>WNGG01004027.1_pt1 | contig 18477 bp, 24 predicted proteins | sample 5400661 | NCBI WGS metagenome assembly WNGG01 (sample SAMN13153372, study PRJNA577476) | soil metagenome | isolation source: 100 cm soil or saprolite under Garry oak tree replicate 1 | place: USA:California | collected 2016-06-15
GTATCAACAGAAATTGTGCACCCAAACGATACGTGTTGGCGTAACAGCTCCCGTGCCGGCCATTCGGACGCACGAACCTGTACGGCGGCACGTGATCGTTGAAGTCATCGCGATCGCTGAGATAGCATTGCTGCATCCGGGAAGATGTACACCTTTGGCGTGATCGAAGAGGAACGGACGCACGCCGCAGGGAACCTTACTAAACGGCGAGACACCCACGAAGCGGCAGTCTAAGAACCCCTAACAAAACCACTTCACGCAGAGTGGCATTGTGCTCATTTACTTCACTGGGTGAGCCATTGCAACTCAGGTTGATCCTGTGGACAAACGCACAGAACTGACGATCGGAATAATCTTGAGCGAGATAATAAAAGAAATAAGCCCGAGCGTCCCGATAGGGAATGGCCTCGTTTCAAGTGGCCGAGCCCACTGAAGACGGATCTGCTAGCGTCTCAACCAATCTGCTCATTTGGCCCGTGTTTCTCATGCGGCGCACGCGAATTCCATTCAATAAAGGCGGCCTCAAAAGAGAGAAAAGTATCACGTTTTTATCACAGCACCGCGATTCAGTTCCCTTCCGACAGATTGAACCCCGCAAACGAACAGCGGTAAACAAGTGAAAAGCAATGGCGGAAGCGAGTGGGAGTCGAACCCACCGGTGACGGGTTGACCCGCCACCCGCCGGTTTTGAAGACCGGGACGATCACCGGACCGCATGCGCTTCCGGACGCAGGACAATGTTAGCTGGAGTGCTGCCTGGTGCATAGGCCTGCACAATCGTCGAAGTGTTCCACGTGGAACGTTTGTACTTGCAATACTGTCTGTACATAAGTATACGTATACAGACAAATGAAACGGCGCGTGAGAGTTATCAAAGGTCGCAAGATCGCCCGGCTTAAGGCTTCCGCCGACGATGGGAAACGCACGCATGATCTCAGTGACGACCTGGCGCAGTTCTATAAGCCGCTGAAGAAACCGGTCACACTTCGTCTGGACGCGGATGTGCTGGCCTGGTTCAAGAAAAAAGGACACGGCTACCAGACGCGGATCAACCGGGCGTTGCGGACATTCATGAAGGAACAGGGGAAAGAATCCGGGGACTAAGCGGTATCCATTTAGTTTCAGAAAGAATGTGAAAGCTGGCGCCAGGCTCGAAACCACCACACGATGGGGCATTCAACACTTGAGAGGACAGATGGCTGAAGAGTATCGTACTGCCACTGCGTGAGGAGGCGATCATGCTGGATCGTGGTGGACTCAATCGTCGTGAGATCTTACAAAAATGCCTGGCGCTTGGTTCGATAACTCTCATCGCATCGAGTAGTAGAGCGGCGATGCTGTTGGCATTTGAGGAAAAAGAACTGCGAAAGCCGACGCCGGCGAATGAACTTGGCCCTTTCTACAAGAAGCGGGCTCCGGAAACAGCGACGTTGCGGGCTCCGGGTGATCCTGGCATGCCGCTTTCGGTGTCCGGGCAAATACTCGACACGCGGGGTGAGAAGCTCCCGAACGTTGTGGTTGAAGTCTGGCAAACCGATCACTTGGGCCACTACGATCTGGATGGATATCGCTATCGAGCCAAGCTGCCGGCTGACAGTTCCGGAAACTACAAATTCGAATCAGTTATGCCGGGGCATTATCCTGACCGAGTGTGCCAGCACGTCCATTATCTGGTCACGGCGCCGGGACACAAGCCGCTGGTCACGCAACTTTACTTTGCGACCGATCCGGTGTTTGAGGGCGATCCCGACAAGAACTTCAATCGCGATCCGCTGATCCACAGCCGTGAACTGGTGCGGCCGGTGATGCTGGTGGGCGATCCAAAAGATATCCATGCGGCGGTGAATTTCGAGCTCTGTCTGGAGCGTGTCTGATGTGGCGCGCTCCGGCTGCAATTGCGGTCGTGCTGTTGCTCGTATCCTTACTGTCTGCCGAAGGACTGCACTTAGAGAAGACCATCGCCTTGCCCGCAGATGTTGTTGTCAGGTATGCCGCGATTTCGCCGACGGGCACTTTTGTAGCTGGCGTTTGTCGTGATCAGAAATTACGGCTGTGGGATCTTTCCTCCGGATCGTTGTCGCAGATCCTCGACCTTGCTGGAGAAAAGCTAATCAGCATGCGGTTCTCCGATGACGGCCGATTGCTGGCTGCAGGCGGAGGTAGTGGCCGCGTAAGAATTTGGGAGCTACCATCTGCAAGTCTCAAGCTGGAGTTCAGCGGTCCCAGCCAGGTCCGGGCTGGCGATCTCTCGCGACCGCACGCTGATAGCGGCCGCACCGCTCGGAGAGGCTGTTGAAGTATGGGACGTGGCGGCGACCGAGCAAGTGGTCAAGATACGCGGCGACACCAGCATCCGGATGTACGATGCGCGCACTGGCAGGTTGCGCAATACCGTGGACGATTTGCTCCTGGAGTCATTCGCGATTGTGTTTTCCACTGACGGCAGGTGCATCCTGACCGGGGGAGCGGACAAGGTGATCAACGTGATCGACGCCAGCAACGGAAAACTCCTGCGCTTGCCAAGCAAGATGACGTGCTCCTCGATCTTCGCCAGTCACGCGATGGTAAACGTCTCGCAGCAGCTTACGTCAATGCCGACGATCCGAGTAAGCCTGCTCCGGTAGTGATTTGGGATCTTGAGACGCAGTCGGCTCGAACCCGCATCCTTGAGCCCGGCATCGTGCCTAACGGCGGTGAGTTTTTGTCGGACGGACGCTTGCTGATGACCAGCGGTTCGGAAAAAGAGTTGAAGATCTGGTCGGTCAGCCGGTAAAGAGCGACTTAGATCACCGCGGGGACGCCGGCGCTAAGCGGCTTGGCGCTCGTCGGCGGAGGGGCCGTAGATGGCTGGGACCTTTCCCCCCATGGGGCGCAGGTACGCCGAGAGCTGGCCTCGATGATGGATGGCATCGAAGAGAATGAACCAGAGAAAGGTACCTACTGGCTGCTCCGACGCGAGCTTGCCCCCGTAGTAGAACTGCGCGCTGCGGTTCCACGACGCTTCATCCATCTTGGAAACTCGATCGGTGAGCTCGTTTGAACGGCGCTCGAACAGACTCAGCATCTCGTCCAGTGGCGGTGGCGGCAGGACCTTCCATTCCGATTTGTTCTCGATGACGGCTCCCAGACAAGCCTGAAGGTTGCTGGTCAATCTCCAGACCAGTTGTTCCGCCGAGGGAGAGCGGTCGTGGGGTTTGTAGCTGAGTTGATCCTCTGGAAGCGCTTTCAGGGCTTTCAAGAAAAGCGGTAATTCGGCTTGCTGGCGTTGAACATAGAATTCGCGAAGTGTCATTTTCAAAGCTCCCGGCTTCTTTAGGGTTTTCGGCCGTCGCGGTCCCTGGGCGGCTGACGCCGCCTCGGTGTAATGACGTTGAGGGGCTATTCGGCACGAGTGAACTCGTGCCCTTTCAAATCGTCTCGTCCCACGTACTTTGTGGAGGACCCCACTTCTCGCAAAGAACGCGAGAAATGGGGGCACCCGTGCTGGCGAGATGCCGGCGCTACTTCGGCTGGGGGACGATGCGCAAGTACGGTTTGGGCGACTTCCAGCCATCGGGATACTTTTGTTGCGCTTCTTCGTTCGACACCGAGGGCAGAATGATGACTTCGCCGCCCTGCTTCCAATTCGCGGGGGTGGCTACTTTGTGCTTCGCCGTGAGTTGAATCGAATCGAGGACACGCAGCACCTCGTCGAAATTGCGGCCGGTGCTCATGGGATAGCTGAGCTGAAGTTTGATTTTCTTGTCCGGACCAATCACGAATACGGTGCGCACCGTGGCATTGTCCGCGGCGGTGCGGCCCTCGGAAGTATTTCCGCTCTCGGCGGGCAACATGCCGTAGAGCTTGGCGATTTTGAGTTGAGGGTCGCCAATCATCGGATAGTTGACCTTGTGGCCCTGGGTTTCTTCGATATCGGCTGCCCACTTGGCATGATTGGTCACAGGATCCACACTGAGCCCAATAATTTTGGTATTGCGCTTGGCAAACTCGGGCTGGAGTCCTGCCATGTAACCGAGTTCAGTGGTGCATACGGGGGTAAAGTCTTTGGGGTGAGAAAACAAAATCGCCCAACCGTCGCCGATCCACTCATGAAAGCGAATCGTGCCCTGTGTGGTTTCGGCGGTGAAATCGGGAGCCGTGTCATTGATACGGGGGACGGAGGATACGGCTGGAGTTAAGGTTGCGGTGCTCATAGTTATTCTCCTCAAACAGTGGAATTGATCGTCCCGAAATATCAGGACGGGATGCCACCGCGGCATTCAAAATGGGTGGGTGACGAAAAAAGAAGCCCACCCGATCAGCGCCGGGTGGGTATTAAAGACCTTCGCGTGCTACCCACACACCGGCGTCTGAGTACAACAACACACGACGACCGGCACGGAGCACATGCGCATATAGAAGAAGGATACGCGGAGGGTAGAGTGCAGTCAAATGGGGTTTGCTGCTTTGAGCGCGCTCCAGAGAGTAAATCAAAGAATCACTGCTGGCTTCGGGAGTGACTGTAGCTGTCCTTCGACTCCGCGCTCAGGATGACATGCGTCAGCTAGGATGACAACCTTTGCTGTCTCGCGTCTGACTGAGAGACGAGAAGACAGGCGCTACAATAGGCCCGGCATGAGAAGTAAACAACGGCGATTTCCCTTCGTGCAGTTAGACGTCTTTTCCTCGGTTGCCCTGGAGGGCAATCCACTGGCGGTTTTCCCCGACGGCCGAGGGCTGAGCGACGAAGAGATGCAAGCGGTGGCGCGGGAGATGAATCTCTCGGAGACAACTTTTGTTTTGCCCAATGATCCGGCGGTGGAGCTCGAGCGTGGAGTGCGGGTGCGCATCTTCACGGTGCAGGAAGAGCTGCCCTTTGCAGGTCATCCGACGTTGGGAACCGCGTTCGTATTGCGCAAGGCGAAGGCCAGCGAAATTGTGCTTGATCTGAACGTCGGCAAAGTTCCGGTCCGCTTCGTAGAAACGCGCGGCCAGCCGGTATTCGGAGAAATGACTCAAATGGATCCGAAATTTGGTCCGCGGCATGATCGCGAGGCGGTGGTCCGCGCGGTTGGGTTGCGCGACGGCGACATCGACCCATCCTTGCCCATTGAAACGGTTTCAACCGGAGTTCCATTCACTGTTGTGCCTTTGCGCGGGCTGGAGGTAATGAGCCGGCTGCAAGTGGATCTCAGAGGATCGCAAGAGTATCTGCAAAAATTTGGCGGGCAGTTTTTTTATTTCGTCACCCGGGAAACCGTGGACTCCGCGGCCCGACTGCATGCGCGGATGATGTTTTACAACGGTGAAGATCCTGCCACGGGCTCCGCCGCGGGGTGCGCCGCCGCATGGATGGTGGCCAATGGTATTGCAGATCCAGAGGAGCAGGCGCTGATCGAGCAGGGAATCGAAATGCGTCGGCCCAGCCGTATTTTTGTCCGCGCGTCGCGCACGGATGACCGAGTGGTTAACGTCCGCGTGGGTGGCAATGTGGTCGAGGTAGTGCGCGGAGAAATTTTCTTCTGAAGTTTTCTATCGCTTTGTGCCGGAAAATCGCGCCATGCACAAGCGGAAAAAAAATTCAATGGGGCAAGTTCCCCATTAGCATCGGCGTCACTTTACAGAGAGCGCTTTCCGCTTTAGGATGCAATCACTCTGAATTTCCCAGCCAATAATTGAAAGGTTCTCAGGCCTGCCGCGACGATATGGTTTTGTGGGCGGCCACTCCGTAAATAAAAATGAAGCCGAAGCGAACCATTCTTTGTGTTGACGACAACGAACAGTCCCTTTCCATCCGCAAAGTTCTTCTGGAAACCCGCGGTTACCGGGTGCTCACCTGCGCCACAGGGGAAGAAGCGCTGGAACGATTCAAGAAGGGCGGAGTTGACCTGGTGCTCACCGATCTCATCATGCCCGGCTTGGATGGAACTCGGCTGATCGAACAGATCAAGGGGCTCTCGCCCCAAACTCCCGCGATTCTGCTCTCCGGCAGGGTCAGGATTTACGATCGCGACACTCGCGCCGATGTTTTCCTTCCGAAAGGGATGTATGCTCCCGCCGAACTTTTGGAGCGGATCCGCTTATTGCTGGTGCGTAAGCGCGGACCCAAGCGGGCGCAGTCACGAACGCCGCGCGTTCCCAGTGAAGTCGGCGTTGCTTGAGTGCTTGGACCGTCTGTGATCCCTTGCTGATTCAATGATCCAGTTTAGAGATGGAATTTTGTCTGTCCTAGCTGCCCGATAGCAGGCGGGACGCCGGCGCTACGTTTTCCATCTGACTAGAATCCGCTCCTGCCACAACCTCTTTGCGGTTCGTGTAATATCCATTACTTGGATGTCCGCCATTATCGAAGCCGTAGACCTGCGCAAGACCTACCGAGTGGGCAAGATCGAAGTACCTGCTTTGCGCTCCATTTCCTTCTTTGTCGAGAAGGGGGAATTCGTCAGCGTGGTAGGGCCATCGGGCAGCGGCAAGTCCACACTGTTCTATTTGCTGGGCGGGCTGACCCAACCTGACTCGGGCCACGTTGTCATTGATGGCGACGACTTTGCAAAACTTTCCGATGCGGAACGTACCCGTATGCGTAAGCGCAAGATTGGATTTGTTTTTCAGAAATTCAATCTGCTGCCTACGCTGGATGCGAAGTCCAACATCGACATTGCACTCGACATCGCGGGCACGGATGGCACTCGGGACGCGGCATACTTTGACAAGATCGTTGGACTGTTAGGGATCGCCAAGCGCCTCCATCACCGGCCGTCCGAACTTTCTGGCGGCGAACAGCAACGTGTGGCGTTGGCGCGAGCGCTGATCAACAAGCCGGCAATCGTTCTCGCCGATGAACCCACGGGCAATCTGGACTCCAAGAATTCAGAAATTGTGCTGAAGATGCTACGACAGTCAAACCAGGATTTGGGACAGACAGTACTCATGATTACCCACAACCCGGAAGCCGCTAGTTATGGAGATCGCATCATTCACATGCGGGATGGCGAGATGGTGGCGCCGGAGGAGGATCCACAGTGGAAGGGACACTAGAGGAATTTTCGATTGTCGATTTTTGATTCAACAATCAACAACTTACGATGACGAGTTCGGAAGATCTGCGAAAACCAATCCTGCCTGGCAAGGGGGCGTCGGACTACGAGCGCTATCTGCGCACGGATGAGTTGCTGTCGCTGCAAAAACTTCCGGAAGAATTTTTGCATAAGGATGAGCTGACTTTCCAAGTGGTGCATCAGGCTTCGGAATTGCTGCTCAAGGGTGTGGCTTGGGAATTGGAGCGGGCTCGCGAACTGATTGGCGATGGTTATTTCTTGGACGCGGGTCGCCTGATGCGGCGTGCGACCCAGATGTTAGACCATCCCATCTACCTGTTGCACGTGCTCGAAACCATTTCGCCCTATGACTATCATCTGATCCGCGCCGGTCTGGGGCATGGCAGTGGTCTTGATTCTCCAGGCTTTCTCGCGCTGCTGCACATCGGTCCGCGCCTGGGCGAGGCTTTTTACGCACAGTTGCATGCCGCCGATCTCACTTTGGACGACATGTATGCTCGTCACGAAGAATTTTTTGGATTACATGAGGTGGCCGAACGGCTGCTCGATTTCGATGAACGCGTTCACCTGTTTCGGTTTCACCACCTGAAATTGGCACAGCGGATTATCGGCGGCGGCGTGGTGGGCACAATGGGAACGCCGGTGGAAGTTCTTCATCAGCGGATGGAGCATCTTTTTTATAAAGATCTTTGGGATGTGCGCAACCGGATCACTGCCAGAGCGAATGACATTTTGCAGAAGGACGGTGGTGGGCACAGTTAACAATCTCATCATTCTGGTATCCGGGTTTTCGGGTCTAAGTCTCAGGTCTCAGGAAGAATCATCTTTCGGGAGAGTTATTCTCATCTGAATTCAGTCAGGTTCGTTGCCCGGTCATGGCGGGTTGTTTATAATCGATGGCACCGAGCGGGAGTAACTCAGTGGTAGAGTGCGACCTTGCCAAGGTCGAAGTCGCGGGTTCAAATCCCGTCTCCCGCTCCAATGGGACTAATAGACGTTTCACCGGCCTCAAGGGACTCCAAAAACCTTGAGGCCATTTCAGTTAAGGGCACGTTCTGCGGTTCAAAGAACTTCTTTTCTCGGCTAAACACAAGGCCGTCTGGAAACAGTCCTTTCGCAAGCTCCTGCTTCCTATTGCAGTAAGCCACTCCGGTGTAAAGACGGTTGAGACCCAACATTGCGGAGAGGTATTCGTTTCTTATGCGAAGCTCTGAGCTTTTCCAATTGTGTTTCCATTTTTGAGGCGGTCTTCGCGTCTCCCCTCCCTTTTGCGTGCCGAATCTTCTGAACCAGACTGATCTGCCGTGCGTAAACTCCTCAACGGAACAGCGGGTGTTTGCAAAGAACCTCTCTACGCTGCTATCCGCCGGCGCCCGCACAGTGGTGGGGCTGCACCACTCTCCGAAGTTTTCCAAAAACGCGGAGACCATGAACCTCGAAAACGCCTTGCGCGGGACGAACGAACTCGGGGCGATGCTCTCGACGGCGTGGGGAAGTAAGTTGGTAGATCAGGAAACCACGCGGCTGTATGTACAGAACCTCAAGCCTCGGGACTTTGATCCGGTCGGAGCTTTTACCCTGGAAGGCCGGCCTCATATAGATCAGACGGGTGACTTCAAGATGATTTTGGAGCCGTGGATGGCGGGGACCCTGAAGGAGCACCAGCCAATGAAAGGGTTGGTTGATGCCGACGCTGGCAAAGAGATAGAGCGGCTGCATACCGCGGGAAAAACGATCCGCGAGATAGCGAACTCACTCAGGCTTAGTCGCCGTGTGGTTCATCGCTATGTTACGCGGTGGGTTCGGGAGCGGGGCAGCGGGGCAGTAAGTGGGACAGTCCCTTGTCCCGCGCACAACAAACCCGACGAACCGAACTCTTGAGGTTCTAGGGTTGTGAGGGGTTGATCTTCTCATTTCCGTCCGTCCCAGTTTTTTCTTTATAGGGGTCTGGGACGCGGGACACTGGGACAAGGCCGATCATCTTTATGGGCGCGAAAAGAAGAAAATATCCGAAAAGTGAGGCATCTGAAGGTTTGTTTAACCTCCTAACGCCAGAAGCGCCTCTGTAATCAATTAGTTGCAGACGGCTGTGCGCTGGAAATGTGTGATCCGGGTTGACGTTCGTCAACGCAGACCGTTTATAAGGCCTTTGTTATCTTCGAGATATGTTTTCGGAAATGCGGTTTGCCCCAGGGCTTGACGGCGGATTGACGTGGGTTCGGGGTTAGCTTGCTGTAGCCTACTGTCGGATTGGGGGTTCTCTGCGCTGCGGGGTAAGCATGCTTTTAGGTAAACGCTGAGGGGTGGGGATGTCCCCAGCGGTAGCCGTGTTAACCTGCGCGCCTTGGCCCACACTGGAATCGGCGAATCTTCCGTCAAGAAGTTAATGTCGCTGTTTGAGTCCAACAGCCTCACCAGACGTGGGCAGAATGCAGATATAGTTTTCGCAAATATAGCCGGTGGTGCGTCCCTGCTTGTGCCTCATAATCGACAGCAAGGGCAACCAGCGGGCAAGTTGCAGCTGGCCCTGGTCGCATCAGTTAACAGCAACACGCGGAACGGTAAGAAAGCGTTGCCAGACCAGACGCAGCAATTCATGGGTTTCGCCCGCCCGGGAGCACCGCGATGACGATCTGCTTGTGCTGGGCCAAGCTGAAGTCGAGGGCTGCCATCATATAGCTAGGAGCATGGCTTCCGGAAGCTGGGGAAAATCGACATCATAGTGACCGACTCGTGATGCCGCGCATGGGCGGTCCGGAGTTAGTCGAGAAGTTAAAACAGAAAGGGAACGCCTTTGCCGGCATCTTCATGTCTGGCTACACTGAGGCAGCAGCTCTTGAGAACGCAAAGTCCCCTTCGCCTCATGCTGCCGGGCCTTGGCAGTGTACTTGCACCCGAATCCAATAGCAGTTAGTCGTTCCCCCGCGCGGACAAGATGTTGACGAAGACTTTACGTTGTCGTGACACTTCCATGTCTGCCATGGTGCACCGTAATGCTCAATAGCTGTAGAGTGCATACCTCCCGGCCTCCGGATTGACGGTATCTGTCGCCAAAACAAGGCCGAAGCACAAAAAACGAGCTACGCCGAAAGACTATTGCAGGTAGAAAAGGCACGTCTTGCGATGGAAACGATTCTGGTGCTTGATTCTTCCGGTACTCGCGGAAGTCTAAACAGCCTGTTGCTCAGGGCAGGTTACGACGTTCGGTCGGTTACAGACGGAGTGACCTTAAGCGCCCTTCTTACCTCTGATCGGTCCAGCGCTCTCTTCCTCGGGCTTCAGAAAGACACTATCTCTACGCAGGCGACTTGCCTGGCCATAAGGAAGACAGATCCAGACATACCGCTGATTGTCCTCGGTCCAAGCACCGATATCGCGACAAAGGTTGGACTATTCGAGCTTGGCGCCGACGATTATGTTGAGGAGCCTTTTGACGCAGGCGAACTGGTTGCTAGGCTCCGATCGCTCATGCGCAGGCGGAAGCTTAGCGCGGATCGTGTGCACATTTGAATTATCCTATCCTCCCCATGCATTCTCAGTTCTTCTTTCGCGCTCGACATGAAGAGGACCTTTGCCGCCATCGTAGTTGCCCGTGGTAATACCTTTGGCGTTTATCTGCCAGAGTTGGTTAAACAAAGATCTTCCCGTCGCCTGCGTTGCCTGTATGGGCGTGAGTGGACGATGTAATTCGCATCCGCACCGGCGAAAGAGGAGAGAAGGCCATCTAAACTCGCCCCAGTACATTCAACCTTTTGATTTAGTACAGCACTGCTGGCCGTCAAATCTTCGGAAAAGCAGGACGGCGTTGAGTCCTCCGAAGGCAAAGGAGTTCGAAAGAGCGTATTCCGCCTTTGACGAGCGGGCCTGATTCGGAATGATGTCCAGGTCGCACTCTGGGTCTGGCTCGGTGAAGCTGGCGGTGGGTGGCAGGATGCCGTTACGGAGAGCAAGTGCCGTAGCTGCCGCTTCCAGGGCACCTGCCGCACCCAGGCCGTGGCCGTGCATTGATTTAGTGGAACTGACAGCCAGCTGATTAGCATGAGCGCCGAACACGGCCCGAATGGCAGTCGTTTCAGTGCAATCGTTGCTCGGCGTACCCGTGCCATGGGCATTGATGTATCCGACGCAGTCGGCCTGGACTTCGGCATCTCGAAGCGCTGACCGTATTGCGCGTGCAGGTCCTTCGGCGGACGGCTGAGTAATGTCGTTGGCATCCGACGACATGCCAAAGCCCACAATCTCAGCGTAGATGGATCCACCCCGGGCTTCCCTTCCGTTCCCGACTAAACGGCCGGCAAGTGTCCGGTGCCACCACACGCATTGCTTCCCAGGCTTTCAAGAAACCGAAGCTGAACGGTGCCTCACTCCCGCCCGTGATGGCCAACTCCGCATGGCCCCCGCGCACCATCCAGAACGCCTGGCCAATGCGCATGGTTCGAAGAAGAATAGGCCGTAGAGACTGTGTAGGCCGAGCCGGTGATGCCGAACTCCGTCGAGATATAGCTCGCGCCGGCGTTGGCCATGATGCGCGGAATAGTTAGAGGATTCACACGATCACGGTTGAAGCGATAGAGGTCAGAGAAGCGGGTGTCCTCAGTTGACTGGCCGCCCACGCATGAGCCGGTCACAACCGCGGTTCTATCTGGTAGCGCTGCGCTGAGACTGACGCGTGCGTCGCTGATGGCTTCGCGCGCACCGATTAGGGCGAACTGACTAAAGCGGTCAAGAAAGCTTTGCCGTCATCGAAATGGGCGCGCACGTCATAGCCACGGACTTCGGCACCGTTGTGGAAACGCAGCTTCGAAACATCCACGGATTCGATTGGCGCAATCCCTGACAGGCCTTCGCGCAGTGCCGCCCAGAATTCTGCAGTGTTGAGGCCAAGCGCGGAAATCACTCCTATACCAGTGATTACGACTCGACGCATGCTCATGCGCTACTCCGACTGGACGCGGCATCCGCCAGGCCATCAGCTATCAGTTTCCTGATGCCATCCACCATCTGTCGTACGGTGTGGATCGACTTCGCCTGCTCATCGGGGATACTGATATTGAAGGCGCCTTCTAGTTCATAGAGGACGTTGATACCGTCGAGGGAATCAATCCCTAGCTGCTCGAAGGTACTTTCAATCGAGATTGCATCGGGGGGAATCCGCTTGACGGATGTAATAATCGATATCACCTTCTCGGCAATTTGGTCAGGCATAGGGCGCTCTCGCTCCAGTAAGGAGATGAAGCGGAGAGAATAACGCACCATACCCGACAGAGAAGGACTTAGCGGTGGCTCTCTGCCGGATTTGGTCCCGCTTCACTCGCGATGTCAAATTCGATCTTCAGTTCGTCTTTGACTTTTACTGTACCCCCGGCCACGCTAACTGGAGTGATGCCAAAATCCCGCTGCTTCAAGACGGCGTCCCCGTGGTAGCGTCCGTTGGAACGCAGGACATGCACAGATATTGGCCGCGTCCTGCCGTGCAGTGACAATGAGCCGCTCACCAGGAAGTGGTCCTGCCCTGTCTGTTCCGCCTTGCTCGCCTCGAAACGGATTTCGGAAAAACGATCTGAATCGAGAACCTCGGGCCCAAGCATCCGTTGCTCCACTTCATGGCGCTTTTCCGGAGCCAAACGCGGATCTAAGGCCACGAGCTTCCGTGAATCGATAAGCAGCTCTACCCGCCGCCCTGTCTCGTCCAGGAAGCCGCCGGAGATGGGAGCCCGTATTTCGTGGTTGTCGGCGAATGCTGAGAACAGACCGGATTTGAACACGTGGACCGTAATAACGGAATGTTGAGCGTCTATGGGGTGGACCTGCGGCCAAACGGGCAAAGCCAGTTGCGTTCCGCCCAACAGCAGCGCAAGTACGAGCTGGATCCTGGTCAAACTGGACATGCCGTCCTCAGTGTGCTCCCGTGTCCAGCCGCGCGAGCTCTTGGGTAAACAGTGGATTCCCCGGGAACTCGTCGCGAAGCTGGCTCAAGAGTTGTCGTGCGCCCGTAAAGTTCTTCTCGCGGATTTCGGCAATGGCCAGAAGGATGCGAGCGTAAGGAGCAAGATAATGGCCTCGCTCCGAGACCAGCCGCAGTTCAACCATGCCTTGTTTCTTGTCGCCCGAGAAGCCGCCCATCCGCAGAATCCAACGCAGCGGCGGCGACATGGAACCGATCAGGTAACGGCTGATTCCAGTCGCAATATAAGCGTCGTAGCAATCCCCGCAAATGGCCAGTAGCTGGCGAGCGTAGTTGGTGGCGTCCCGCGTGTAGTGCAAGGCAACTCGGGAACGGCTTTCAAAGAGTGAGGTGTAGTCGGCCCTCAGACCATTAACCAGAGTCATGGCCAGCAGTGCACCTCGGTCGTTAGGATCACTCGCCAAGTGCGGCCGGGCAAGCGCCTCGGCGCGCTGAAGCGCAGAGTTAAAGCGATCACGGAGGGCGGGATCCGCTTTGGGCAGCGGTCGGGATCGGAAAGAGGAATCCCTGTCGAAAAAGCGAGTTCCCAGGAGTCCGACACGGTTCAATTCGGAGAACAAGAGACCCGCGGCCTCCGCCACCGGACCCATCGGGTCATCGGCATGCTGTTGCTGATATGAGGCGAACTGTTCTTGCGCCCGGCCGAAATCGAGGTTGTAGAGTAGTTGAAAACCACGGTCCAAGGACGCAGCAGAGGAGTCGGCTGCGACCGTTGTGCACAGAACAATCAGGAAAATTAGCAGTGCTGCCGTTCTCGACCGAATGAACCGTAAGATGAAGTACAGCATATAATCGGATTCGGTTACATAGATTTTGGCTTGGTTTGTCTCCCGCGTCGAATCACGCCCTGCTCCAGCGACGACTTCGATCAAGAATGACTCAAACGCTGGAATTGTGTCTGAACAGGGCAGTAGGCCTGTTCACGATTTTAAGTTGATCATAAGACGCGCAACGGTAGCGGTTGTCAGAGAATTGTCACCAAACCGTAAGTTTACGAAGCCATCGTTCTCAGCACGCCCAGCCTGTGCCGAAAAGAATCATTCGCACACAGCTCTGAATCTCGCGCGCTGCTTGTTTGACCTAAGCGGCGGCTGCCAGCAATCCATCATTGATCTCACACGTTACCGCAAATCGATTGAACAGGGCCGAAACGGAGCAAGATGCCATCGCTTCAAGGTTGTTCTAAGCGCTCGCCGTTGTTGTTGGTTGGAACCTCAGAGGGTCAGCCGTGGAGCTGGTTGGTTCTCGGAGACCTAACTAAGCTCTGTGCGCACTCACGGGTTAATGGTGAAAGAGACCGCGTTCGAGTTCTTAGCGCTGCATACAGTGACGTTGCTTTTTCCGATGGCGCCGGAAACAGAGATCGCGTTGTTACCCGGCGGATTAAAGACGAAGACAAGCACCGTGCCGGGCGCCGCAATGTCAGCAGCGGAGATTGCCACTACAAGCTGATGAACGCTGACGAATGTCGTCACGCGAAGGGAACCATTCCAACTCACGATGGAGTCTCGACGAAAGTCCATTCCGTTGACTGTCAACAGGAACTGATTGCTTCCCGCTGTTGCGACGTTAGGCGAGATAGAATTGATGAATGGTTTAGGGGAACAGGCTCCGCAGGATAGAAAACCAATCGCCAGGACGATCCCCAGCAGACGCAAAAGATTTGATCTTCCTGTGATAGCCATTTCTTTCCCTCTCGCAGAGAGTGGGATCAAAGCGGCGTAGTAAGGTCAAGACGAAGTACCGCGGTGTCCGATGGACACGTCTTAGTGCGTCGACGGGAACCTCCGCTATGGGAGCCGAAAATCGACACCTCGACCGGCGTTGACTTCCTTTGTGGCCTCCACATTGAGATCGGAGACGGGTATCTTCCGTGCTCGCTGCTCTGTGAACACCCAGAGCGTCTGGCCGACAATCGCAAAGTTCTTGACTTCGCTCCGACGACCGTCACGAAAGACCAGAATCGTGGGTGCTGCCTTGTCTTCAACTGACGGTCTTGGCTGGAGCGCCGCCTGGCGCTCTTGTTCGCGTGACGCCTGCTCTTCTCGGAGCCGCTCCACTTCGTCCGTCAGCCGTTCGACCTGTCTGGACAGATCCCCCCCTTGTTGCGCTACGGTCGATGGAGTTTGCTCAGCAACTTGGTAGTACGGCGCTGTATAGACTGGATAGGGCAAGAACACCGGTTGCGCAAAGAGGAAGCGATTGCGGAAGAAGAACTGCTGGCAGAAGAAGGGGTCGAAGAAGGGACGAGTGAAACAAGAGTCTCCAAAAAAGATGTTGAAGCGCAAGTTATGACGGAATGCCACTGGCCCAACAAATAAAGCCCTGCGACCAAACGAGCGCGGGCTCATCACACCGAACCCGCCGGAGGGAGGCGGCAAACGAAAACGCGGGCCGACGTTAACTTGGATTCTTGGGCGCTGTATGGCGCGCATCTGCCCTTCAAGGCTTGGCGGGAAAGCCGCAGCCGCCAATAAAACCGCTATGGCAGGTACGCGGTACATACACGTCTAGCACCGTTCGGGTCCGGCAGCAGCAAGACACCGCTCGTCCTAATGGCACCACCTAACAAAGATGCCACTTGCCTTATTACAGCGTGTCACGGAAATGTAAAAACTTTGTAAGGTCGGGTTGAACGAAGATTCTCAGACCTGCAGGGCCTATCAGCCTGCCGCGTCAAAAGCATTGGCTTCTGCACGCAACCACGTCTCCGAAATCTCCGCGTAGAAATCAACGATTTGGGACTGCTAATTCCTCGACGCTTTCGGCCGCTGGGCGAGCAGCTCCAGCGATTAAATTGCCGGGAGAGCGATCTTCTCGACGAATGTGATGATAGATCTGTGGCACGTCAGAATAAAATAGCCCTCACCAAGGAGGAGGCTTTGCGGCAGGGAAGACGGTCCCAACAGTGTGCGGTGGAAACCAGCAACGCGAAAGCGAAGCGCCCGAGGGCACGGAAGAGCGAATGCATCATTCCGCCCCGCGTGCCGGATGAGGCACTAAATCTTTATCTTCGACTTCTCCTCAAGCACGCCCCGCTCGATGAGAACTTCGTCGACACGGTATTCAATGTCGTGAGCCCCGCTCTGCTCGCGCGCACCAGCAACGGCCGGCATCGTCTGCATCAGTGTGAGCTCCACTCGTGACGCGCTGAACGACAACTTCGGCAAGGTTTTATTTAATAGGAGAAATACCGTCAAGCGAGAGTTCTGAGCGAGGGCATGATCACCCGGGCGAATTCAATCCTGTCTGAAGGTTTGGAGAAAGAAAGCAAGTCGGAAGCGGGCTGCGTTGGTCGGAGTCCTGTTCTGAAAAGGAGCGACCTATGACATGGACCCAGACTGACTAGCTTCAGCGCACTTCCAGGATGGAGACGAGCCGTGCCTTAGAGACGGGGCCACGTATGATGGAGTGAGATTTGACAGCATGATAAAAGGGAGCTGAATTCGCCGTAGTTCACAACTACGTTTTCCAATCCGATTGGCATATGCACGCGCTTTGGTAGTACGTGTGTCGAAAGGGATAGTTTCCGAAGGGGCGACCATCCGGGAGTTGAGCGTCAAAAGTACCGCGTTACTTATGGGTTATCGGGCGCAGGAGCGCCGCCGTAGACATCCAGTCCGGCGGCCAGACTAATTGATCGCCAGTGTCCAGCCAAAAGAAAAAGCCGCCCCAGGCACGGAGCGGCAGGATTCTCCTTCTTTATGCGCGTTCAGCATCTGGGCCGTGCAAGTCAGTGGACTACGATCCGCAACCGCATCCAAGGATGAATACAGCACTGGAAATTGTTAACACCCACGGGAAGAGCAGATGTGCCCGCGGTGGGGCCTGACTCGGTTTCACCCTCCTCGACAAACATGTTCGTATCGCTTGGCGGTTGTAAACACTCCGGAGCCAGCACAGGATTTTCCGAAAGTACATTGAGTGGCGGAACAAGACCTCCACCGAACTTTTCAACCCTTGTAAAGGTGTGAGTCTCCCCGCCTTTGTTTTGAAGTAGTGTCTGCTGCCCGGAAACGACATTGAGCCTCACCAACTGAAAAGTCCTATTGGAAGCTTTCAGCAGAGGGTTGAAGCGCCAAGCGCCGGCAATGTGATCCTCCTTAAGTTCCTGGATGAAAAACTCGAATTTGGTGGTTCCGTGAGGGCCGCCGATACAGGTGCCCGGCCCGACAGCCGCGTTAAAGGTCTTGGGATCGCATGCGTCACGTATGCCGATGCTGACAGTTTCTGTTTGCGCGACGGTCACAGCTGAGAAACACGAATGGGACGCCCACAACCACCGCAAAGACCGCGGCGAGTCGTCGCAATCTGTTTCGAGTCATGAATTCCTCCTTGCGGACAGTGTGTTAATTGGCCAAAAGAATCCGCTTCGTTTTCTTCGTTCTTCGGTTCACACGCTCGTCATAGAGTTGTCGGGTTCCGCATTCTCCAGCTCTAACCGGCGTGCGGCTGTTCAGAATCTGGGATACGAACCGGAGAGTTGTCACAAAATTGTAAATTCACTTCATTTTCAGCGGTTGTGCTTACCGCAACCGAAGCCAGTGCAGCAGCTTCAATGGGATGGATTGAAGGCACGTGGGGACTCGGACCGCAGACGCGTACCCGCGTCACGTATTTGTGGGAACGGCTGTCGCTCAGCACGGCGGCCACACGCCATGCTCCGGGCCGGCCGCTACGCGCCAGCATGGGAGCAAGCGAGGGTCGATGGCAAATTCAGCTAAGTCCGAGTAATTGCGGCCCCCCAGGCTACGGTCGATGTTAGGAAACACTTGCAGTCAGATTAGGATCGAGCCCCAGGTTGGAAAGCGCAAACCATCCACGAGAGCGAAATGGCGCTCTTGCAACGAGTGCATGCAGTCGTGTGCGCACATGGTGCTTGACACCGCCGACATTGTTAGAGATGGGGATTTATCAACAATAATCTACAATTCGATTTGAGGCTCGGGGGCACTGCTTTAGTCCTTAGCGCGACCTCAGCTTGCCGGGTGCCATAGCACACCTCGCAGGTCGTGAACAATGGCATTTCATTGTCGAAGGCGATTGGGCTGACTGCAACGCCTGCTTGCACGACAGAGACCGCGTGAAGCGTTCCCGATCCTAGTTGATTGCAAAGTTCATGGTGTTGGAGGTCGCGCTCGGCGTGCTACCGCCACCACCATATGGACCGCCTGGGGTAGTGCTACCCGGGTTAGTTACCGTGACCGCCACCGTGCCAGCAGTGGCGATGTCTGCAGCCGCGATCGCGGCGGTGAGCTGCTGCGCCGTGACGTGGGTTGTAGTTCGCTGCGCACCGTTCCAATTCACCACCGCGTTGTTGTTGAACTTGCTGCCGTTAACCGTCAAGGTGAAACTTGGAGCGCCTGCGTTCGCGGTGTTTGGAACAATTGCCGCAACTACGGGAACAATCGCAGGCTGCGGGACCGGCTGACTGGGGGAGCTGTAGCCGCCACACCCACACCACAATATCGCGAG
>WNGG01005573.1_pt1 | contig 18470 bp, 8 predicted proteins | sample 5400661 | NCBI WGS metagenome assembly WNGG01 (sample SAMN13153372, study PRJNA577476) | soil metagenome | isolation source: 100 cm soil or saprolite under Garry oak tree replicate 1 | place: USA:California | collected 2016-06-15
GAGCGAGATAGGGGGTCATAGCATCCCTGATCCGCCCCACCCGGGCGTCTGTGAGGAACCCCTCGGCGCCGCGGCCGGTGGCGATGAACACCTGCCCCGTGCCGGGGCGATGGTTCTTGAGCGGCACCAGCAGCACCACGACACCCAGGTTTTTCGCCGGATCGCCGGCCGCGCCCTTCGCGCCGACGCCCCACTGCCGCCCGACCTGCAGCGCCACGTCGCTCGCCGCGCGATCGCCGATGTCGGCGAGCGTCACCACGGCGATCTCGCCCCGGCTCTTCGCGCGCACGTCGGTGATCACGCCTTCGATGCGAGCCATGGAGGTGGGGTCGAGCACGCCGGCGAAGTCGTTGACGTAGCCGCGGGGCGGGGGGAGGGCGATCTGGACAAGTAACAGGAGGACAGCGGGTTGCATGGTAGGTCGAAAGCTAGCCGGATTCCCGGGAGAGGCGTGTATTGACTCGGTTCTGTTCGGGCATCATGATGAAATTGAGTGACCTGAGCGGCGCCTTCAGCATTCGAGGCCCCTATGACGGCACATCTCTCCCTCCGCTGGGCCCCCGTCACCGTCCTCGGCGCGGCGTTGCTCGCCGCGTGCGCGACCGGCGCGTACCGGCGGGCTGACACGCGTCCCGGTGTGCAAGTGATCACGGCGGAACAGATCGCGCGATCCGGAGCCAGCACCGCATGGGACGTCCTGAAACGCGAAGCACCGACGTTGACGCTGCGCGACACACGCGGCGGACGCCCCGGCTCGGCAGGGCGGCGCGGTCGCTCCAGTATCGTGCTTCAGGACGCGCCCCTCGTCGTGCTCGACGGCGTACGCCTCACCGACTTCCGCGCGCTCGACGGCATCCCGGCCGCCACGATCCTTACGATCTCGATCTATAACGGCATCGAAGGCACGACCTTCTACGGTACCAACGCGGTGAGCGGTGTCATCGTGATCAAGACGAAGGACGGTGCGGATCAAGAATGAAAACGGGGGAGGGCCTTGCCGAGGCCTCCCCCGCGTTCCTGCACCGGACCCACCGGACGGCTATGGGTTACGGTCGATGCACTGCGTGAAGTTTGGGTTGTTCTCCTCGTCCACCGGTACCGGGAAGTTGACGTCGCTTCCGTAGGTGGGGACCTGGGACTTGAAATACGCGCCCGACGGGAACACCGCGTCGGCGGCGCGGCCGTACTGCCGAATCAGTCGCCGCAGGTCGCCGAGGCGGTGCGCCGTGATCCAGAGCCAGTAGGCGCGCTCCCGAAACAGCAGCGAAACCGCGCCGCCTGCCGCCGTGGCCGAATCCGTGGTGAGAGCAGCGAGCGGCGCGGCCAGGGCGAAGTACGAGGGCGGTGCAGAGCGCAGGCCGTTGAGCGCGGTATAGAAGCCGCCCCCGTTGGCGGTGTCGCCGGCTTGCAGCCCGGCCTCGGCCTCGATGAGACGAGCCTCGGCGCCCGTCGCGAGCGTGATTGCCGTGCTGCGACTGGTGTAGCGCGTCTGGTCGTACTGAAGTGTCGAGCCATCGAAACCCTTGTTGGTGTCCGGCTTCGTGGCTGGAGCGGTCGGCGGTGTGATCACCAGTCGCCACTGGATGCGCGGGTCTCCGCTGCTGCGATAGGGGAGCCCGGGACCCGTACCGGAAGGTGCGAACGCGGCGGTGTAGCCCCCTTCCCGATCGCCGACCGCGTACCGCTTGAAGATCTGCGTCGCGTTGAACACGCCGTTGTTCTCGCGCGTCGTGTTCTCCGAGTGCTGCACCGTGTAGGAGAAGCTCGTGGGCACGGCAGTGGACGACACCAGTGCCGCCGCCGTCGCAAACTGACCTTGGTCGAGCAGCGCCCGCGCCTTCCCGACCGCCGCCAGACGGATCAGCGTGCGCCGCGTATTGGCACTAACCCGCGTCGTGTCGAGGGCAGTCGCCGCTGCCGTCGCCTCGTCGAACCGCCCGATCGCGCTGTTCAGGAGCTGGGTCGTCGGGAGTGGGGCCCCGTAGGTGATCGTGCCGTCCGCGGTGACCGTGCTCACCGGGACACCCGAGCACCACGTCTCGGCGAAGAAAATGTACGTGTAGCCGGCGAGCGACAGCACCTCGGAGAGCCCAGTCTCCACGGTGGTGTCGGGAGCCAGAGTCCGGTAGCGCTCCGCAGCGAATTCGGCCGCCCGGCGGGCGCGGTGCATGTTGCGGAACCAGAGACCGACGTCGGCGTTGGTCTTCTGGATCGGCCCGCGCGAATCCACTTCGATGCGGGTCGGGAAGGTCTCCGAGTTGATCCACTCGTCGGCGAGCAGCCCGCCGTACATCGTGACGCCCTCCACAGTGCCGCCGGAGCCATCGGCCCCAGATCCCGTGTACGCCAGGGCAAAGTCCCCGATGGCGCCCGCCCGGATCGTGGGCAGCACCGATTTGTCGTTCAGGTTGACCGGTGGCACGATGTCGGGATCCTGCACGTTCAGCGGGTCGTTGCATCCGGTAAACGGCAGGGCCAGCACCAGCGCGGCGAGGCGGGCAAGCTTCAATGCGCTCTTCATGGTCGTCGCCCTCGCCTCAGAAGGTCAGGTTGATCCGGGCGATGAAGTACCGCACCGGAGGCTGGGTCAGAAAGTCGGCCGTGTTGAAATTCGACTGGCCGGCGTCGTTCAGCTCGGGATCGACACCCGTGTAATTGGTCCAGGTCGCGAGGTTGCGTCCCGTGATCGTGACGCTCATACCACTCGCTCCGATCCGGTGCGCCACCTCGACCGGCGGCGTGTAGGTGAGCGACAGCTCCCGCAGCTTGACGAAGCTCGCGTCCTCGAAGTACCCCGTCTCGAGGCCATACGAGACCGCGGCCACGGCGCGTGCCTGCTCGGCGAGGGGTGCAGTCGGGTCGCGCCGGCCGCGGCAGATCCCGAATAGACAGCGGAATTGCTCCGTGCTGTTGTCGAGGCGGTTGCCGAACCGCCCGTCGAGCAGCCCGTAGAGCCGGAAATGCTTGAGGAAGCCCACCTCGGTGCTGAGGGTGCCGCCATGGGTCGGGAACGGCGTGCCCTGGTAGGTTTCGGCGGCCGCCACGGTGAGTTCGGAAGCCGTGATCTTGCCGTCGCCGTTCGCGTCGTTGAAAGTGTAGGATCGGCCCCAATAGCCGCCCAGCGGAAAGTCGGGTTGATGCCGCTGCGTGGCGCCGCCCAAGCCGAAGATGATCGGCGTGATGCCTGGGCCCAGGTCGATGAGGCGGTTGCGGTTGCCCCACGCGCTGGCGGTCACGCTCCAGGAGAGATTGGGGGTGTTCACAACCTGGGCATTGAGCGAAACCTCTACGCCTTTGTTGCTGACCTCGCCCAGGTTCTCGAACCGCGTGGTGCTAACGCCCAACGACGGCGCGAGGCGCCGCGCGATCAGCGCATCCCGCGAGTTCTTATCGTAGTAGGTGAACTCGAAGTGCAGCCGCTGCGTCCAGAGGTCGGCGTCGAACCCCGCTTCGTACTCCCGCGTCTTCTCGGGTTTGAGATTGGCGTTCCCGAGACTCGAGTCCGTGATGCCCGGCGCGTCCGTCGAGTTCGTGGCTACGGCGACGGGGCTGTAGAACGCCAAGGCATCCGTGGGCCCGGGCTGACGCCCACTCTTGCCCCACGCCGCCCGCACCCGCAGCGAGCTGAGCCACGACCAGCGCGGGAAAAACGGCTCCTCGGACACCACCCACGAGCCCGATAGCTTCGGGTAGGTGATGAAGTTGAAGTTCGCACCGAACGCGGAGTTGTCGTCTCCGCGCAGCGCGCCCGTGAAGTACAACCGGTCGCGGATCCCGACTTGCTCCTCGACGTAGCCACCCAGCGTCACGAACTGGTCGGTGTTCTCGTTGACCGTGGGGATGACCACGCCGGCGAGCGAGGTGGTCCCGCCCACCAGCTTGCGACCGGAGGCGAATGTCTGCGCGAACACATCCTTGAAGAACTGCACACCGGCGGACGTATTCGAGGTGACGATCGGGGAGAGGCGGAATGCCGCAGTAGCGGTGAAGTTCGCCGTGTAGTTGAAGATCTGCGCTCGATTCGAGTTCCGCTGGCCGTCCAGGGTGTTCTGGTTCAACGGTACCAAGCCCGGCGAGATGGTCTGCTGGTCGAACCGGTTGCTGACGTCGGTCCCGGCGACCGCGCGGAGCGTCAAGAAGCTCGTCGGTCGGAAGTTGGCGTTCACGCTTCCGGTGAACCGTTCAATGCCCTGACCGACCAGGATGTTGAACGACTGCGTGGGCGTCAGGAAGCCATAGCCCAGTCGGCCGTTGTTCGAGTTCGCCGAGCCCAAGAGGCCACTGGACGCGATGCCCGCCGAGTTGTTGTCGTTTTGCGGCAGGCTCAGGTCGCTCGACGTATAGCCGGTCGAGACGGCAACGTCCAACAAGCGACTCGCCTGGTGATGCAGGTTGGCGCGCAGACTGGTGCGGCGCAGGTCGTTGGGATGATAGATCCCTTTTTCCCGCTCAAACTCTCCGGAGACAAAGAACGTGGTGACATCGCTCCCCCCGGAGGCGCTCACGCCGTACTGCTGCCGGCTCCCGGTCTGGAATGGGCTGTTCACCTCCAACGGATTGAAGGTCCGCACCGTGTCGATGGCGCATACGCCAGCCGCCGCCTGCGTCAGACTGCACGAAGCGCCTGCGTTGGTGACAGAGGTGTAGTTCGCCGGCCAGGCCGTGATGTCGTTCAGGACGCCACCTTCGACGTAGCCGTTCCACTTCGTGGGCCCAGGCCGACCGCGCTTGGTGCGGATCTGGATCACTCCGTTCGCGGCGTCGGTGCCGTACAGCGCGGCCGCAGACGGTCCCTTGACGATCTCGATCGATTCGATGTCCTCGGGACTGATGTCGTTGAGCCGCGACGGCGTCTGACCACCGATGCCGATGGAGGTCGCCGTCTGGCCCGTCGCTCCGTTTTCCACACGAATACCGTCCACGACGATGATCGGCTCGTTCGTGAGCGACAGGCTGCTCGACCCGCGGATGCGGATGCGGCTCCCCGTCCCGGTAGTACCGCCGGATGGCAGCACCTGAACACCGGGGGCCCGGGCGTTCAGCAGGTCAGCCAAGTTCGTGGGTGTCGCCTGCTCTACCGTCTTCGCCGCGTCGATCGTCGCCACGGCGTGGCCCAGCTCCCGCTTCAGTTGCTCGGCGCCGGTCGCCGTCACCACAACAGCCTCGAGCGGCACTGCAGCGGCGGACACCGCGAAGTCCACGGTCGCCGTCTGGCCGGCGGTGACGCTCACCTGCTGCGAGGCGGTGGCGTACCCGATGAGCCGCACTTGCAGCGCATATTGCCCGGCGGAAATGTTGCTGATGCGATAGCGGCCATCCTGCCCGACGCGACTCCCGAGATTCGTGCCCAGCACGAGCACCTCGGCGCCAATCACCGGCTGTTGCGTCACGCGGTCCGTCACCCGCCCGGCGATCGCGCCTTGCTGCGCGGCTCCGGCCGACACGGCGCAGACGAACAGCACGACCGCTCCCGCGACACCGACGAGCTGCCGAATAAATGGAATGTTCATCGGTCTTTCCTCATGCGAAGAGGTTCACTCTGCGACGCGTACCGCCGCAACGATAGGCTTGACGGGGCCATCGAGACACGCCGACTGCACCGGCACACTCCGCTTGACTCGAACGTGCCGCGGGCCTGGGGCAGTGACGGCCTACAGCCTACATCGCTGCTGCGGGAATGGTGCGGTGGGACAATATCGTTGAGCGCACAACGCAGGGCGCATGATCCACCTCCGTGGATCGGGTAGGACCGCACGACGGCAGAGACGACGGTCAATACTCGCTCGCGTTACAGACGCCCGCAAGATGCCTGTGGTCAGCGGGGCGCGCGCGCGATCACCTCTCGCTGCCCCGCCGCGACCGGCACCTGCGTCTCCGCTCCCCCCAGCCACCTCACCCACACCGCCACCGGTCGCTTTCCTGCCTCGACCCCGAGCACCTGGAGCGCGCCGTCCACCGACCAGTAGCCCGACCCCCCGTGCACCTCCCGAGCGGGACCGCGCGACCCTTCATACACGATCCGGAGCAGCGCCCCGAGCGCATGGGGGTTCGCCGCCCCGCCGATGAGCCGCACCCGCAACCCCGGTCGCGCGTGCTCGTTGTGGTACAGCTTGGTCTCGGCCCCATTCTGGGAGACCGCGAGGTCGAGCCGCCCGTCGCCGTCGTAGTCGGCGAACGCCGCGCCCCGTTGATCGCCGTAGACGGTGATCCCCGAGACCTGCCCCGGCACCGGCGCGAGCGTGCCGTCGCCCTTCCCTAGGAGCAGCAGCCCGCGACCGGCGTCGTAGCGGGGTGTCTCGATCTCCGTCGGGAAGAAGTTCTGCGTCAGGAACAGGTCTTCATGCCCGTCGCCGTCGAAGTCCGCCACCCCGGCGTAGAACGCCGGCGCGAACTGCGCCTCCGCGGGCAGCGGCGCGGCCGCGAACGTGCTGCCACGGTTGAAGAACACCACGTGCTCCAGCGTCGCCGCCTCGAGGCGCTGCACGCCCTCGAGCCCGTGGCCGAGCACGTCCTGCAACGTGGCGTTGGCGTATGTGGTGAAGGCGCGGGTACCCAGCCGCACCGACGGCAGCGCCGGCATCAGCCGCTCGAGCGGCGTCAGCGGAGCGATGCCGTGCAGCCGATCGTCGTACTGAGCCTCGATCATGTCCACTCGGCCGGACGCCGTGAAGCCCCCGTAGTAGAGCAACAGCGGGTGAGCGGGATCGACGTGATCCCTGGTATTGCGACCCCAGCTCGTGGCGACGATGTCGAGCCGACCATCGCCGTCCAGATCGCCGGTCGTCACGCCGTTCCAGCGACTGACCACCCGGTCCAAGCCCGACTCGGCGCTCGCGTCCCGCAGGCGACCGTGGTCGTTCAAGAACAACTTGAGCGATCCCCACTCCGGCGCGAGGATCAAGTCGGGCCAGCCATCGCCGTTCACGTCGGAGAAGACCGCCGCGGATATCAGACCAACGCTCTGGAACAGACGGGTGTTGATATCGTCCCGCACGAATCGGCCGCCCTCGTTGCGGAACAACCGCGACGAGGCCGGCTTCGGATACGCGCCCGGCAGCACGCGCCCGCCAACGAACAGGTCCAGGTCGCCGTCCCCGTCCACGTCGGCCACCGCCAGGGGGCCGATGCTGGAGACGTCTCCCGGCACGATGGGCGTGATCACGCCGCTCGCCGGCACGACCTCCACCACGGACGGCAGCGCGGCCGCTTCGGCCGGGGTCAGCGACTCGTAGCTCGACAGTCCCACGAGCAGTGCCGTCCCCCCTTTGCCGGCGGGCAGCGGCACCACGGTGGTCTCGTCGTAGCGAGCGGCCGGGAGGTGCAGCGCGACCTGCGTCAAGCGACCGCGGTCGTTACGGTAGTAGGCGAGCGACCCGCCCCGGCCGGACGTGATCAACAGATCTTCATTCCCGTCGCCGTCGACGTCGTACCACGTGACACCGGGACCGAGCCGGCTCAACGCCTGAGGGAGGAGCGGCTGGCGGGCCCAGTCGTTGTACGGGGTCTCGACGTGGCGGTGACCAAGCTGCGCTGAGACATCGCGGAACCAAGGAGCAGGGGTTGGGGCCTGGGGGCTGGGGACTAGGGCCGACCCTGGGCGCAAGCTCGGGGTGATGGGAGGCTCAAGGATTTCATACTCGCGGTTCGACTGCACGCCGCGAATCACGGACCGGCCGCCGCGCCGCCAGTCCACTTCGATCGTCAGCTCCTTGGTGCTTCCCGCGGCGAAACTGTAGAGCGGATCGGAGCCCGAGAGGTAGCCGCCGCCCAGCACGACTTCCTTCTCCTGGACCGGGACGGGCCCGCCCAACACGCGAATCTTGGATCCCGCGCCCGCGGTGTTCGGCGCCTGCCCGCGAAGACGGACGGCCACGCGCGGCGCGCTCGCGAGGTTGCGGAACACGGCCGCCGGCGTCCCGAGCCGATTCACGACGACATCCAACGCGCCGTCCCCGTCCAGGTCCGCCGTCGCCATACCGTGGGAGATGGCGTCCTCCGCGCCGAACCCCCACTCCCGGCCCACCTCGGTGAACGTCAAGTCACCGTTGTTACGGAATGCCACGCTCGGCACCGCCAGCGTCGGGAACTCGGCCAGCTCGCGGCGCCACTGGAGTGCGGTAAACGTCGTGCGGATCCGCTCCCAGGTGTCCGCGTCCATGATGTCCCACAGGTGCCCCGTCGTGACGAGCAGGTCTTCATAGCCGTCGAGATCCACGTCGAGGAACTGGGCGTCCCAGGACCAGTCGGAGGCTTCGACCCCAGCGTAGCCCGCGATCTGCGCGAACGTCCCGTCGCCGCGATTCCAGAGCAGGGTATTACGCTGCCACTGCGGACGGTCGTCGATCTGGCCGATCAGCTTGGGCAGCGGCGTGTGCGTGGGGATTTGGGTCTTGCGGCGCGGGCCGCGGCCCAGCATATCCGCGACGAAGAAGTCGACGTGCCCATCCCGGTCGACGTCGGAGAAATCCACTGCCATCGAGGAGTTGCTGGTGTTACGGAGCGCAAGCCGCGGCGCGGCGCGAAACGTCCCCTTCCCGTCGTTCAGCCATAAGAAGTCCGGATCCTCGAAGTCGTCGCACACGTACAGGTCCGGCGCGCCATCGCCGTCCACATCGGTGAACTTGGCCGACAGCGCGAAGTACTCCGGCGCCGCGGCGAGCGGCTTGCCGGTCTCGTCCCGGAAGCGGCCGGCCGTCCACGGCACCAGGGTGAAATGTCCCGTGCCGTCGTTCAAGTAAAAGCCGTCCGGGTCCGCACGCTGCTGCATCGACACGAGGCCGTACTCCGGCCGATCGACGACGCGGTAGTCGTTCCGAAACTTGGGGACGACCTCGAAGTGGTGGTGTCCAACCTCGCGGACCACTTGATTGAACGCGCGCTCCTGTGGCGGGTAGATGTCCTGCGCCGATCGGGTCTTGTAGTTGGCGACGTAGAGGTCGAGGTGGCCGTCCCCGTCCACGTCGGTCAGGGTCATCGTCATGCTGCCGGCGTGGGATGCCAGGCCCGCCTCCGCCGTCCGCTCGGTGAACACGCCGTGGCCGTCGTTCACGAACAGCACCACGCCGCCGCTCAGTGTGCTGACTAGCAGGTCCAGGTCGCCATCGCCGTCGACATCCGCGAGCACGGCCCCGGTTGAGTGTCGCCCCGTAAGGGCGACGCCGGCACTCGCCGTGATGTCCTCGAAGCGCCAGCCGCCGAGGTTCTTGTACAGGACGTTCGAGCCATCGTTGCTTGTGAGATAGACGTCGGGGAGGCCGTCGCCGTCCACGTCGCCCAGGGCCACGCCACCCCCTTGGGCCAGGTGGCGGTTCCAGAGTGCGCTGTCGAGGGTGACGCTGTTGGTGAACCGGATGCCGGTCCGGGAGGCGGGGAGCTCGCTGAACCCCGGGCCCCCGCTCGAGGGCACGCTGAGGTCGCGCCAGCGATACCCCGCCTCGGCGTGCCACGCGGGGGGTGGCGCGGCGCGGCGGCACGCGGCAGCCAGCGCCAGCAGCGCGAGGCCCGCTGCGAGGCGGCGACGCCAGCTCAAGGCGGAGCAGCTCCTCATCTCTGGGGCCGGAATGAAACAGGCGCGCCGACCAGCGACGCGCCTGTTGGCGCCGACCGATTGCGAGTCGAGCCGGGTCTAGCGGCGCCGACCCAAGATCCTGTCCAGCTGCGCCCGGTCTTGTGCCTGCCGCTGCATCGTCTCCCAAACCTGGGGCGCGTTCGTCACCAGAGCCGCGACGACACTCGGCGCCGGGTGTACGTCGCAACTGCCGTCGGGATGGGCGCCACCGCCGCACGTGTACAGCGACTGCTGCAGCACGCCCAGCTCCTTCGCCGGCACCGGCATCTCGTGAGGGGTGAGCGGCTCCAGCTTGTCGATGCGCCGCTGGTTGTAGAACGGCACCGTGTTGGAGCCCGGCAGCTCGACATCCTGCTCGTACTGCAGCTCCTGGAGCAGGTTGGCATCACCCGCGCTGGCGGGCGTGAGGCCGCCGCGCGGCCGCCCCAGGCGATCAGGGCCAACGCGCGTATAGTTGATGAGCGTAGCCGCCAACCCGAGGTTCTGTGGACCGCGGATCAGCGCCTCCGCCCAAATCAGGTCGTTCTCGGCCGCGAGCACGAGCGCGCCGTCCAACGTCCCCGCGGACAAGGTGCCTTGTGGATTGTCGCCGCACCCGGGGAAGCTGTCGTAGCGGACCTGTCCAATGGCGCTCTGGTGCCACGACCCGCGCGTCTTGTTTCCAAACTCCTGGCCTTTCACCCAGACGTAGTCGTATCCGGCCCTCCTCACGGTGTGCGTGTCCGGGTACGCGTCGAGCACCGCTTTCGCGTACGCTGAATCACCCCTGAAGCTACCGTCGCCCAGCCGCTTGTCGGCCGAGTTTGGCTGGGTGTTCTTGGTGATATCCCAGGGATCCGGCTGGGTCACTGGATCCATCAGATGCGCGACGCGGGTGTGGATTCGCATCGTGGTCACGTCGTTGGACCACACCTTCAGAAAGTCGCACCAGGTGACGCACGCGTCCTGATGGAAGGTCCAGTTGAACGGGGTCCCGGAGCTGATGCCCTTGGAGGCGTACCCCGCCACTTTGGCCCAGTCGACAGCGGCGTTCTGCGCCGCGTTGCGCGGGAAGTAGGCCAGGTTGCGCGCCGCCATGGTGTTCGCGATCTGGGCGATCTCCACGTTCGTGTACGTCTGGCTCGGCGTGCCGAAGAAGTCACCCGGGACCGTGAACTTGTTCGCATTGGCCATTGCGATCGCTTCGTCGAACTTCCCCTGTGCCGTGTCGCGCATGACGGAGCTGGGTTTGAAAGTCACGATCAGTGCCCCGTTCGCATCAACCGGCGTGCTGTCCGTCACGATGAACCCCTGGTCGTAGTTCAGCGCAACGCTGCTCAGCGACAGTGCCTGCACCAGCACCGACATCGTCTCCACCATCTTCGTCGTGGCCGCGTCCGAGATGACTAGATTCTTCGCCCGAATGGCGTTGAGGACGGCGTTGGCCGAGGACAGGGCCGAATAGTACCCGTACCAGAGCGCCTCGATCTGCGTCCGTTGCGCCGAGGCGGGGTTGTTCTGCCACTCGACCCGCGGGTATGGTGGGCCTTCGGTCTGGGGGCCGCACGTACCCAAGGGAGCGGCGTAAACGTCCCACGCCCCGAGAGTGCATCCGGTGTAGAACCGGATGTTGAAGTTGTTCCACATGGCGACGTGGCTCCGCGCCATGACCGTCAGCGTCGTGGCCGGATACAGGTCGGCCCCGAAGGAGCCCTGCCCCGTCTCATACCACGTCCGCAGCGCGCCCAAGGCGATCGCCTGCACGGTGGCCGGGTCCGACAGCGCACGGCCGCGGTCCGGCTCATTCGGGTTCGAGACCGACAGGCTGTCGCATCCGCCCGCGAGGACCAGGGCCGCCATCAGGCCCAGCCCCTCCGGGATACGCTTGATCAAGCTCATAGGTCGCACGCTCCTAGAGAAGGTTGGTCGCGGGCTCAGAAGTTGATCTCCGCAAAGCCCGTGAAGGTCCGGAAGTTCGGGTACGAGAAGCCGTCGACCCGGAACGAGTAGGGATCGCCTGACAGGCCGGCTACCTCCGGATCGTAGCCCGAGTACTTGGTGAACGTGAACAGGTTGCGCCCGATCACCCCCAAGCGGAGGGTGTTGATCCCGAGACCGAGCTTGGCCAGGGTGTTGCGGTCGAAGGTATAGCTGACGTTCAGCTCCTTGATCTTCACGTACGTGCCCGGTTCGACGAAGAAGTCGATCGGGTTGATGCCGTTGTAGACGGCTTGGTAGTAGCTGATCGGCTTCTTCCCGGTGCTGTAACACGCCGGGAGACTACCCGAACAGCCTGCGGCCACCGGCTTGCTCGACTGGTCGTAGACGCGGTCGCGATACTCGAAGAAGGGCCACTGCCGCGTGGCGTTGTAGATGCTTCCGCCCTGCACCCAGTCCACCAGCGCATAGGCGGCAAAGCCCTTGTACCGCAGGTTCGTCGTAAAGCTCGCGTTGAAGTCGGGGTTCACGTCGGCGATCTGAACGACCTTGTTCCCCGCGGGATCCACGTAGCCGATGTACTTCTCGTTGACGGTGTGGTAGCTGGCCGTGGTCACGAGATACCCGTCCTCGTTCACGACATAGTTGGCGGGGTCATAGGTCAGGCCCGGTCCACAGCCCGCCGCCTTCTTCACCGGATCGTCGCACAGCTGGGCGAAGCTGCGCACGATCTTCGTGCCATAAATGACGCCGAACGTCTCGCCCGGCGCGATCCGGAACATCTGCACGACCTCGTTGCTGCCGGAGTAGTCCGGGCCGACGAGGAACGGCGCCTCGTTGAGCTGGGTGATCTTCTGGCGGGTCCGGTCTGCAGCCACGTTCAGCCGCCAGGAAAACTCGGGCCGGTCCACGAGAATCGCGCCCAACGACAGCTCGTGGGTCTTGCCAAGCAGCGTGCCGGCGTTCTGCCACTGCCCGTTGCGGTAGCCGGTCACCGAGGAGAGCGGCACCAGCAGGATCTGGTCTTTCGTCTCCTTGCGGGAGTACGAATACTCCAGCGAGAACCGGTTCAGGAAATCGATGTTGCCCCCGAGCTCCAGCTCGCCCGAGTGCGCCGGCTTGAGCTCCTTGTTGCCGAGCGTCTGCGGCACGGGCACGCCGCCCTCGATGGAAAAGGTCTCGTACTGGGCGGCGAAGGTGGGGCGCAGCCCGGCGGTCCCGTAGGATGCCCGCAGCTTCAGCTCGTCGATCCCGTTGATGGGGAAGTCCTGCGTGAGACGGTACGCCCCCGAGGCCCGGTAGTAAGTCTGCCAGCGACTGTCGGGGCCGAACAGCGATGAGCCGTCCCACCGCACCAGCCCGTCGAGGATGTAGCGATCCCTCACGTCGAAGCCGGAGATGACGTAGTAGTTCTTGTTGCGGATCGTGTAATCCTGGGAGCCCGGCGACAGCGTCGAAAAATGGACCGCTGTGAACTCAGGCGTCCCCACGACGTAAAAGTTGTTGCCACTCAGGGAGAAATTGCTCGCCGTCTGGTCCTCGTAGACGTAGGCGGCCTTGGTCGTATTGCGCACGTTCCACGAGCCGAAATGGAAGGTGCGCACGCTGGTGAGGGTCGCGCCCGTGTTGAAGGTCCGGCCGCCGCTGTCGACTTTCACGAGACCGCCCGGCGTCGGTTGGCCGTGCGAGTCCAGGAAGTTCTTCGGGGTCTCGTCGGTGTAGTTGGACGACTCCTGGTCGTAGTTGTAGTTGCCCTCGAGCGACAGCCAATCGAAGATCCGGTAGGTCGCCTTCGCGTACCCGGTGTAGCGCGACCGGTCGGTGCTGATGTGCTCGTTGGCCAGCGTGTACACCGGGTTCGTGGCGTTCGGCAATTGATGCGGGATCTGTGCCGCGTACGGCGTCCCGTCCGGGTTCGGGGCGAACAGGTTGATGTAGGGCTCGATAAACGTCACCGCGAAGAACGGCGCGCCGGGGCCCTGCGCCACCTGGTTGTTGTTCGACTTGCCGAAGAAGCCGCCCACCGACAGATCGAGCCGGGGCGTCAGCGCCTGATCCACGTTCACCCGGAAGTTCTGCCGGTTGTAGCCTTTGAGGAGGATGAGGATGCCGTCCTGCTTGGTGTTTTGGAACGACACGTTGAAGTTGGTGTTGCCGCGCCGCTGCCCGATCGAGATGTAGTTCGTGTAGAACGCGCCGTGCGACAGGAGCTGGGACTGCGCGTCGTACACGGCCTTGCCGTACGAGTTGTAGGGAACGTCGGCGATGCCGTCGGCCTTCACGGCGGGCAGGCCGGTTGGGCCGACCAAGCAAGAGGCGACACTGAGCGCGACGCACGCGCCGTTCTTGCTGATGAAGTCCCCGTTGTTGACCGTATTGCCATTCGCATCGGTGTACGTCCCGAGCGTGTCGATCACGTACGGAGACGCGAGCGCCGTCGGGATCGCCTTGGGGCGCAACGACTGGCCGTACTCGTTGCGCACCGTCACCACCAGCTTGCCATCCGGGACGCGTTCGCCCCGCTTCGTGAAAATCTGCGCGTCCGAGCCGTACAGCGACGACGCAGCCGCGCCCTTCACGACCTCGACCCGTTCGATGTCCTCGGAGTTGATGTCCGCGAGGCCGTGCCGGGTGATGGTCCCGTCCACGATGATGAGCGGACCCGCCGCCGACGTTGAAGGACACGGTTGCGAGCTGCAGGCCGAGGGCGATGAGAGGGCGGTGGCCGAGCGCAGCCGGATCGTCGGCTCGCCGCCGGGCGCGCCGCTGGAGTTGATCAGCCGGGCGCCTGCCACCTTACCCTCGAGCGAGCCCAGCGCCGAGACCGCCGGCGCCTGCTGCAGCTGCGACGCGTCGACGTGGCCCACCGAGAACGTGAGCTTCTTCGCCTCCGTCGCCTCCGCGACGCCCGTCACGACCACCGCGTCGAGCGTCATGGGATCGAACTTGAGCTCGAGGTTCTGGGTCTGCGTCCCCGGGGTCAGCGTGATCTGGCGCGTGGTCGGAGAATAGCCGATGTAGCGGCCGCGCAGTGTTACGGTCTGCCCCTTGGTGCGCTCCGGCGGCACCGTCAGCGTGTACGTGCCGGTGGTCGTCGTGGCGACGGCGAGGTTCAGCTCGTCGAGGACGACGAGGGCGCCGCCCAGCGCCTCGCCCTGGCGGCCGGTGACCTTGCCGGTGACGACGGCGCCTTGCGCGTGCAGCCATCCGACTGCGCCGATGAGCAGTGCCGTGGTGACGGCGAGGACTCCGGATGTGCGCAACGTGGCATGCCTCATGCTGACCCCCCTGAAGAGAAGTGGCTCGGGGTACTGCAGGGTCGTGCTACACGCCGCCCTAGATTCCACGCCTGCGGAGCCGGTGTGACGGCACCGGAAGAGAAGAACCTACCCGGCGATGCCGGGGGACGGACGGCAGAGATATACTGTGCGGCGCGCGGGAAGGGCGCAAGATAGCGCCGTGGCGCCCTCCGGACCCCCCGGACCTCTTTCGAGGGTAGTTGCAGCGTGGTACTATAGGCCCAGCGCCCAAGACTCTAGGTGCACGCCATGCCCCTCCTCTGCGCGCGGCCGGCAGCCCTATGGCCGCTCGTCGCCCTCGGGCTCGTCTTACCGCAGGTTGCACCTGCGCAGCAGAGCCGCACGGGGGTGCTCCACGGGCAGGTTGTGGCCCGGGTCACGGGGGACGCCGTCCGCGGCGCCCGCATCGTCGTCGACACCCGCGATACCGTCGCGGCGGACAGCGTCGGCCGCTTCGAGCTGACTCTTGCGCCCGCGCGGTACATGCTCGAGATCGGCGCGGCGGGCTACTCGCCGGCCTCGTGGCGGATCAGCGTCCACGAGGGAAAGACGTTGGAGCACGTCTTCGAGCTGGAGCCCACCTACCAGTTGCCCGGGGTGGTCGTCGAAGCGACGCCAAACTCGAACGGGCGGCGGTTCGCGGACTTCGAGCGGCGGCGCCAGGCGCGGATGGGTTATTTCATCACCAAAGAGCAGATCGAGCGCGCCGGCTCGGCCACGCTGATCGATATCCTCGTCACGGTGCGCGGTGTGGAGCAGGTGTGCCTCTCGAACACGTGCGTCGCGAAGATGGTCCGGTCGCCGCCGGGGTGCTACCCGCAGTATTTCCTCGACGGCACCCCGTCGACGCCCTACTTCGCGCGCAACACGCCACCGCAAGACATTCAAGGCATCGAGATCTACCGCGGCTCCTCAGAGATGCCAGGCGAGTTCATCGGGAGCAACTCCGCCTGTGGCGTCATCGCCATCTGGACTAAGTCGGCTCCCTAGGGATTCGCGGCGAGAAACCGGGTCGCATCCGCGAGTCCAGGGAGACTCGGGTCGGCGCCATGCCAGATCTCCCTGAGCTCGCGGTAGGCGCGAGTCGCGGTGGCTCGGTCTCCGGCCGCAGCCGCGGCGCGGCCGAGCCCGAGTAGTGACAACGCCCGCTTGGGAGCGAGCGCGAGCGCGCGCGCAAACTCCTGCTGTGCCTCCTGCGGACGACCGGCCTGCAGCAGAATCTCGCCAAACAGCTCGTGCGCCGGCTTCACGTCCGCGGGCGGCCCATACTCGACCGGCATCGCGTCCTCGAGCGCGGTCGCCTCACGCATGAGGGCGATCGCGTCCGTCGCAGCCCCGTTTGCCTGCCGCAGCAACGCCTCGAGCTCCTTCAGGAGAATGTCCGGGACCTGGTCTCGCTCTTGTCCGGGAACGGCCGGGGCCCGACTGCGCTTGACCGCGGCCAGCTCGGCCAGGCCGCGCTCGGCCCCGCGGCGGTCACCGCGCTTCAGGGCACTGAGCCCGGCTACGAACACGTCCACCGCTGCGTCGCGCGCGCGCACTCCAGTGAGGTCGATACTCCACTGGAGGCAGGGACTGTCCCATCGCTCGGTGTTCACGACATATGCGGCGCGCATCTCCGCGAGTACTGGGCGACCGCGGCGGGCCTGGTTCACGTTTCGGTACATCAACTCGAGGTGTTGCAGTGCCTCCCGGTAGCGGCCCTGCTGCAGGTAGCCGTAGCCCAGCCATTCGGTGTAATGGTGTGGAGTCCAGGCGGCGTGGTCGTGCCCGGACGCGATCTCGTTCTGCGACACCACCTCGTCCCACATCCCCAGCGCGACGAAGATGTGCGTCGTCATGTGCTGCGCATGGGCGGCATCCGGCGCGATCTTGGAGTAGGCGCGGGCCGCCCGCAGACCCAGTACCGCGTGACTGGGGTCGTCGTAGCAGTGGATCAGCAGGTGCGCAGCACCCGGGTGATTGGGATTCTCCCGGAATACCGGTTCGACGATAGCCGCGGCCCGCAGGTAGGTCGGAACGTCTCGCACCCCCTGATTCAGGCCGAGCAGGGAGAGCGCATAGAAGACCTTGGCCTCGCGGTCCGCGGGGAAGCGCTTGACCAGCCGCCCCATGGCAGTCGAGTACGCCGTGTCGCGCTCGGCCTTCGAGCCCTCGCCGTAGAGGATTTCGACGGCGTCGAGATACGCCTGCTCACGGAGCGTGGGCGCTTGGGCGCGACGGGCCGCAGCCGTCGGGCCGAGCCGTTGCAGCGCGGCGCGGGCGGCGTTCAGGTCCTGCTCGTTCCACAGCGGATGTGTGTAGCTCAGCGCCTCGCCCCAATAAGCCAGGGCGAGTGCGGAATCGAGCCGCTGCGCCTCTCGAAACGCTCGCGCCGCGTCCTGATACTCGAAGCTGTGCAGCAGCAGCACGCCGCGGATAAACTGTGTCTGAGCCGCCGGCGCGCCCGACGTGGGAAAGTCGATCGTTCCAAGACGCGGTGTCTGAGCGGACAGCAACGCAGCAGCGGCCAGGCATAAGAGCAACATGGGGCTATCGGTTCTCCGTCGCTTTGTGCGATTGCAGCACCATCGCCGCCACCTCGGGATAGATGCCGATCGCATGGCTGCGAAAATAGAGGGCCGATCGTCGCGTCGGTGTATTGATCTGGATCGCGTTGGACTTCTTGTTGGGCATGTGGCAGTCGACGCAGTCGGTCATCATGCGGTCGCCGATCCTGTCGGCCATCGGATGTTGGCTCGTCTGGTGACACGCCAGACACTTCCCGGCAAACCCGGTCACGTCTCTTTCCGGTCGATGAACGTCGTGGCATGTAGAGCAGGACATATCCGGGCTGGAGCGGAAGCACTTGCTGCGCTGCAACAGGCCAACCTGATTGCCGTGCACGTCCGGAGCCGGAGCCCTCCGGGTGGACGGAGGAGCCAGGTAGTCATCCAGCTTCGCTCCCGGACGGTACGAGAACGGCGGCTTCAGTGGATCCCGTTCGCCCGAATGGCACAGCGCGCAATTGTCCACCTTCCGATCTCTCGAGAAACGCGCGGGATTGAGGATGAACTCCCCGCGCGTCTCCGCCGGATGAGAGGACTGGTACTGGATGTGTTCTTGCCCCTCGCCGTGGCATTTTTCGCACGAAATGCCCAGACGATAATCGCGGGAGTACCTCGCTGCGCGCGGATCCGCGTTGAGGGCAAACGAGGTACTATGGCAGTCCAGGCATTGGGGGACGATGACACGTCCAAAATCGATCTGGCCGTCCGGGTAGCCGGGACTGTTGATCCACCGCTCCGGTCCAGTCAGATAGGAGACCGGCAGCTCGAACAGGAGCCCGCTTCTCCAGTAGAGATACGATTGTCCCCTTCTGCCCGACCCAACCACCAAGTCGATGCGCTCCGTTCTTGACCAACCCCGAGCCGAGTCCACCCCGGTCTCATAGAAAGCGCCATTGCGTCGTTCCATTGTGAAGTACACGCCCTCCGACCCGGTGCGCAGGAGGTTGCGCCCTTCGGAAAAGGGTCCCCTGATGGAGCGAGCGGTTGCCTCCGCGGACGTCCGGAAGTGCGCCGTTTGAACGAAGCTGGCAACGATCGGCTGGTGGCATGCCTTGCACGATCCGGCTCCCTGTGCGAGGGAGTCGAGGGCTGACACCAGCAGACCGAGCAGCAGTCGAGGCATCGTCATAGAAGAAG
>WNGG01006927.1_pt1 | contig 18458 bp, 19 predicted proteins | sample 5400661 | NCBI WGS metagenome assembly WNGG01 (sample SAMN13153372, study PRJNA577476) | soil metagenome | isolation source: 100 cm soil or saprolite under Garry oak tree replicate 1 | place: USA:California | collected 2016-06-15
CTTTCCCGCTTGCCAGACGGCGGATACTTTTTCGGTATTGCGAATATCGTCCAGCGGATTTGCGTCCAGGACAATAAACTCTGCCGCCCGGCCCCCTTGCAGAGTTCCAAACTGCTTTGCGCCGCCGAGGATCTCTGCGTTCGTGCCCGTCGCGGCAACGATTGCCTGCATCGGCGTGAGGCCCGCCTCGACCATCAGTTGCAGTTCCCGATGCTCGAGGTAACCCGGAAAGCGAGTGGGTATTCCAGAATCAGTGCCGAAAGCGATTTTTACGCCGGCATCGGAAAGCGCCTTTAGATTTTTCTTGGCCATTTCGAGTCCGGCCCGGTACTTGGCGATATCCGGATCCTGGCGAATCTTATCCACGGTTTGCGGACTTCGGATGATCGCCAAAGCTCCGGGCTCGAGTCCGGCTTGAAAGAAGGGATCGTCAACCCACTTCAAGTTATCGGCATAAGCAAAGAGCACTTCATCGCGCACCAGCGTGGGAATCAGGAAAACGCCGCGCGCTTTCATCGCTGTAATGAGCTGGGCGTCGACGGCCTGGTCCCGAATGCTGTGGGCGAATCCGTCCAGCCCAGCAGCGAGCAAGGATTTTGCGTCCGCCAGGTAAAATTCGTGGGCAAACGCGCGGATGTGCTGTTTGTGCGCCTCGTCGATGATGGCCTGATAAATCTCGGGCTTCATTTTGGTGCCACGGCCGAGACCGTCATCTACCCACATCTTCAAATAATCCGGGTGATGCGTCGCGAGTTCGCGGACATCGGCGTGGGCTTCCTCAGGGGTTTGCGGGCGGTAGCGGTGGTCCGCGGGATTCGCTTTGCCGGGTTCGACGAATCCCCGGCCGGCTGTAAAGAAGCGTGCGCCGCCAATCTTGCCAGCGCGCTGATCGGCTCGTATCGAGAAGATCAAATCGTCGTCCTGCCCAAACGACGCCATCGTCGCCACGCCGTAAGAAAGATATTTATTCAGCTGCTTGGCGACGTTTTCCTCGGTGTAGTGTCCCGCCGCGGAATCGGCGCCGTTGTTCGATAATCCCAGGTGGCCATGGAGATTGATGATCGCGGGCATGATGGTCTTGCCGCTGACGTCCTCTACGACCGCGTCCTTGGGAATGGAGACCGCTCCCGCCTTTCCCGCGGCGACAATTTGCTTGCCTTCGATGACGAGCACGGAGTTCTCGATTGCCGGCCGGCCCGTTCCATCAATCAGCCGAGCGCCTTTGAGCACGACCTGCCGGGCTTTAGTCTGAGTGGGCGCCTGCGCGCCGGCACGGGGGCAAACCATAAGGATCAGCAAGAAGACACCGAGGAACGCAAAAATGTAACGGGGCTTGGCGGTTTTCATTTCTCGTCTCCTTCTTTACCGTGGCTCTTGACCGTGGATAGTAGTGCAGGTTGGCGTCAGCGTCAAACCCGTATGCGACAGAACTAACAGCAGGGATCGGCAGTTAGCTCGACACTAGGCCGGACCCGGCATCGTCAAAAGCACTCCTTTTTTGGCGAAGATCATGGCGAGAAGTCTTGCGGGTTGGCTTTGGCTTGCATTGCGTGACACTTCGTGTGTGCTTCCAGGCGGCTCAAAAAACATCTCTCCACTTTGGTAGGTCCGCTCTTCTTGCCCTGAAATTTTGGTGACAACCGTTCCCTCCAATACATAAGCCAGGACGAAGCCCGCATGGTGATGCGGCTGACCGACTCTCCCTGGCGCGTAATCCACGTAGCTGACCGTCACTTCCCAATCATCCATGGTGATGTTTGGCAGGTCGTGTTTGAAAACGGGCGCCGTTGGCGCCGGGGATTGCCCGGCCGGCGTTCGCGTCTGCGCATTCGCCGCGGCGAGTTCAGAGAGCAAAGCAACGGCACCCAGGAAGGTGTCTCGACGTGTAATCATGGGTGTGATTATAGCTCCTAACGTGCGACGCCCGGCCCCACTTATAGTCTTATACTAGGGCTAATGGCGCGAGAATGGCGGTGAACCGTGAGCAATATCATTCCCATCAGGCCGAGTCCAAGGGCAGATGTCGACGAAGCTGCGTCTTGGTAGAGAACGGAATTCGTCCCCAGCGGATTCTTTCTTTTTCCGCGGAGCCCTTTTATAATTCCCGAGTCCGCGTGCGGCTGTGGCGGAACTGGCAGACGCACCAGCTTGAGGGGCTGGCGCTAGCAATAGCGTGGTGGTTCGAATCCACTCAGCCGCACCAGCAATTGCCTCCTCGGACTAGCCTGCCTTGCCACTGATGTGAGAAGTACCGGCAAGGTCTCTGGTTCGATCCTGCCTGATACTTTCTCGTAACAACTTGAAGTGGAGAGCGCAGCGCTACTTTGCCGGCCCAGGAGCAGGCGGCACAGGAGGAGGTGCGGCCGGTTGAGCGGGAGGCTGCTGAGCCGGCGGCTGCTGAGCCGGAGTTATGGGCGCCGGGGCCGCTGATTTTGGCGCCGGCTTCGAGAACTGTTCGAGAATCGAACGGCCGGTTCCGCCGCTGCTTGTCCTCACGTGCACAGCCAAGGCCATCGAGGTGAACATAAACATCACGGCGCACCACGTCGTGGCTCGCGACAGAAATGTCGCGGCGCCGCGCGGCCCAAACGCCGTCTGGCTGCCAGAGCCGCCGAATGCGCCGGCAATATCAGCCGCCTGCCCGCTCTGCAGCAGGATCACTCCCATCAGCACCAGGCACACCAAAATGTGCAGAATCACCAGGACGATATAGAATCTCCAGCCAAACCAGAGCAGTCCCGCTCCGACCAAAAATGAAATTGCCCACTTTACTTCTCTTGGCATCCACTACTCCATTATCGAAAGCTTCTAGTAATTCACGACGGCGGCAAACCGCCGCGCGTTCAGTAATTCACAATCGCGGCAAAATGCCCCGCGTCTAAGCTCGCGCCGCCCACCAGTGCCCCGTCGATTTCCGCCTGCGCCATCAACCCTTTTATGTTTTCGGGTTTGACACTGCCGCCATAGAGGATTCGCAGGGAGGCGGCATATTCCGCAGTAAAAGAATTCTCCGCCAAGCCGCGCAAGAATTCGTGCGCTTCTGCCGCGACCTCAGGCGTGGCCGTGCGGCCGGTACCGATCGCCCAAACCGGCTCGTAAGCCATGATAATACGTGAGAACTCGGCAGGGGTCAACGCAGCCAGCGAGCCGCGAAATTGCTTCTCGAGCACTTTTTGCGTATTGCCCGCCTCGCGTTCAGCCACAGTTTCGCCCACGCAGAGGATCGGCGTCAGTCCCGCAGCAAGCGCCGCCTTCACCTTGCGGTTGGCGCTTTCGTCGGTTTCGCCAAAGAATTGCCGGCGCTCCGAATGCGCGATGATTACGGCGCGGCAGCCCGCCTCGACGAGCATCCTCGGCGACACTTCCCCGGTGCATGCTCCCTCATTGGCCCAATACACGTCCTGCGCCGCAATTCCGATCGTTGAAGCTTTCGCCGCCTCTACACATGCCGCAATCGCCGTGAACGGCGGCGCCACGACGATGTCGCAATGGTTGGCTGCCGCGACCAGCGGTTTGAACGCGGCAAAAAAGTCGCGCGCCTCGTGCTGCGTCTTATACATCTTCCAGTTTCCGGCAATTACCGGCTTGCGAAGTGACGCGTCGGCGGCCACTAGGAAACCTTATCCGTCAGCGCTTCCACGCCCGGGAGTTTCTTGCCGGCGAGAAATTCGAGTGAGGCGCCGCCGCCCGTCGAGATATGCGAGATTTCATCGGCAAGGCCCGCCTGCTGCACCGCGGCTACGGAATCGCCGCCGCCAACGATCGACGTCGCTCCCCGCGCAGTGGCGGCCGCGATGGCTTTGGCGATTTCCAACGTGCCGTGAGCAAACGCCGGCATCTCAAATACGCCCATCGGCCCATTCCAAACGATGGTCTTCGCGCCCGTGATTTCGGCCGAAAAACGCTGCACCGTCTGCGGCCCGATATCGAGGCCCATCCAGCCTTCCGGCATCTCGCCGACGGGAACAGTACGCTTCTGCGTGTCGGCACGGAATTCGGCGCCCACAACATGATCAACTGGCAGGAGCAGCCGAAAATTTCGCCCGCGCGCATCGGAAAGCACGCGCGACGCGAGCTCGATTTTATCCGGCTCCACGATGGATTTGCCCACCGCGATTCCTCTGGCCTTGAAAAATGTGTAGGCCATTCCGCCACCGATGAGCATAGCGTCGGCGATCTTCATCAAGTTCTCGACCACTTCGATCTTGTCCGAAACTTTCGCGCCGCCCAGCACCGCAACAAACGGGCGTTCCGGCGCGGAGAGCGTCTTCCCCAGATAGGCCAATTCGCGCTCCATCAGCAATCCCGCGGCGGATTGGCGAACGAATCGCGTGATCCCTACAACGGAAGCGTGCGCGCGGTGCGCGGAACCGAAGGCGTCGCAAACAAACAAACCGTCACACAGCGCCGCCAGTTGCCGCGAAAATGCCTCGTCGTTTGCTTCCTCTTCACGATAATAGCGAACGTTTTCGAGAAGCAGAACCGAACCGTTGCCCAGCGCCCGGCTCTTGGACTCGGGCTCGGCGCCCACGCAGTCGGTTGCAAATTCCACCGGAACGCTCAGCAAATCGGCCAGGCGCCCCGCCACCGGGCGCAGGCTGTATTTCGGGTCCGGCTTGCCCTTCGGCCGCCCGAGATGCGAAGCCAGCACGAGGCGGGCTCCGCGTTCGCGCGCGAGTTTCACGGTAGGCAAAGTTTCGCGGATTCTGGTGTCATCGCCGACACGCCCATGCTCGAGCGGCACATTAAAATCCACGCGCACAAAGACGCGTTTTCCCGCGAGCTCGAGATCGCGAATCGAAAGCTTGTTCATCGAGCGATCTGTTTTCCGGGAAATTCGGGGCGCCTACAGCTTGGCGGCCATGAACTTGATCAGATCGCGGCAGCGGCAGGAGTAGCCCCACTCGTTGTCGTACCAGGCGAGAACCTTCGCGCAGTACCCAGCCACCACGCGCGTGTACTCCGCATCCACAATCGAGGAGTGGGAATTGCCGCGAAAATCGACGGAGACGAGCTCCTCCTCCTCGTATTGAAGAATGGATTTCATGGGGCCGTCCGCGGCGCGGCGCATGGCTGCATTGATGGACTCCACGGTGACGGGCTTCTCCGTGGTCACCGTCAAATCCACCACGCTCACGTTCGGCGTGGGCACGCGCATGGCATAGCCGTCGAGTTTCCCTTTCAGTTCAGGAATCACCAAGTGCAAGGCTTTGGCCGCTCCGGTGGATGTGGGAATCATGGAAATCGCGGCGGCCCGCGCGCGGCGCAGGTCCTTGTGCGGCAGGTCCAGCAATTTCTGATCGTTCGTGTAGGAATGAATCGTGGTCATCGTGCCGTGCACAATCCCAAACGTATCCTGCATAACCTTTGCAACCGGAGCCAGGCAATTCGTCGTACAGGAGGCATTGGAGACAACGTTGTGTTTGGCGGGGTCATAGGTCTTCTCATTGACGCCAAGCACCAGCGTATGGTCGGGATCGGTGGCCGGCGCGGAGATGATCACCTTCTTGACCGGTCCTTTGATGTGCTTGCGCGCCTCCGGCCCGGAAGTAAACAGTCCCGTGGACTCCACCACGATCTGCGCGCCCACCGATGCCCAGTCGAGCTGCGCCGGGTCCTTGACCTTGAATACGCGGAAGCTCTTTCCGTCCACCGAGATGCTGTCGTCGGTGTGCTTCACGCAATTCGGCAGATTGCCGAGGATCGAATCGTACTTCAGCAGGTGAGCCAAAGTCCTCGGATCGGTGATGTCGTTGACCGCCACGATCTGGATCTCAGGATCGCCGAGCGCCGCGCGCATGATGTTGCGGCCGATGCGCCCGAAGCCGTTAATTCCCACCTTGATGGGCATGCTCCCTCCGGAAACCGAACTGCCAAACCTATCGCTGCCAGCAATCTCAGAGCCATCCGCCAACGCAGTCCCTTAGATTGCTCTCAATCGCTATTCTTCTAGCGAAGCGAAGCAGAAATGCTACGGTGCATGCGCGCGGATGTCAAACGCGAGCGGGAAGGGTTTGCCGACAATTACGGATATTCGGTGACTCTGACGACTTTATCGCCCTCAAAGCGCACGAATGTCGTCTTGGCGGGCGGTTTCCCGTAAATCCAATCCTCAATATCATTGCCATCCGCATCTCGCTCGCGGACTTTCCGTTCCGGGCGGCCCAGAGCCGCAGTCACCGCGTCGTGGTCCATGCCTACTTCGGCGCGTTTCGCCGCAACGGCCTCACGAAATTTCGGAGGAAGCGAATCGGTATATTGCACCGCCGCCGATCTCTTGGAAAAATCCAGAACTCGCGCAAGGTACGCCTTGAGCTGCTCCCCGGTCATATCCGGAACAGAGCGGTCGAAATCGAGAAATATGGTTGCGCCGGTCTTTTGCGGAACTACCGGAGCATTGTCGGGCGTGGTCTTCGTGCCGGTGGAAACGGGCAGTCCCAAGCCCCCCTCCACGTGGATGCGGTCGCGCCACGAGGTCTTCCCCTTTGGCCCGTTGTTGATGTCTATCTGGACGTCCCTGTCGTGGAACTCGACCCGTGTAATCTGAACGGAATCGCCCGCGTTCAGCGCGGCGCCACCGGATAGGAGCGCTCTTCGCAGCGAATCCTGGTCCACCGGGGCGCCCGCTTTGAAGTGGTAGCCACTCTTGCCTCCCGGCAGCGGCGTCAGCACCTTCGCGAATTCACCGTCGACGTAGCGCAGGAGCTGTAGTTTGGATTGTTCGCTAAGAGGCGGAGCGTTCTCCGGCGGCGGGGCCACCGGCTGGCTGGTCGCGGTTTGCCCCGCCGAATCGGGCTGAACTGCTGCCCCCGCCGGTTTCGCTGCGCCGTCGGGCGAGGCGGTGTCTTTGTCCGTTTGGGAACCGGGCTTGTTGTACCGCAAAGTGGGAGGGCCGCCCTGGTCGTCGCCCTGCTTATCGGAAGACTGCGTCTGGGCCGCGGCAGGCTGCTGGCCATTCTGCGACGCTTGAGGCAATCCCGCATACACTCCGGGAGCCAGGAGGAGCACGCTAGCGAAGACGATGGGGCCGAAACGCAACATGACTATGAACCAATCCGTGTTTCCCATTCTACGCCCAATTAGATGCTAAGGAAACTGCGGGGACACCGGGCAGAGGGATAGTTTCTACCGCCGGCCGTCCGATCACTTTTCGCGAAGCGCATTTCTCCGGATTTTAGCTTCCTCGACTTTGCAACTTTAGGTGCGTTCCCGTGTTTAGCAAGGATTGAGCCGAATCTTGCGCTTTCCTTTACTTCGCGTGCCGCGTCTTTCCGAATGTAGACGGACTCAGTTCTCCGAAGGGCTTTCCGTCTACCTCCACTTTGTGAGTGGGGCACACGAGCCTGATGATGACACCCTGCACCCACGATGCACGATACTTCGCAGGGCTCGAGCACTGCAGAACTTCACAAATACCTTCGCTGACTGGGTCGAAATAGGGTTCCGGGTTCTTGGTTGCCATCGAAGATTCTCCTCTTCATTTTGCAGCTATGAGACCGGGCGGCTTCAAACAATCGGGGCGTTTGTCTGAAGGCTCAGGAACCGTCGCCCACGCGGGCACGGCTTAAGGCGTGTGACTAGACCTATAAAGTATACACCCGTGCACGGCACATGCGCCTCGCTCAAAACAGGTCTGTGTTGATACTTTTTATGGCTGAGCGAACCGCTTCTTCGCTCCTACTCTGATGCGAACTCCTTCGCGATCAATGCCGTGCGGCAGAAGCTCCCCCCCAGCCGCCGAGACTGCGGCTTCCACCCGCGCCCGCGCCTGGGGATCGATCAGCAGAGCCACACAGCCTCCGCCGCCCGCGCCGCAGACTTTGCCGGCCAGCGCGCCTTGGCGTCGCGAAGCGGAAAGAATGCGGTCAATCACCGGCGTGGAAATCGTGGGCAAATTCCGCCGGCGAAACTCCCATTCCTCACGGATGAGCCTGCCGGTTTCGTTCCAGTCGTTTCGATTGAGCGCAGTAAAGAGCCGACGCGCCACGTCCGTGATGCGCGCCAGATTGCTAAAGATTCGCTTATCGCCTTGAATGTGCCGCGCGAAAACTTCCCAGTTGTTTATGCCGTGCTGCCGGGGCTTCCCCGTGTAGCACAGCACCAGCCTGCGTTCGAGTTCATCCAAGTCGCATCCGATTTCCTCGCGACGCTCGCCTCCGGGTTCCAGATGAATCGCGCTGGCGCCGCCAAAGGCGGGCGGATAATGGTCCTGCGTTCCGGTGGGCACGCGAATGACGACGGCTTCTGCGTCGCGGCTGATGTGAATCCAGTCTTCCAGGCGAAGGGCCGCGCCTGTGAGCCGATCCAGCGCCGCACAGATGGCCACGGCCAGGGCACTCGAACCGCCAATCCCCGCGCCGGCGGGCGCCTGTGAATCAGTCGTCAACCTCAGACCCATGCGCGGGCGAAAAAAACGCACCAGGTGAGCAAGTAAGGGCAGACGGTAGCGCCGTGCGCGTTCCAGCGCCGCCAGCGAAGGAAAGGCTTCCTGGCGCTTCGTATCTCGCGAGAGGAGATGAATTCCACGCCCCATGGATTGCGTTTCGATCACGCAGGAGGCGTAGCGCGTGATCGCGCAATTCACCGTCAGCGCGCCCGGATGGAAAAGGTAAAGCGGCCAGATGTCCAGCGTGCCACCGGCCAAGTCGATTCGCGTAGGAGCGCGTGCTTCAATTCGCAAGTTTACGTGCTTCCCTTCTGTCAGTCAGGTTTGCGAATCGGGCATGATAGCATCCGCGCGAACACGCGAAAGAGGACATTGCCGGTAAAGGACGCAAAGTCGCAAGAGGTGCTCGAGCGATTTCTGCTCGGTTTTCCCGGCCACGAGCTTTCCGCCGAACTCGCCGGCTTGCAGGGTCGGTCGTCAGGCGGGGATTTCTAGCGCCTTCGGTAAATGTCAGCGTTGAAAAAAGGAGCAAACGCGCTGATCACGGCGATACGGAACGACTCCTGCCGGTTGATCAGATTCTTTGTCAATACGCCCCAGGCGCCTTGCGAATCGCGGATGCCGTGCGTTCCCGTATAAGCCTCAATCGCCCGGGAGAGCTCCATGCCGCGGTCTAAAACCTCGGCGGCGAGCGCCTCAGGCAATAGGATCGCCCCCGACTGGCCGTAAAAGCCTTTCCCGTTCGCATCGGAAACGAAAGCCCAGCTTTCGAGAAAAACGAGGCGCCGCCCGTTCTCGCGCCCATTTTCATAAACGACGTCCAGTCCTCCCTCTAACCCAACGAAATAAGAGGCACCCAGGCGCGAGGTCCCGCGAGTTCGTACGGGACTCCGGGAATGCGGAACACCAACAGGATGCCGTCGCGCCGTCAAAAAAGTCTCCGTTCTCGAGACGCATCAGGGCTTCGCAGCGGCCCCGTGCTCCGGCCATCAACTCCGTGCGGCTTCGAGGAGTACCGCTGACGCCCGTCGCAACCTCAAATCCCCTCACCTCGAAACTCGATTTCGGGTGCAGCAGAGGCCCCAAAGCTTTGAGAGCCTCGCGCACGGCCTTGAGCTTCGGCGCGCGCTTGCTGCCAACGGCGATGCGGATCGTATCCATGCAATGTGACGAAGATAACCGAAACGCGATAAGTTGGCGAAAGCGGAAGGAAAACTGGAGCGGCCGAGGGGACTCGAACCCCCGCCTGCAGCTTGGCAAGCTGCCGTACTACCCCTATACTACGGCCGCATTTCGGTGGAAAATTTATAACACGCTGCCCCAAATGCCACAAGGCAGCGCGTGCGCAGTTCAGCGGCTGGCCTCGTATTCCGAAGGAATTAGCTTACCTGCACCACGCGCGTGGACTTCACTACGGGAGATCTCTTTTGCCGCCGGGCGAAGCTTGCCGCCTTGGCGCGATCGGTATAAACGCGCGCGAATTTCTGCCCGTCTGCATAGTAGACGGTTACCTGCCAGTGACGATGCCTTCGACGCCTGTCTTTGCCCAGCGCAGTGCGCTTTTTGGTTTTCTTCAAGGTTTCTTCCAGTTGTGGCCAGAGAAATATCTCAAGTTCTATTCGCCGCCGCAAGTGTTAGTTCAAGTAACCCACCAGCGCTGGATTTGGCGCATTTCCGGCGTTTTGCGCACTTTTTGCGTCCTTTGACTGAACGGCTTAACTGATTAGGCAACAGGCTGCGATCTCCAGCGTAAACTTCTTCCCTGCTGATACGTTTCATATTGTAGAAGACTAAACTCAATGGAAGACTTCATGCATCTCGAATTGGGACTAACAGACTTGCAAATACAAGATCCGCGAGGACATTCGCCGGAAACCATGCGGCGGCTGCATCAAGCAATCACATCGGAGGCCCCGGCCGTTCCGGACGAGCGCCGGCCTGGGTTCTTTGAAATCCAAGCCGGCGACCAGGTTTTCTATATCCATATCTCGCCCGTCACTCAAACAATTACCCTGCTTGCCACCTGGGCTCGCGAGGCCGAACTGGAGATCGCCCACTCCGTCTGAATGTCTCGCCCAACCCCCGCGTACCTTTGACGCCACAGCCTCCGTTCGATCCAAGGCGAAGCAACTAGTGCCGTTCCAACTATCTTGACCAAATGGCTGGAGGTGCGATGATCTACGCCTACGTTTTGTTAGCAACAAGTTGGAACGGCACTAGGCGAACATCCACAAAACCTCTACCATGGCTCTGTGAGCCAGCCGAGCTTCCATCGCCGTGTCGTGGCCTCCACGGCCATCGTCATGGCCGGCATTTTACTCAGCCGCATCCTGGGATTCGTGCGCGAATGGGTGGTCGCGCACCAGGTTGGTTCCAATGCCATTACCGATGCCTATTACGCCGCTTTCACGCTTCCCGACTTCCTCAATTATCTGGTCGCCGGCGCATCCCTTAGCGTCACGTTCATTCCAGTGTTCACCAAATACGCCGCCGAAGGCCGCGAGGATGAGGGCTGGCATGTCTTCTCCACGGTAATGACCTTCATGGGGCTGCTGCTCGTCGCCTTCGTGCTCGCCGGCGAAGTCTTTGCGCCGCAATTGGCACGGCTGATCGCTCCGGGATTTTCGCCCGGGGAAAAAACGCGCGTCATTTTCCTGACGCGCCTGATGCTTCCCGCGCAATTCTGTTTCTACGAAGGCAGCATTCTCAGCGCGATTCAGTATGCCAAAGGACGCTTCGTCGTGCCTTCTCTCGCCCCGGTGGTTTACAACGTCATGATCATCCTGGGCGGCTGGCTCCTGGCGTCGCGCATCGGGATGACGGGTTTTGCCGTCGGCGTTTTGGTCGGAGCGCTCGCCGGCAATTTTCTGCTGCAAGTGTACGGCGCGGTCACCGTCGGCGCCCGTTTCAATCCCAATCTCAACCTGCTCCATCCGGGATTTCGTCTGTTCGTTCGCCTGTCGGTGCCGATCATGCTCGCGCTGTCTCTGGCCTTCACCGACGACTGGATCATCCGCTGGTTCGGCTCCTACCTCCAGCCGGCCTCGATCACCTGGCTGAGTTACGCCAAGACGCTCATGCGCGTGCCCCTGGGCGTGGTCGGCCAGGGCGTCGGCGTTGCTTCCTTCCCTTTTCTGGCCCAGCTTTATTCGGAGGGAAAATTTGACGAGCTGAATCGCCTGCTGAACTCCACTCTCAAAGGCCTGATTGCCACGCTTGTGCCCATCTCCGCGCTGATCATCGCGCAAAGCGCGCCCGTGGTTTATCTGGTCTTTTCCCACACGCGCCTGCGCCCGCTGGATCTCGACGCCACCGCCGCAACGCTTGTCTTCTTTACGCTGGGCTTATTCGGCTGGGGCGCGCAGTACATCCTGGCCCGCGGATTCTACGCCACGCGTAACACGCTGATTCCCGCAATCGTCGGCACGGCGCTGACCTTCGCCAATTTGCCGGTTTATTGGCTCCTGGTGCGCCGCTTCCAGCATCTTGGATTGGCCATCGCCAGCTCCATTGGAATCACAGTGTACACGGTGGTGATCTTCCTGCTGCTCGCCCGGCGCACACATAACCGCGAAGAAGGCGCCTTGGTCGCCTTTTTTGTCAAGATCTGTGCCGCTTCGGCCCTTGTGGCCGCAGTCTGTTACAAGCTGCGCCAGCTGCTCGAACCGCATTTGGCCTGGCACACCTTGCCCGGCGCCCTGTCCTTGCTGGTCGTGGTTACCACCGCGGGAATTCTGCTGATGGTGATCATCGGCAAGCTCCTGGGTATCCGCGAACTCGATGAACAGTTGGCGCGCCTGTGGCTCCTCGCGCCCTGGCGCCGCTCCAAAACCCCCGCTTAGTTGAATCGATTCCCGCGAGGTAGGGTGCAGAGCTTTAGCTCTGACATTCACAGAGGACCGGTTTCTAGGGCTCTGCCGCTGAAGGTGGTTGTGCTTACGCCGGCTGCGCCCGCTCCGGCCGGCGCTGCCGAAACGCCTGCCGCATCCGCGCCTGCACTTCCGCCGCGAATTGCGCGCCGCCGACGGTCCGCGAGCCGCGCTCGGCGATGTCCGTTGTGCGCAACCCGTCGGCAAGCACCGCATCCACGCTGCGCTCGATCGCGTCCGCAGCCTCGGGCAGATGAAATTGCTCTCGCAGCAGTAAACTCACGCAGAGAATCGCGCCGGAGGGATTGGCCATGTCCATGCCCACGAGCTGCGGCCGAATTGCTCCGGGCGCAAAACGATCTGCATGGACGCATTGTCCACGTAAAGGTGCTCGACCGTGAGATCGCTCGCCGCCGCCGCGAGCCGAGTAACGGTTCGCCGCCACAGCCCGGACGTGGCCAGCACGTTGGCCTTATCGACCGACGTCACCCGCCGCGCCCGAATCCGCGCACGCGCGAAAGCAAATCGCGTGATGCGCTCGATTTCCGGCACGCTATAGCTGGCCAAGTCCGATGCGCGTTCTTTCTGGCCCTCACCCTCGGTTATATGCTCGCCAAAATAGATATCGCCGACGAGTTCGCGGATGATCTCGAAATCGATCTTCGTATCGGGATTCAGCCGCAACGGGCAGAGCGCCCGCAGCGGCTTGCGAAGCTGGATCGGGCGCACGTTGGCATACACGCCCAACGCCTGCCGCAACACGAGCAGCCCGGCCTCCGGCCTGCGGTCCAGCGGCTGCGAATCCCACTTCGGGCCGCCGACGGCTCCCAGCAACACCGCATCGGCCTTCAGGCAGCCGTCCAGTGTCTCCTGGGGCAGGGGTTTCCCGCATTTGTCGATGGCCATGCCGCCGAAGGGAAATTCAATTAGATTTACGCGGAAGCCGAATTCGCGGGCGCAATCCTGCAGGACGGAAGTTGCTGCGCGGATAACTTCCGGGCCGATACCATCGCCGGGAAGAACGGCGATGGTCCACTGCCCTGGGCTCATACCGCCACATCCGAAACATTTGCGTCGCCATCGTCAGCGGCCTCTTCCGCTGACTGGCGCCCCGCTAAACGCTTGATGTCCTCGTCCGTGATCTCTTTCTTGGCGTCCGCCAGCGCCATTACCTGCCGATAGCATTCGCGAAGCTCGACTTCGGATATGATCACACCCAGTTCGGCCAGCCGCGCGCGCAGCGCGTTCCGGCCGGAATGCTTGCCCAGGACGAGCCGATGCGCCGGAACGCCCACGGCTTCCGGCGAGATCACCTGATAGGTGAGCGGATTCTTCAGGATTCCATCCTGATGAATCCCGGCCTCGTGCGCGAAGGCATTCGCGCCCACCACGGCCTTGTTTGGCGGCACGGAGACGCCGGTAATTTCCGAGAGCAGCCGGCTGGTGGCATACAGCTCGTTCAGCCGCAGCCGCGTGCCGGTCTTATAGCGGTCGGGGCGCACGGCCAGAGCCACCGCGATTTCTTCCATGGCCGCGTTTCCGGCGCGTTCGCCAATTCCGTTAATGGTGCACTCCACTTGGCGCGCGCCCGCTTCCACCGCCGCCAGCGAATTGGCCACGGCCAGCCCTAAATCGTTATGGCAATGTGCGCTCCAGATGACTCCCGGCCGGTCGCTCACCTTCGCCCGCAAGGCGCGAAACATCCCGCCATATTCTTCCGGCGTGGCGTAACCCACCGTATCCGGAGCGTTCAGGATCGTTGCACCCGAATCGACGGCAATTGAAAACGCCTGCCCGAGAAATTCGACGTCGCTGCGGCTGGCATCCTCCGCCGAGAATTCCACTTCCGGGCAGCGCGTCTTTGCGTACTCCACCATCTTGCCGATGGACTCGAGCGCCTCAGTGCGCGAAATGCGCAGCTTATGCTTCAGGTGCAGGTCGGAAGTCGCCAGGAAGACATGCACCCGCGGCAGCGCCGCGCGTTCCAGAGCGCCCAAAGTGGCGTCAATATCCTCGCGCTTCGCCCGCGCCAGCCCCGCCACCGTGCTGTGCTTGATCTCGCGCGCCACTTCCCGCACCGCTTCGAAATCTCCTTGTGAGGCGATGGGAAAGCCGGCCTCGATCACGTCCACGCCAAGGGTTTCCAGGCGCCGCGCCAGCCGCAGCTTCTCCGCCGTATTCATGGAAAAGCCGGGGGCTTGCTCGCCATCCCTCAGCGTGGTATCGAAGATTCGCACCATCTCCATCGCCATCCTCCAACTTCTTTGACGTCGCGGCCGCTTGATATCCAAGCGCCGCTCCTGGGAGCCACTGCTATACGGAGTCTGCCGCCCCAGTGCGGTAAAGTCCAATTTATACTTCTTGCCTCAATTATAAGAGGTGCTTATAGTGCATTTTAGCAGGAATTCATGGATTTATCTGAACTTAACGTGTTTCTCACCGTCGCCCGCGAGCGCAGCTTCTCCCGCGCCGCTCAGAAGCTCTTCCGCACCCAGCCCGCCGTCAGCATCACCATCCGCAAGCTCGAAGACGAGGTCGGCGAACCCCTGTTCGCCCGCGGTGCACGTTCCGGCCAGCTTACCGACGCCGGCCAGCTCCTGGTCGGCTATGCCGAACGCATCCTCAATCTCCGCGACGAAATCCGCCGCGCCGTGGACGACCTCCGCGCCGGCGGCCGCGGCGAGCTCTCGCTCGGCGTGAACGAAAGCTCCATTCATGCGCTCTTGCCGGTACTGGCCCGCTACCGCCAACTCTTTCCCGACGTGCATCTGGCCGTGCGCCGCACGTTTTCCCGCGATATTCCCACCGAGTTGCTGAACTATCGCCTCGACCTCGGCGTCGCCTCGTTTGTGCCCCACGAGCCCCAACTCGCCTCAGTAAAAATCTGTCGCGATGAACTCGCCCTGGTCGTTTCGCCCAAGCATCGCCTGGCCAAACGCGGGCGAGCCGATCTTTCGGAGTTAGGTCCGGAAAGCTTCATCGCCCACATCGTCGAATCGCCTTTTCGCCAGCGGGTCATTCAACTATTCGCCAAGCACCACGTCCCGCTGGACATGAGCATCCAGCTGCCCACCATCGAAAGCATCAAACGCTTCGTGCAAATGGATATCGGCGTGGCCATCGTGCCGCGCATGTGCGTGCGATGGGAAATCGAACAAGGACTGCTGGTCGAGGTCAAAGTCCGTCAGCTCCGCATGCCCCGCGACCTGTATTTGCTCTACCGCCGCCGCGAGCCCTTGTCGCACTCCGCCCAAGCCATGTTCGACCTCCTCAAGCCCCGCTCCACCCCCGCCTCCGAGCCGCACGCCTCCTAGCCACGCGCCCACCTTTTAGCGCTGTCATCCTGAGCAGAGCGAAGGATCTCTCCTGCCGCCATCCCGAGGTCCGAGGCCGAGGGATCTCCCTCATGTTGCAATAGGGCTCGCTCGCCCGCACTCTGTCATTCTGAGGGCCGTCCTACCGGCCCGAAGAAGCTCCCTTGCTCCTGCCCTCAGAGGGATTCTTCGCTTCGCTCAGAATGACAACTTGTAAACATTGGTCCTCTGCCGCTGGGTCTCTAGCCCCATTCGGCGCCTAAATCCTTCCAGCGTGGGTTGCTCGACTCGATTAGGGCAATCTTCTTTGCTCGCAACCAGCCTTTCAGCTGTTTCTCCCTTGCGATAGCGGCGCGGACGTTGCCAAAGGGCTCTACATGGACGAGTTCGCGTGTATTGTAGTTTGTGGCGAAGCCGGGCACGCTTTTTTGTCGATGCTCTTCTACCCGGCGCTTGATATTGTTTGTGACGCCAATGTACAGAACACGCGAAGCGCTAGCCATGATGTAAACGTAATAGGTCCTCACGATGTGATGACCTTTGTCATTCTGACTGCAATGTCATTCATAACCTAGCGAACATTCTCGCTGCTGTCATTCTGAGCGGAGCGTCCCGCCGCCTTCCTCCCGGAAATCGCGTCCTTACGATTTCCGGTGCGGTCTGCCGCCGCCCCGAGCCGCTGTCGCACTCCGCCAAAGCCATGTTCGACCTCCTCAAGCCCCGCGGCCCCTCCGCCAGCCCCGACCTTTTCGTGGCCCTCGAGACATCATTCGTGCATTCACTGACTAATTAATGTAGATTTGCCGTGCATCGGAGGTGATTTGCAATGGCGGATGTAACTGTCAAGTTGGCGATAGGCAATTTCTCCGTTGAAGTGACCGGGGAATCGTCCTATGTCGATAAGAAGGTTGATGAGCTTGTTAACCGATTCCTGTCTTCTCGGAAACCATCTGGTAGCGAGCCAGCGTCAATAACCAGTGTTCCACTTGAGACAGGCGGCAAGAAAACAAGCCCAGCAGAATTCCTGAAGCAGAGCAGTGCTAAAAATCAAATGGATCGTGCCTTGCTATTAGGTTATTACCTTGAGAACAGTGCAGGCGTTTCGAACTTCACTTCCACTGAGCTTGCCCAACTAGGAAAGGACGCCAAACAACCCTTCACCAATGCCAGCGATGCCTTAGCAAAGCTAACCGCCCGTGGACTGATGATGAGTGCCGGAGACAAGGAGGGCCAGCGGGCCTATGCCCTCACTGCCAGCGGTGAGACTTACGTTGAGACATTGCTGGAAACCAAGTAGTAAAGCTCCGTGCTTGAAGCCCTTCGCAATCTTCTCAGAGAAGTAAACGCTGTTCTTGTGGCGGTACGGCAAAACGCTGGAAATTCGTCAGTCACTCCTACTCTCATCGACCGCATTCAGGAGCTTGTCCTTACGTGGTCTGTCAACGTTCGGCCTGGGCTTGCAGCGGTTAAGGTTCCGGAAGAGGTTTTGAATAGGGCTGACGAACTGACTTCCAAGTTGGCCAGACTAGCCTCCGGAACCGTGAGCAACAAGAGAATCGCTGCGGCGCTTGGTGCCGTGAGGCGGGTCTTTCACGAACAAATCCTTCTTGAAATTGCCAGAATCCCCCCCGCATTGCAGGCTTCATTCATAGCGCCAGCTCCGGCTGCTCTCTTCCCTGAAATTCCTGACTTACCGAACCAACTGGTCCCTTACGCCATACAAGGGTGGTCAACGCAAATCAAACAATTCTTGCAAAACAACCCCTTTGGCAAAAACGTTTTCATCATGGTGTCTTACAGAGCAAGGCTAGAGCGTTTGATTAATGGCGTGAAAAATCGATTGGTCAGTCTTCACTTGAACCCGGTGCTGGCGAAAGACCACAGTTTGACGAATGATCTATATAATCCAATCGCTTGCCTTCTGTGTTGTAGCTATGGCGTAGCCATATTCGATCGCGCGGAGACAACGCAGACACACAATCCGAATGTTGTCTATGAGTTGGGGATGATGCAATTACTAAAGCGCCCTTGCGTCATCCTGAAGCACAAAAACCTGAAAAGGATGCCGACGGACCTATTAAGTATGCTCTATGAGGATTATTCATCTCAAAGAGAAGCCGTGCTGAAACTCAGTGACTGGTGGAGAAGAATCACGGCGTGAAACTTATCTGATCCGGTATGAGCACTCTGACGAGATACCAGAAACGATTGGTAAGAGAACTGCAGGAAATATATGACCGCCTTTCCCTGGATTTTTATGACATCGAGGCATATCCGAAAAAGCAGCGAACCACCCGCCTCGAACTGATGAAAAGAGCGGCAGCTAGAACAGAAGTTATCAGCAAATATACGCTGATAGACGAATATATTAACTGTGAACTGTGCATTCATTTTTTTGGGAAAACCAAAGACTTCCCAGCATTGTGGAAAACAAAGAAGTTCCAACGGTTTAACTATCATTTCCTAGAAGAGCTAAGCCTATTGCCTAAGCTTCGGTATGTTAAGGCGTTGAGAAAAATTCCGAAGGCGGTCGCCGCTGACATCGAAAAGCTGAATGCGCTCCGAAATGGGGTTGCGCATGCATTCTTTCCTGAAAACCTGAAGAAGTCTCGCCCCATCTGGGACGGTAAGAGCATATTTTCGGTGGAGGGACTGGAGGCCTTCGGTTCGGATATGCTTAAAGTGATCCAGTTTTTTCAACGGATTCGCCGAGGACGCTACTAATTGGCGGTGCTAGCGGCAGAAATAGCGGCTCTTGCTGCCTGGGCCGCGCCTCATTGTTTCTTGAGAAGGCTGAGTAATCTAAGGGACTCGGCCCGCGCCCCGGCTAATCACCGATTCGAACAATGTTTCACGTGAAACAGATTCGAAAGCATTCCACATCAAGCG
>WNGG01015087.1_pt1 | contig 18453 bp, 21 predicted proteins | sample 5400661 | NCBI WGS metagenome assembly WNGG01 (sample SAMN13153372, study PRJNA577476) | soil metagenome | isolation source: 100 cm soil or saprolite under Garry oak tree replicate 1 | place: USA:California | collected 2016-06-15
AACGGCAAGATCATGGATGACTGGGCCAGCGAAGATGGAGTCAAGATTCTCGCAGATATCGGAGCCTACACTCCACCCTGGATGAAGAGCGGAAACTAAAGTTAGCGTACTGCCCCCGATTCGTGAACTAAGGACGCTCCAAATGACCAGTCTCCCATAAGAGACCAGGTAAACGACCATCTTCCGACATCAAAGAATGCAGCGATGATCTTCATCGATTATCAGCCATCTCAGATCTCCGCTGTCTCGTCTATGGATCTCTAGCTTCTGATAGACAACGTCGTCGTGTTACCAAACTTGGGAAGCATTCAATCTTCCAATAGTCTTGTCCACGGTTAATGTGAAGGGTGGTCAGAAACCGACCGTTCCTCCATTGAGGCGAATCGAATGCGAATCACTGCAAAGAATACGTACCGTGTAAATACAGCCTACTCCATGCCCAGAAGCGGTAGCACAAGAAATGAGCCAGCTCTCGAACAGTCCTAGCTCAGTACAACATGTACGGTTGATCTTCTTCCTAGTGATCATCGCGTATTTCATGGACATTATCGACGCTTCAATAGTCACGGTTGCTCTGCCCTCCATCCGACTCGAGTTCGGCGCTTCAATTGCCAACAGCCAGTGGATCTACGGAGCCTACGCGATCACCCTCGCGGGCTTCCTGTTGTTAATGGGACGAGCAGGCGACATTTACGGGCAGAAGAAGATCTTCGTCGGCGGACTGGTCATATTCACTATCGCATCGTTCACAGGCGGAATCGCCCCCTCCCTCCTCTCCCTGATCATCTCGAGATCCGTCCAAGGGATCGGGGCGGCAATGACAACAGTAACCGCCTTCGCAATTTTCATCAGAATCTTTCCAGAAGGTCCGGAACGGAACAAAGCGCTCGGATACATCGTTGCTGTGCTTGCCGGGGGATTTGCGGCAGGCGCTGTCGTCGGCGGAGTCTTGACAACGTTCCTAGGGTGGAGATGGGTCATGTTCATCAACGTCCCGATAGGAATCGGCGCCACGATACTCTGTCAGAGATACTTTCCGATTGGGGGCGGCTCGCTGCAGAACCAGCACTTGGACATTCCAGGCGCCTTAACCGTAACTTCAGGGACAATGCTACTGGTCTTCGGGCTGACCAATGCAGCTGGCCTCGGCTTCACATCCGTCTTGACTTACATCCCTCTCATCGCATCAGTCTTGGTATTGGGTCTCTTTCTATTGATCGAGTCTCGGTCCGTGTCTCCGCTGGTGCCGCTTTCTTTCATCCGACGAGGATCAGTGCTCACAGCAAACATCTTGGCATTGGTCCTCACCTCGGTCGTTGGCGGGGTGGGTTTCATCATCCCCGTGTACTTCCAGAATATTCTCGGCTACTCTGCCCTCGACTCTGGTCTCCTGACCCTGCCGCCCGCACTGATCTTTTTCATCGTCGGAGGATTCGTCGCATCTCGTCTTGTCAACAAGTTCGGCGCCAAGAAGATCCTACTAGTATCAAGCGGCCTTATCGCGATAGGAACCCTCCTCCTGACCCCGATGTCGCCCAACGGCAACCCCTTCATCCTGATGCCCGGACTGCTTATCTGGGCTCTCGGGGCGAGCATCGGTTTCCCAGCGATCAGCATAGCCGCGGTTGCCGGGACAAAGCCGGGCGAAGAGGGATTGGCGTCGGGTGTAGTCAGTACTTCTTCAAGAATGGGATTCCCGATCGGACTCGCAATACTTCTCACCGTGGCGGGAGCCTTCGATCCTCCTTCATCAGCAGCTGGGATCGTTGCTGGGTTTCAGGTAGCCGTCGTAGCAGCGTCACTCATCGGAGTCTTGGGTTTCCTGATAGCTCTACGCCTCAAAGACGTGAAACCAGCATGGGCGTCCGGGAACTGGAAGCCCAACGAGGTAGCCGAGCCGTGCAATAGGAGAATGCTAACCGTGTCAATCATTGGTGAATAATTAGTGCAAGCTGCTGTTCTCACGACCTACGGCCCTCCAAGCGTTCTCGAATGGACGCAAGTTCCCACGCCGGAGCCGTCTGAGAGACAGATCCGTATCAAAGTCCGTGTGTCAGGCGTAAGCCCGTCGGACTTGAAAATCCGGCGAGGCGAGTCCGTGTGTCAGGCGTAAGCCCGTCGGACTTGAAAATCCGGCGAGGCGACCTCAAGGCGGTCTTCCCTCTCACCCAGCCCGCGATCCTCGGGTTCGAGACTGCTGGGACTGTTGACGCCATCGGTAGTAAAGTCAGCAACGTCATGGTCGGAGATGACGTTGTTGCTTTGCTGCCATCACTCGGCGGATACGGCGAGTACGTCCTCGCCGCAAGCTGGACTCCCAAGCCACCTCAGGTGAGCTGGAATGACGCCGGCGCGCTGCCTACGTCGGTTGAGGCTGCTGTCGGAGTGCTACGCCAGCTCAAGGCAGCAAAGGGCGAGACTCTCCTGATTCTAGGCGCGGGTGGATCGGTAGGGATCATTGCTACGCAGCTTGCGGTTCGACAGGGGCTCAAAGTAATCGGAGCTATTGGAACGCAAGACGAAGAACTAATCCGAGAGCTCGGGGCCACACCAGTCCCTTACGGTAGTAACCTGCTCTCCAACGTGCGCAGAATAACCAATCGAGTCGATGCGACCTTCGATGCAGCGGGCAAAGGTGGACTTCAAGACGCGATCACGCTTACTGGCGGTACCGATCGTGTGATCACGCTTGCTGACGAGCACGCAGCTCAGCTTGGCGTCCGGTTCTCGGTCGGGACACCCGACCGGGCCCCTGACGCTGTGGAGATTGGCATGAAGCTTCTAACCTCCGGTCAACTACGCCTGCGATCGCACCAGTCCTTGCTACTCTCAGCGGCAGCGGAAGCCCATCGGCTCCTTGAGGCAGGAAAAGTTCACCACAAGCTGCTACTCACGACTGGGCTGACCACTCGTTGAGGAGGATCATGGTATGTCCGAGGCGGTTCGGTCAGTCCAGTCAGGTGATTACAGCTACCTGATGTTCAACCGGAGGGGGGTCTTACCAGGACTGACTCCTAGATTGTCAAGCTCAGAACTCCATCTCTGAGCGTGGTATAAGGAATATGAGCTAGTGGAATGTTTTCAATCACAGAATGTCCCTACTCGAGTCTAGGGTAGTCAAACCGGACAAAACTGTAAACCGATCCTTTAGGATAAGCGAAAAGGCGTACAAAGCGCTAGAAGAAGGCGCAGCCAAAGGAAAAATCAGCCTGAACACCTTCGTAAACCAGCTTTTCCTAAATTATGCCGAATTCGATCGGTATGCCAGTAAGGTTCAACCCCTCGACCTACCTAGCCCTCTGCTCAGGCTGATTCTTGATGCCGTCCCAGAAGAGAAGATCATGACCGTTGCGAAGGCATGGGCAAATAACGTCCTAACCAAGCAGCAAGTTCTTGAGATGTCCGGCTCATTTTCTCGCGAAGGAGTGATTCAAACGATGAAGAAGGTTGCAAACCATGCCAGGTTTGAGTACAGCGACGTAGTCGACCACAAGGGGAAGAGAACCTTTACGATCATTCACCCCCTCGGTCGCAACTGGTCACTATTCTCTGCTATCTTCATGAAAACAGTCATGGAACCATTAGGATCAGGCCCAATCAATCACCTAGTAAGCGATGAATCGGTCATGCTCGATTTGCCAAATTAAGTCCTCTGTTGAGTAACGGGCTTCTCGGTAATACCTCATTTTGCATATGACTTTACTTCTCTACGTATACTTTCGAAACTGATCTTTTCTGGATCGTACTCGACGTAAAACATGTGCGTCACATGATTGGTTTCGACCTTTAACACTCCATCCAGCTTGGCAATTGCGGCCCTTGCTTCTTCCATGCGACGCCACTCCTCCCGAAATTGATTTCCGTTCCCAAAGCGAATAGTACCGCTTGCCACCTTCTCCTCCATCGTCTTCTTTCCGCCACAACTCGGTGGAGTTCGTACTATATCACTGGCCGGTATTTTTTGCAGTCAACAGCAATACCTCACTGTCTTTGTTCATCCTTTCCTGATTACACTTCACTGCAGATTGATGCAAGAAACACGTCCTCACTAAATACTCGTGACTCTCATATGGACGGCTATGAGCAAAACGAGAACAAGAATAATGCCTCTAGCATTCTCATCAGCTACACTCCTCATAGCGGCATCTCTACTCTTTACTGCGATTCCATTGGCGAACGCATCAACATCTACGACCGTGAATGGCAGCTTATCTCAGGGTTCTCTTCAGATTCTAAACACACGCGTCGAAAACAGCGGCAACACAATCATACAGGTAAACCGGACCGACATACTAACAGGCGGCATAGTCGGAACCTGCGTAGACATCATACCCACCACAGTAATAATCCACGCGGATGGCTCGGGGAATATCCACGGGAAGTGTCAGGGCAGAGCCACGCTTCTTGGCAGAACAGGAACCTATGTCGAGGCCTTTTCAGCGACCTTCCAAGCTAACGGGGTAGTGGTAGGCCATGCCTCTCTTGGCGGCGGAACCGGCGGCCTGATAGGTATGCATGGTGTGCAGAGCAACTCTAGTAGTCCAGATGGCAAAGCAACATTCTACTCAGCGCAAGTTCACTTCGAGGAATCATAGAACGAGCGGAAGAAGACAATGAGCACAACTGAAACTATCAGATTGCCTGACTACGCACCCATCCCGCAATCGGCGATCGGCCCCACACTCAACAAGTACGGCTACTACGTCGGCCGCGTCGAACGGAACCTCTACTACATCACCGACGGCATATACCAGTCAGCGTTCCTGACAACATCAGACGGAGTCGTCCTTTTCGACGCACCGCCCACGATCGGCCACAACATCCAGCGGGCCGTCGACGAAATCGCAGCGGCGAACCACGTGAGCAATAAGGTCAGCTACCTCATCTACTCGCACCACCACGCGGACCACGCAGGGGCTTCGTCCCTCTTCGACAAGAGCGTGACACGCATCGGCAATGAAGAAACGCGGCGGCTATTACTACGCGATAATGATCCTGCGCGGCCTCCGAACGAGGAAACGTTTCAGGACAAACGTACGCTCAAGATCGGGGGCGAACGTATCGACCTTGCATGGGACGGCGCCAACCACACCCCAGACAACACCTTCATCCACCTGCCCGATCACAACACGCTGATGCTCATCGATATCGTGAATCCGGGCTGGGCGCCAATCTACCTCTCCAACCTAACCGAAGACATCCCTGGCTACCTTGAGGCGCCTGCGAAAGCGCTGACATACTCGTGGAAGCACTACATCGGCGGTCACAATGGCCGGATTGGCACGCGAGACGACATAACGCTTCATCAACAGTACATGGCCGACATAGTTGAGAGCTCCCGGAAGGCGATCCTCAGCGTCGATGCGACACCCTACTTCGTAAAGTACGGCCAAAACTCATGGGCGGGACTCAAAGGTCTCTTAGACGAGATAGCGCGGACCGCAGCGAAGCCTGTGATCGAAAAGTACACCGGCAAGCTCGCCGCCGCAGACGTCTTCACGGAGAGCACCACTTTCCAGGTGATGCAGTCGATCCGTCTCGATCTCGGACACGGCTCGTATGTGCACCCATGAATACGACCTGCTCTCCCACCTTTTTTTCGCACCGCAGGAATGAAGCTGCAAAGGTGCGTCGCTCCGAGAATAACGAATTTTGCGGTCCTGAAGGCCCCGAAAGGATCAAGGCCTCTGGTTACATCGCCGGGGTCCTGACAAGTTGAGAAAAGAGATATCGAAAATTTTTGTAGTGATTGGCGACGCTCTGGCTATTTTCGAACACTCCGCTGGAAAGTGGCATGTCGCAGAGGAGCTGCAAGGCAAAGACCCCCAAGTTGTTGCACTAGACCGATCTAGGCCTACCAGAATGTACTGTGGAACGTTTGGGAAGGGCCTCTGGGTCTCAGACGATCTCGGAGAGAACTGGAAGAATAACAAGAATTTCGCGCCGACACCCTCAGCAGGTATCACCTCTCTCGGAGCGAGTCCCAAGAGCATCTATGTCGGAACTGAGCCCAGCAAGATCTACAGGTCAAACGACGGTGGCGAAACCTGGAATCACATGTCTGAGCTTGAGCATCTGCCATCGTCGAACAGTTGGAGCTTTCCTCCTAGACCAGACACGAATCACGTCCGGACGATTTTGTGCGATCCGGTGAAGGAGGAGATGGTCTACGCGGCAATAGAGGCCGGGGCTCTAGTCCGCAGCTTCGACGGCGGTGCCCACTGGAAAGACAGAGTAGAGGGAGGACCGTTCGACACGCACAATTTGGCAGCGAGTCGCAGTGGACCCGGCAAACTTTACTCCTCAGCAGGTGATGGGTATTTCGAGAGTAGCGATTACGGGGAGACCTGGCGGAGGAAAATGCGCGGGTTGGCTCAACGCTACATGTACGGCGTCGCAGTTCATCCCAATGACCCTGACACTGTGCTGGTCTCCTGTTCACCCGCTCCATGGAACGCCTACAATTCGGCCAATGCGGAATCGCACATTTATCGAAAATCGAAAGGAGAGGAGAGTTGGGTGGAGATTACAGATGGACTGCCAAATCCGCAGGGGACCACAGCCAGCTTCCTTATTCCCAGCGAGGACTCCCTCGGGGAATTCTACGCCTGCAATAACAGAGGGGTCTTCATCTCTCAAGATTCGGGACGATCATGGAGAAACCTCGAAGTTCCTTGGAAACAGTCATTCAAGTCGCAGCCCGTAAGACATGCTGCATTGAGCCCGTCCTAACCTATCGCGGCGAATAGGCAAGGGATCCTGGATGGGGAGCGAAGTCTTTGAAATGAAAGTGGTCGAGTCGCGCCAGATCACCCCTTCGATTCACAAGATACTTCTGAAAAAACCTGACACTTTCAAATTCCTTCCCGTCCAATTCACGTTTCTTTCACTGCTAACTGAGGAAGGAATGATGGACACCCGGCCGATGTCGATTGCGACTTCGCCCACCCGGCCGAATCTCGAATACGCCGTAAGGCTGTCGGACTCTTTCTACAAGAAGGCATTTGCCTCACTCAAACCTGGAGACAACGTGACGGTGCAGGGGCCATACGGAGATTTCATCCTGGATCAAAAACGCCCAGCTGTACTCGTCGCAGGAGGAATCGGAATTACTCCCCTGAAAGGAATGGCAGAGTATGCGGCAGACAGAAAGTTACAGATCCCAATGCGTTTGCTGTACAGCAACCGCGCACCAGACGAAATCGCCTACAGACCTGAGCTGGAGGAACTCGCGCAGCACAATCCAAAATTCACTGTGTTTCACACCCTAACAGGCGAGAACGTTTCAAAGGATTGGGAGGGATTACGCGTGGCTATTGAAGCAAGATCCGACATTCCTGGCTCAAAAAATTCGTGATGAGCTACGGACGACCCGGTCTCTCGTGATCTCTTGAATTTCTCGTGTCTTGATTCAGAGACAGGCGATTTTTCACGATAGACAACCGGGTTTCTTGGCTACACTTCACTTCAGAATGATGCAAAAAACACGTCTTCTGTAAATACTGGTGGTTCTCATTAGCGAGTCCACTAAGGTCGAATAAAATTTGTCCGTTCCCTCTATATCCGCCAGAAGTCTCAGTATCTCCTACCGCAAATTTGGTGCGATTCTGCTCGGAATCGGTCTCCTGTGCGCTCTCTTTGGCTACTCACTTGCGAGCATCTTAGTCCAGCCTCAGAACACGGCATCCCTAAGCAACAATGCGTGGACACCGGCAGCTCCTATGAATGTGGCTAGATCTTTCTCCGCTTTTGCGACGCTTCCTAATGGCAGTCTGCTCGTCGCCGGAGCATTCGCCGGTGCTGTTGCCAACTCCTCACTTTCATCGGCCGAACTCTACAACCCGAATACCAACAAGTGGACAATGATAGCACCCATGCACGTGGGACGGGCTGGAGCGCTGGCCGTTACTCTCAACAACGGAAAGGTTCTCGTTACAGGCGGGCTTGGAAACAGGGGAGTTCTTACAAGCTGTGAACTCTACGATCCCGTTACAAACACTTGGACGATGACCGGCAACATGAGTCAGCCCCGGTTCGACCACCAGATCGTACTACTCAATGATGGAAGAGTCTTCGTTGTAGGGGGAGATTTTGGAGGGACTGAGAACAATGTTACAGAGACATATAATCCATCAAGCGGAGTCTGGACGACGGATGCTCCTCAGTCTCTAGCGTGAAGCTTCCCAACGGCAACGTTCTGGTAGCCGGTGGGCATACTTCCAAGGTAGAAACCCTGCTCTCTGAAATCTACAATCCCATTGCGAACAACTGGACGCAGACAGGGCCATTGAACACGCCACACGGTGACGCTGGCGGTGTAATGTTGAAGAACAATAACGTGCTCATCGCGGGGGGCTATAAAACCTACAACGACGCGGATAACACGATACAGTATCTGTACACGTCGGAACTATTCAACACTACAAGCGGCTCCTGGAAGATGACAGGAGACATGAACCTTCCGAGAGGAGAAATCGGTCTGAACATCGTTCTTCTCAACAATGGCCAAGTACTGGTTCCAGGAGGGAACTACCAGCCGGAAAAGGGGCAGTCTTCTTCAGAACTCTACAACCCGGCATCGGGGACCTGGTCTCTAGCCGGGAACATGTCTGTGCCCCATGGTGAAGGAGCTATGTCGGTTCTGCTAAGCACCGGGAAAGCACTAGCATTCGGAGGCTTACTACCCCACACCTGCACTTACTGCGGCAGCGGCGTAACCGGACAAGATCTCGCAACGACAGCCGCTGACCTCTACACTCCCACCTCTACCGCAGGAACCTCGTCCACTGGTTCAGGTGCCTCGGGGGTCCAAGTCATAATGCCAGCCGGGGTAGGTACGAATCACGCATTGAACTTCCAACCTGTTCACATCAGGGTAGTAATTGGATTGAACAATACGGTTTCCTGGATTAACGATGACACCGCCCCTCACACAGTTACTTCAACGACCGTGCCCTCTGGGGCACCGAGCTTTGACTCAGGAAACATGAACTCTGGCGCAGTGTATACTCACACGTTCACTCGCCCGGCCGTCACTTTCTGAGAACCAAGAGGACAAGGAGATTACAGTCTGTTAATTCCCTCGAATAACGGGGGTTCTGTGTCGCGAGACTCATACGCATACCCAATTTTTCCAGAGCGTCATTAGCTCAGCGGATCTTAGCACAGATCGCTCAACCAGTCCGTATAACCGATCGCTAGTCTCTCGCAGACCTTTACATCGTCATGGTCCCTCAGCCGTTTTCAAGGCGTTTCCAAGGGGACAATCAGGTCGATGACCCCGGCTATCCGCAATCATGGGGAGACAAGATTGAAACCAGCGACCCTACTTCACGAAAATCTTCCCAAACGCGAGTCTTGTGCCGCGAGGAGCAACTACTTTTCACACTTCCCGGTTGGTAACGGGTTTGGTAACCGTAAGTGGTAACAGCAGGGCTGCCAACGGCGAGAACACAAAGAGAAGACACAGCTCAACCCCTACGGTCCGGATGGAAACAACACCACGACACACCCGAACAAAACCATCAACACGCCACAACAACCCGAGAGAGACCACGCAAGAAACAGCCGGATACTACGAACCCATCACCATGATCCTCGACCACCCCGCATTCTCAACCAAACTGTTCACAGAGCCATAGCAGCGGTGGAAGGACCCTCGCAGGCGTTTTCAGATGATCTTTTGGTAAAGCCTATGAGCCCAGAATAAGAGGTGCCCGAGACAGAATGGGAGTCAAACTAGTGAAAAGCCAGGCGCAAGCCCTTGAAGAGTTGTCTCCTATCTTGTTGAAGAGACCCTCGGTCTCCCTCTTTGTGTCGCGTCAAAATTCGGGAACCAAACATGGCCATTCGATGGAGCGATTTCGAGGTACAAGGAGGCTGGATGTTAGATCAATCTGCGATGTCGCTACCCCCATCAGAAAAGCTAGCTGGATTCATCCATATCCAGCGAAAATGCTCGGCGAGATCGCTGGAAGCATAGTCTTGTCTTTGCCGGGCCGTACAAAAACAAGGTCCCCGTTGATAATGGTGGATCCAATGTGCGGGTCCGGAACTACTCTGCTTTACGGTCTATGTGCCGGTTGGGAGGTCAATGGATTCGACCCAAACCCGCTTGCGGCTTTAATTTCTAGAGTCAAGATAACAAGGTATGAGGAGAAGACCCTCGAATTTTGGCTTGAAAAACTAAGGAGAGCTGTAATGGCCGTTCAAGATCAGGACACTGATGCCCTGAAGCAAAGCGATGAGTTTGCGGCTCTGCGATATTGGCTTTGGCCCTCCGTTCTCTGCTAGTGGCGGCCTCCTCTTCGATTCGACCAGTTTCAAAAGCCGATCCCGACGTAGTTCCTCCAACGATTTCCAAGAAGAGGCAAAGAACCTTTGGCCCCGGTAGGCCAAGGTCGTTCTTCACTGCCTTCAATACACATACTGAGAAGATCAAATCTTCGTTGCTAGCCCCAATGCTTCGTCGCCTTGAGCGACATGAGTCGAGAGTAAGATGTGAGGATGCGAGAGATCTGGACCTCGTAAGTGGTTGTGCTGACTACATCATAATGTCGCCGCCATATTTCACAGCCCATGACTACGTTCGTTCTGTTCACTTGGAGCTGCTGGCACTCGGGATGTGTTCCGTCGAAGAATTGCATGAACTTCGGGTCAAAACGATCGGATACGCGGGCACCTACGGGAGCCCAATTTCCTCCTTGGGATTGCATGATTGCGACTCTACGATAGAAGATATTCGAGAGCGTCATGAACAGAGAGCGCAAATGCTCTGTCGTTACCTTGTGCAAATGAGAGATGTGCTTTCGGAATGTAAGAGAATACTCAAACCACAAGGAAGCCTTGTGATAGTCATTGGCGGCAGTACTTCGCAAGGTCTGACCATCCCTACTGCGAAGCTAATTACGGAGTTGGGCAGTTCGATCGGATTGCAGCTCGGTTCCGTACCGGTCGTGAACGCAATTCGTTCCCGAGGCTTCATGACGAGAAGGAACGTCACCGCTGGAGTAATTGAGGACGAATGGATTCTTCGCTTTACTCATAGCGAGCGAGGAGGCGCGGACCCGCGTTTTACATAGCCTTTCTTGAATCTCAAGGTAGACAACTTTCTGACCAAAACAAGAGGAAGGTAGAGATCGATGAAAACCTACGGGGTTACTCTGAAACGATGTGGATACCTCCGGAGTTTCTCGACGTTAGGATCTCAGCCTCCGATATGTCATTCGACGTTTGCCCCACCAATAGGAATCTCTATCTATCCGAAATTGAAAAAGTCAAATTACCGGCTGACCCCTCCAGGGTTCTTGGCAAGGCAGTTGAATCGCTCTATTTTAGAATCTATGAGGTAGTTACAAAACACGTCTACGACCTCGCCGAATCGAAGCAGTACGTAAAGATCGACCCATGGGAAGTGTTGCATGGACAGGATCCGGATCTCATCAAGAGGTCAATACAAGACGCTGAAGAGAAATGTAAATCTGGAGATTTCGCCGCCACTGATCTCGATGCCTTGACAGGGAAACTGAAAAAAATTCTTGACTTTGAGGCTCACCTGTCAACGTCGCTTGTTCAGAACCAACTCTCACGGCTAGCGGATCACCGGGTCAAGGGGTTCTATGATGATCTCATGCACTTCTCGATTGAACCCACGTACCGAGCTGAACTCCTCGGCTTTAGCACCCCTGTGAAGCCGGATTTCGTCTACGGCGGAAAGACGATTGGAGACATTAAGACCGGAAATTGGCACGAATTCAAAAAACTAGCCTTCACAGGTTATGCTCTCGCATACGAGTGCGACAGGCACCAACCAATGAACTCTGGAATCATACATCAGGTACATTTCAAGGATAGTCTCGGGGTCCCGTTGCATTACAATACCAAAGTCGAGATCATTACCAATGAACTTCGGACTCAATTTGTTACTCGAAGGGACGCTAAGCTAGAAGTCCTGAGAAATGGAAATGACCCTGGGAAACCCGACAAGAAGATCTGCGAACAAAATGAGTGCCCGTTCATTCCTCATTGTTGGGGGAAGAAGTAGTTGGAACCGCGCGTACCCGCAATCAAACTGAGTCACGCCCTATTACGTGACACCATTTCAGTCATTGCAAAATGGGAGGGAGATCGCGAATCTATGGACAAAGAGATCTACCAGCTTCACATTTCAAATTCTAAGCGCCCAAAACCGCCGTCGTTTAAGAACGCCACTCGAGCGGTTACTTACCCATCATTGCGACATCTGGGTCTGATCTATGGCGAGGGCTCGTCAATCAAACTGACAGGCCCAGGAGCCCAACTTCTGCAAGGTCTCAAAGAGAGCGACGACGCCTACACTCGCGCTTTAGCGATTCATATAGTGCGTTGGGATCAGTCGAGCCTAAAACTGTTGGACAAGATCAAAGGAATACTTGAGACGGGAAAAGATGCTACGATTGAGAAACTGGTTGACGCGTATTGGCGGAAGAATCCTAAGAGAAATGTTTCCATGGACCTCGCTAGGTTGCTATCTTTCTACGAAGACGCCAGACTGATTGACAGCCGTGATGGCATACTTACCCTTAACTCGGGTCAGATTGAAACTAGCAGAAATCCTCTACATGTGTCTCCGACCAACGACGAATTCACGCGAGTTCTAGTTCGGGAATATCTGAACGAAGTTCGTAGCGGTCGATCTCCTCTAGTTCCGATCCCTGTTATTGAAAGACGGGTCTGCGCAGCCTTTAGGGGTAGGCTTTGGTCGGATGAGTTCAGAAAGATTCTTGCGTCATTGCCAAAAGAAACTGACACCTACGTTATTCACTTTGGTCAGCCAATGACTAGGGAAAGTCAAGGGCTGCGAATAGGGGGACAATACTTCTATTATATCCAGATACGCACGAAGGACAAGCAATGAGATTCGGCCTAAAGTCCAATCCCTTCGAATGGGCATCGCATGACCACAGAATGGCCGATCGCAAGACGGAATGGACTAACATCAGTAGAGTATTGAATTCAGCTTACGGCGGCCAAACTTGCAGGTTTGTACTTGCTCTCGGTGACTATGGGATGGGAAAATATTTCATGCTCAACCACATCTACAGGGCTGCTACAGGGACCCAGGGAGTACTTGCGGTTAAGGATGTCTTAACTGAAAGACCAATCGCGACTCGCTCGCTGCTAAGAAGCACGACCTCGCCGGAGTTTGACATTCCGAGCAGGATTGTTGCAAACTTGGGAGAAGAGAGACTCATCGAGCTATGGAATAAAGCGAAGAACAGAAAACTTGACCATATTCAATTCAAGACCGTTTTTGAACAGCTTGGGGCAGGAAACACAGTTGCTTTCCGGTTTCTTGTAGGGGAAAGACTGACCCGTGACGAACTGGGCCCGTTGGGTGTTAAGACGCCCCTGCGTCCACCTGACGACACTATTAGATCCCTATTCGCAACCTTGAAGCTAGCTCATCTCGCAGGATATCATTCAGTTCTTGTCTTGGTAGACGAATTCGAAGCGATAATGTCAAAATTAGGACCAAAGGCTGCAGTGTCTGTTCTTGACGCTCTTAGAGCAATCTTCGACGAATACGGCCCAATTCGAACACAAGCCGCAAAATTGGTGTTCGTGTTTGGGGTCTCAGCTCAGGCCTGGGACAAAGTCGGTGACTTGGAGAAGAACATGATGTCTAAAACTGGTGGGGGAGGCATTTCGCCATTTGTCGAGAGAATTTTGCCGAGCGACAAGATAACTCTCAATCCATTTACTCTGAAAGACACGATTGAACTCGTTGAAGCTCGATTGTCTGAGGTACGGGAAGAGCCCACAAAAGAAAAGTTACATCCATTTACCAATGATTCACTCGAGTTCGTCTATGCAGTTTCAAGGGAAAAGCCCCGAGTAATTCTCCAACTTTGTTACATGCTGCTCGAAAAGGCTTCCGACGAGAAAGGCATTTCTCAAATCTCAAAGACATTTGCGGAAGAGACTCTCAGAGAGTACAATATCGTCGCGCAGACGGATGTGCCCAGCAGCCAATAACACTTCTTCACTCAACACTTGGAGTCCAGAGACCGGTCGATGGGCCGTTTCCTCGCTAGAGGAGCGGTTCAATGAGCGCAGAAATTCTGCCATTGTCGACAGCGGCAGATCTGTTCGTGAAGTATTCCCTGGAATCACCATGGGATCAGTCTTTGACCCGGACTGAATATCTCAGTTGCAAGGAATGAAAGTTCTTCCCGTCCAAGCCTCCGAAGAAAACACGATTAGCAAGAGAATGATTGAGTTCAAGGGAAAGCCTTGGTTGCCAGAGGGTGCAGATTGCCCGCAGATCAAGCGGAATGGGTGAATACGAGTCTTTCGAAGGCACGGAATAACCTGAGGGATTTTCCGTTGGTTAGATGGCTAGTTGACGACTTCGAATCTTTGGTAAACGTGGAACACTTCCGAAACATGATCTTCCTCCTGACCCTTTACAACGGACCTGAAATCGTAAAACTGGAAGAATTCCTATCTTCGTTTAGCGTAAGAGATTGGAAGAAAGATCAGCGTAATGAGATCAAGGGACGAGCATCAGCGAATAACCCAGAGAACTCTCAAAGCGTTGTTATGGAAGGGCTCCTAGCTCAGCATTATGCTTCAAAGCTAGGCCTAGATAGAGTTGAACCAAGTCCTCCCCTCCCAAGCGGGGGAAGAGCCGATCTTAGAGTGTCTTGGAGAAATAGGGAGACATATTTCGAGGGGACATCTATGGGAACCAGCAGCTTTGACAGGGACCTAGACGACGTGTATGACCGTTTCTGCAAGAATACACTGTCTGTACTGACGAGAAGCAAGTGGGTCGATATCCGAGTGAGCCCAGTTAGACTGGTCTCGACGGACCAAGAACACATCGATATCGGGAGGGCTGTCTCTCTTTTAGACTCGGTCGTTGACAAGCTTGATCTTGTTCGCTTATTCAAGTCCGATATCCCGCCATATCTCAAAATAAACTTCGAGCGACTTGCGCGACTTCCCGTCAAAGACAAAACCATTCTCGACCACGCCTCCCAACAAATCTGGCCCGGGCTTAGCCAACTTCAGCATGTCGATCCTGAGCTAGCTCAACTCGTAACGCACGAACCTGTCCAAACTTGGGCTGGCAAGGTCACGCCGGGAATGCTTCAAGACTGTCCGATCATCTACTTCCTAGTCACGGATCACTCCATCCCGATCGTTCATGTGGGGTCCTGGGAAACTTCTTGGGGCCCAGAAGCTCCCTTCGAGAGAAAGATATTCTTGCAGCAGTTGAGAGAAAAGGTTCGGGAGAAGCTGCAAAAGCATCAACGGAAGAAAGGTAGCCCAAACATCCTCGTAATCAGGGCGTTTCATTGGCTTTCTCTTGGCTATGAAGGAAGCGACGAATCCGGTTCACTAGAATTCACAGAACTTGAAAAGGTTGTATCAGAAGTTATGGAGGAAAAGAAGATCCCCGAGCTCTCAGGCGTGAAACTCTACGAGAGTAGTTACAAAGATGCGAGGAACATTCTCAATCCCTACGCAGAACCCAGCTCCAGACTCTCAGTCGACGACATGGACTCTCTTTAGAGTACTAATGAAGCGACGTGTACCCTGTGTTTATTCGCACCGCCAAGAAAGAATCGGGTCACTCAGCTGGGTCAACTCGTGCATGGGAGGTCTCCAAAAAGGAGAGTCTTGGATTTCATTTCATTTCCAATGATCGCAGATAGACAGTGAGTGGCCTGATTGTCTCTGGGAAGACGACTGAGATCAAACATGCAGGACTTCGCAAAGATCCAAAATCTCAGTCTTGATTGATTCTCTTTCGCACCAAGGGTCTCAGCAGTTTCGCTTTCATGTCCGAGCAATATCCAGCAAGTAGCTCAACATTACAGATGTCGAGTCAGCGGAGCGACTGGCGCGAACGACTACACGCCAACCCCTCACGAATGGAACAAGAACTCGCAATCAAGCTACAAGACAACGGAGTACACTACCAGACACAAGTCGAGATTCCCAAAACCACAGCTGACTTCTACTTTCCATTCGAGTCCAGACCCTTGACCGTATTTGTTGACGGCCGGGTCCATCTTGGAAAGTCTCAGATGGCGAAGGACGAAGAGCTACGATCATTATTACGGAAGAGAGGATACAGAATCCTAGAACTATACTACAACGGCTATTCTGACAGAGAGAGGGATCAGCTGTATGAAGATATCCGAGCTAGCCTCAACAAGTTGACGTACTAGTTTCTCTATCTGCTGTTCAAGACTGGCAACGCCGGTGAAACTGCTTTCAGCTTGTCTTCGAGGGAGTAGGGAATCTCTAGGTTAGGAGGACCAAGTTATCGAGAACGATGGGATTGGCGACGCCGAGTTTGCTGTGTATGGGTAGAGAATGAGCCCAGCACAATAGTAGTAACTTCCTATGCTGAGTGCGATGGACTTACCTGAAGAGATAGTGTACGAACCTATTCCCCCGCAGTTATTACCATACGCCAAAGAGCTGTTTAGGATATTCAGGAGTAGTAGGAGTAGCTGGGATAATTGCTCGGAAGAGTGAACGTTGGAAATAGAACCCCGGCAACCGTTACCGAGAAGGCATAGCCTCCGGCACACGTGAAGTTCAGATTGTAAGATTGCTGACTGGTTGTGTACGTCAGGTACGCAGGACCCGCGAGATTCGAACAGTTACTGGCCGCCACACCTGCGCCGGGATTTCTAACTGGAATCGTTGGTGTGTTCTGGGTGAACAGCTGTGTCACTGCATACACCGCCACGATTAGAGACGCTGTTGCTATCATCGCTACGATAATCAGAGTTCGTCTCCTCAAAGTTGCTCGCTGTAAGGCAGCTATATCGTCCAAATTAAGGATAGAGGTCGTAATGACGGTCCCTCAGAGTGAAAACTTTCACTTCAGTTTATCAAACATAACTTCGCCGGGATCTTGAGTTCTCATGCCGTCCTCAGAGAAGAACCCCGAGCTCTTCGCCCGCTTTTCATCAGTATAGGCAGGAGGGGTCCATTAGGCCCCCTATCACACCGTTTATTTGTTGGGGAGACCTATTGAACTGCGAAAGGAAAATTGAACCTGAGAGACTTCATCAAAGAGTACCATCGGAGGTATGCGGTAAGCACACTCAGAGCGACCTTCAAGACGTACACATATTGGTTGCGACAGAATTATTCAGAAAAACACTCGATGGATAATGCGATAAAGTATGGAGTAGCTCAGATCCAATCAATTGCTGATCCGGAGTCTATCGAGGACTCGCTTCAGGACTTCGAAACGCTAGCTACAATATCCCAACGATTAGCGGACGTTTTGCGAGAGAAGCTTGAATCTAGTGCCCGCGTGGAAAAAATTCGTGTCGAGGCTTCCATATGAGCGATGTTGAAGGCACCCGTACCAATCCTACGTTTACCGACACGATAAAAGTCCCCAAGGGCACGGCTACGGTAATGGCGGATAGGATCAGTAGCATCGAGTGCCCAAAGTGTGGATATCACATTCGCGCAGGGCATCGACCCAACGTGTACTGTCGCTCCTGCAAACAAGAGATTACGGTTGATAGCGAATACCGCTTTCTGATGAGCAGTAAGGCGCTCGGCATCAAATCGCTAGAATATTCGTGGCATCCCAACTGCTACGAGAAGGCGGTTCACGAAGGCGAGCTTGGAGAGGAATGATCTGAATAATTCTTGACTTCTTTTGGAGGACACTTATCGTGCACGGGTTCTAGCAGACCCGCCCTCCTATTGTATCGGTAGAGCCAAAGGCTCGCCCTCGGGTATCTCTCGGAAGCACGACTTGCAGATGGGGCCGTCCATGGGTAATCCTAACGGCGAGTGAGCAGATGGGTTTTAGAGGGTAGTTTGTCGCTCAGTTTCTCACGTTCTAACCTACTCGATGATCACTGATCAACGCGATGACGAGTGATCAACGCGATGACGAGCACCGCTATGAATGCGAAGATTCCATAAAACAAACCTATGGCTGAAAAGCCTTGCTCTTGGACACTTCCAAAACCCGGTATTTGAATCGACAAGACCGCGAATTCTACAAAGAAAATGGTTAGGAGGACTCCGCCGAGGATCGCGATTGGCAATCCAATGTAGCGCCAGATCCATGTGTAGGCGCGCTCGGGAGGGGCGGGGTGCTGGGAAATGGGTGGGTTGAAGGCAACTGAGGAATCAGCTGTATGGGAGAAAGACGGCTCGGGTTTCAATTCCACTTGGGTGAGTTTGACGACCCGTTCTGGAAAGTCTGTCAGGAGTGAGATCGCGATTACGGCTGTGGCAATTATTGCGCCAGTAACGATAGAAATCAGGCTGACAGACATGACGCGGTACCAGTTGTATAGCTCCGTGAGCTCCTAATATTGTTAAATCCCTCAACTTGTGACTTGTTGAAAACAGTTGACGACAACAGTTTACATTCCAATTCAGCCATTCTTGGCTATCTTCGCATTAGGTATG
>WNGG01003203.1_pt2 | contig 18452 bp, 12 predicted proteins | sample 5400661 | NCBI WGS metagenome assembly WNGG01 (sample SAMN13153372, study PRJNA577476) | soil metagenome | isolation source: 100 cm soil or saprolite under Garry oak tree replicate 1 | place: USA:California | collected 2016-06-15
CTTGTTGTAGCCGACCTTTTCCGCGATGCGAACCGTCACGACATTGAGCGAGTGGACCAACCCTTCGCGAAGAGGAACTTCGCGATCTGAATAAGTCTTACCGAAATTCTCCGGAGAGTAAGTCTGGCTGCGGCCATAATAAAAAGTCTCCGGCGCATCCATAAACAGCGAGGCTGGGGTAAGCTTCTCGTCGGCAGTGTCGTCGTAAGCGCTGTTCAACGCTGTAGCATAAACAATTAGTTTGAAAACGGAACCGGGTTGCCGGTTTGCGTCGACTGCGCGATTGAGTTGACTCTGACCGTAATCGCGGCCACCGACCATCGCGAGTATCTCGCCGGTCTTTGCGTTCAACGCTACGAGCGCGGCTTGAAGCGTGCCGGGTGGCACTCGGTTCTTTTTGCGCTTGGCGAAGATCTGATCGAGCGAGGCGAGATTGTCATTCACCGCTTTGTCGGCCGCCCGCTGAAGATCCATGTCGATCGTCGTGTAAACGCGATAAGACTGGCGCGCAGGGTCGCGAGTCGGAAGCTCGTTGGACAACTGCTGCTGAAGGTAATCGACGAAGTACGGTGCGTCGCTGTTGAGCGCGCTGCGTTTTGGAACGACCTTCAATTCGGCGGCTTTTGCCTGCGCGGCTTTGTCGGGCGTGATGAACCCGGCTTCAGCCATCGCGTCAAACACTTGATTGCGTCGAGCTTTTGATCGCTCCAGATCGCGATAGGGCGAGTAGAGGCTTGGGCCTCTGATTATGCCGGCAAGGAAGGCGCACTCGGGAAGCGTCAGGTTCACTACGTCCTTGTTGAAGTAAGCCGAGGCCGCTTCGCCGACGCCGTTTATCGAATAGGCGCCCTCTTGTCCCATAAAAATGTCGTTGGAATAAAGCTGAAAGATTTCTTCTTTCGAGAGCTTGGTTTCAAGCACCAGCGCGATCATCATCTCCTGAGCTTTTCGTTTCCAGGTTCGCTCGGGCGTGAGGAAGAAATTCTTGACGAGTTGTTGAGTGATCGACGAGCCGCCTTCCAACCGTCCGCTCTCGCCCACGTCGCGCCGAGCAGCCCGGATGATTCCTCGGATGTTGATGCCCGGATGGTCGAAGAACTGGCGGTCCTCGATGGCGACAACGGCGTTGACGTAATCTCTGGGCAGATCCTTGAACGAGACGAGTTTTTGTTTTTGGTGCTGCTTTTCGTTGGAGATGGCGGTCACGAGTTCGGGCTCGATCACCGAGCTGTCCAGGTTGCGCTTGGTGTCGGCGTCGGTGATCTTGTTGACGGTCTTGCCGCCGGAGCCAAAGATAATGCTAAGGTTGGGAAACTGGCGAACGCCGTTGATTATCGCGTCGGTACTCGTGTGAATCTCAACTATGCTCCCTTTGATTTGATACCGGCCGCGGTTTGAGTCGGCGTCCTTGGTCGAATCGACGTAGCCGATTCCGTCGAGGTAGCTCTTCAACGAAGCGAGCGTCATTCCCTGCCCTACTCGGATCGCGCGAGGCGTCGCGTAGATGCGGGTAGTTCGCACGATCACATCGCCTCGCAGTCGCGCGTCGATCATGCTGGCGTACTTAAGATAGAAGAACGCAAAAACTACGGCAAAGATGAGGGCGAGGATTCCGAGGATTACAAGCCTCACCGGCGAGAAGATTCGGCGAATTAAGCCCTTACGCGGCTCTTCCCTTTGAATGACCCGAGTCTTGAGATTTTCTCTGACAGTTACCAAGGCTCTTACAAACTTTCTTTCAACTATGTCGGGCGGTTAGATTCCTGCGTGCGCGATTTGGTTGTTGGGCTAACCGCAGTGAGAGCCAAGGACCACTGTAGCACCGTCGTGAGCAAACTGCCACTGAGAATTCTCCATTTTCCATTTTCCATATGCCATTTTACATTTATCATTCTTGATTGCCCGAGCTTATTCAATGGCAAATGGCAAATGTCAGACGAGAAATGGAAAATGGTGTGATGCCTGCGTGCCCGAGGTGCAATAAACGACCAGCAAAGCGATTCTGCCCTGCGCTGAGGACAAAGATTTGCGCCGTCTGCTGCGCGCGCGAGCGGATGATAGACCTTGTCTGCCCGGAAAGCTGTCCATATCTGATCGACGCTCGCGCGACTGCTCTGGAGCGCGAGCGTGAGTTGCGGAGAAAAGAAACCTCAGCAATGGGCGCGCCCGACCCGAGTCTCAATCAACGCGCGTTGATTTGCGTCCAGGCAATCGAGGGCGCGATTCTCTCCGCCGCACGTGGCACAGGGGACCTTTCGCTTCGCGACGTCGACGACACGGAGATTCTTGCCACGCTAGAGAATGCGCTGAGGAATCTCGAGACCGAAGAGAGCGGTTTGATCTACGAGCACCGGGCTCCCACGTCGCGAATTGAGCACCTCAGCAGGCGCATCCGCGAAGCGCTCGACGAAACGAGCAAGGAGATTCCGGCAGAAGCGCGCCCACGCCGCGGCGACATGGTCAAGGCGATGAGCTTTTTGCGCGAGACGGTGAAAGCTCATATCCAACGCGGAGCCGGTGACCGCGAAGCCTCGCGTAGCTATATCCATTATGTTTCGCTTTTCTATCCCTGGCCGGAGGAAGCTACGAGGCCGCTTATCGTCTGAGTTGTGTACAAGGTTTCAATTAGCGGACAAAAGTGCACTTTCTAAATCGAACATCGGACTGGCTTTCGAAGGCTTTGGCCCACCCAGTTGATGAGCCTGCCCGCCGACCCAGATTGTGGCGTTTATCGACTAGCTGCGCCGTCGTGTTCTTGATCGCGCTCGGCGTCAGACTCTTGCACTGGCAAGACATCAGCGTCGAAGTCCAACAAGGGCAAACCATGGTGTTGACGATGGGCACCGTCTATCGTCACGAGGCGCAGAGAATCCTGACTGAGGGCGGAATCCTTTTCCCAAATCAATTCAACGGTTCAAGCGACGCGCGGATGTTAGTGCACCCTCCTGGTTATGGAATTCTCTTGGCCGCGATATACGAAGCATTTGGCGAATCGGACAACCATATGAAGTTGTTGCAAGTTCTTTGCGATGCAGCGGCGGCGGCGATGATCGTCCTGATCGCAGGCCAGTTGTTTTCGCTCTTCGTCGCGGTGATCGGCGGGTTGTTTGTTGCAGTGTCTCCGCATCTGTCCTACTACTCGCTCTGGCTTGGACCGGACACTCTCGCCGTCCTGCCGATACTTATTGCGATTTACTTGATCATCAAGGCAATCAAGCGGCCGCGTCTCGTCACTGTCATTGTTGCGGGCACGTTCTTAGGCTTATCCTGCTGGCTTAGATCGAACGCACTTCTGCTTGCACCCTTTCTGTCGGTGGTGATCGCACTGGTGTTCGAACGCGGCAAGCGTTTCCGCTACTCAGCAACGCTTGTTGTCGCGGTGATCATTGTCATCTCGCCGATCACCATTCGAAATCTGATCTTGTATCGTCACGCGATCCCGCTCTCGCTCGGCGCAGGCATCACGATGGAGGAAGGAATTGCGGACTACGACCGTGAACGTCAACTCGGGATGCCGTTTACCGATGAAGAAGTCGCGCGAATGGAGGCGGAGTCTTCTGGTCAGCCCGACTATGCCGGCAATCAATGGGTACCAGACGGCGTTGAGCGCGACCGCGCGCGGTTCGCTCGCGGGATTGAGGCGATCCGGTCGAACCCGGTTTGGTTTCTCGGCGTGATGATTCGCCGCGTCGGATTCATGCTTAGATATAACGACTCTGGTCCGAAAGACTGGCCTCTTGGCACTGCGACGGCGCCCGTAGTCTCGGCAGAGGCAACCTTCAGTCACGACTTCGAGGTCAGCGACAAGCAGCCGATGTGGTCTAGCTTACCTGATGATCTGATCGCTGGCGCCATAATCAGATCGCCGGGTGCGGAATTCTCGATCGCCGATAACGGGCGTGCACTGCGCCTAAAGGGAGACAGCTCCGACTTTGGAGACCAATTGGCTTCTGGATATATCGCCGTTGAAAAGAACACCGATTATCTCCTAATCCTGCCGATCAAACTTGAGGAAGGCCACATGGCAGGCAAGGTAACGACACCGGACCTCCGCACCGCTCTTGCTTCGGTCACAGTTCCCGACGCAGACATCGAAGAGAAAAAGTGGCAGAAGAGAAAGGCGAAACGAGGCGAAGCTGTTATCGATTCAACCGAGCAGCGTCCGATGAGTCTCGTAAAACTGCCCTTTGCAAGCGGCAGCCGAACTGAAGTGCGCTTGGTCATCAGCAACAACGGCCAATCGCCGGTCCGCCCGACTGCACAGGTTGGTCGCGCGGAGTTGTTTGCGATGGGGCCTACGCCCTTCTTGTGGACGCGCTATCCTCGCGGGATTATCAGAGGCATTCAAAGGAGTCTGTACAGAACCGGTTGCTTACTTTCTCTAATAATCATTGGCGTGGTTCTGCTGACGACCGCGCGACGGTGGCGCGAGCTGGCGATACTCCTGGCGGTTCCGCTTTATTACATGTGCGCGCAATCGGCGTTGCACACCGAGTACCGCTACATCCTGGCGATCCATTACTTTCTATTTGTAATAGCGGCGGTGACGATCGGTTGTCTCTTGATCCTAATAATGCGGTCTGCAAGAAGACTTTCGCATCCCTTTCGTGAGGCGTTATGACTCTGGCCTCTTTAAGACGCAGCGAATCGCGCTTACAAATGAGTCTCTGGTAAATGGCGCGGGCAGCGCAAGCATTACAGAACTGAGAGCGCGGGCGGCTCGCTTTGCTATGTCCCCATTACCCGAGCCAAACGGAACTAATTTGAACTGTTCGATTTCGAAAGGCAGTTTGTCGATGAGTTTCCGAAAGTCTCGCGCGGTTGTGCCGTTCAAGCGCGGTAATACCTCGCGACCTAAGTACGACCGCTTCGGCGCGGGCAGCGGCTGGTCTCTGAGCCCCGGCTGCTCTTCCAGTATTGAGTTGGCGGCTTGCACCAACACCGAAGGCGAGAAGATGTGATGTAGAAATGGCAGAGTCGTAATGAAGTCGAGATGATGCGCGCGTGGCCCATAATACGGTGGGAATACAGCATACAGATGCCCGCCGGGCCTCAGCACTCTGTAACACTCCAGCAGCACGCAACCGAGATCGTCGACGTGCTCGAATACATCATAACTAAGTATCACGTCGAAGCTTTGGTCCTTGAACGGAAGCTGCTCGCCGACGCCAACCGCAAAACAGATTCGCTGGTCGTTGCAGAGTCGTTCGACTGATCGCCGAGCTACGCTGGCACGAAGCGGAGAAATGTCCAGTCCGATGATAGATCGAGGATTCCCGTGAGTCAGGTAATAAGCGGTTCTCCCTCCACATCCCGAACCTATGTCCAAGACATCTTTTGACGAAAACTGCTTTACCGACAGCGTTCGCTCGAACCGCTGGAAGAAGCTCGCGCCGTCATCGAAAGCGCGTCTGGTCGCGACGCTGATTTGGCCGTCCTGTGGTTGTATGAAGTCAGGTGTGTAACACTCCTGCGCGCCGAAGCGAGAATGCCTGTTCCCAAACTTCATCAAGCTGATTGCCAGCCGGAGTGCGAGACGCATGACCGTACTCTATACATTCTTGCTTCGCGACACACAAGTTGTGAAGACCTCGCGTGCTATAATGCAGCCTTAACATGGCCGGTGATGCAGAGGCCCAAACTTACCAAACAGAATCCAGAATGCACCCATCTTCTAAAGCCAAGCTCGGGCAGTCGCCGGCGGAGACTAATCTAATCCGCCGACTCACCGTTCGCTTGACTACTTGGCTTGATGCGCATCTCTCACCGCACAAGCTCTCAGAGCTGAATCGGGCCCGACTGGCTGTGATCTCCGCGGTAATCTTCTTGTCCGCACTCGGCGTCAGGCTGTTGTACTGGCAGGACACCGCTCTGGAACTGTCCACACAGGACACCCTGTCTCGAAATATGGCGACACAATATCGTCGCGAGGCGCGCAGGATCCTGCAAGATCACACGATTCTGTTTCCGCGCGAGCAGATCGACCCGGGCGACGCCCGGTTGATAATTCATCCGCCGGGCTATTCGATTGTGATGGCCGCAAGCTTTAGGCTGTTCGGCGAGACCGAGACGCCGTTGCGATGGCTGCAGGTCACCTTCGATTCAGCATCGTCGGTGATGGTATTTTTCATTGCCGCCGAGTTGCTGCCGCTCGGCGTCGCGCTCATCGCAGCGTTGCTGATGGCGCTGTCGCCTCACTTCTCATCCTATTCGCTTCGCGTGTCGCCCGATTCGCTCGCAGTGTTGCCTGTGCTGATAGCAGTCTATTTGATAGCGAACGCGTATCAAAGGCACCAGCCTTACAAGCTCATTGTGGCGGGTGCGATGTTAGGGTTGTCTTGCTGGCTGAGAGCAAATGCTTTGCTGCTTGCGCCTTTTTTGGCGGCGGTGATCTTGATTCTATTCGAACGCGGAAACCGGTTGCGGCACGCGGTCGCGCTTATTGCTGCCGCCATCCTGGTTGTGGCACCGATCACGATTCGTAATTGGGTTGTTTATCACCGATTTGTCCCCGTTGCTCTTCCTGCGGGAGTGAACCTTGTTCAAGGCATCGCCGAGATGGATACGGACGGGCAGTTTGGGATGCCCCTTACGGATCCTGAAGTACTCAGCAAGGACGTCGAGTGGAACGATCGGCCAGACTACGGTGGCCATATGTGGACCCCCGATGGAATCGAGCGAGATCGGACGCGTTTCGCACATGCGCTCGCGGTGATCCGTTCGCACCCGGTTTGGTTTCTGGGTGCAACCATTCGGCGAGCGCGTTTCATGCTCAGCTACAACGAATCGCGCCCACGCCAGTGGCCGTTCAACACCGCATCCGCGCCTCTGCTATCGGCCACGCCTCCTTTTGGACATTCGATCTCGGGGGTGTTCGGCAAAAGCCCCATCTGGTCGGCTTTGCCTGCGGACTTGCTTGCTGGCGGCCGACTTTTGTCATCTCAAGCCGAGGCATCGATTGGCGGTGAGTCGCTGAAGTTGACCGGCGATGATTCTCATTATGGCGATCAGTTCAGTTCAGAACTGACAACCGTGCGAAACAGTACTGACTATGTCCTCACGATTTGGGCGACCGCGAATCAAGGCCACGCTGCGGCCAAAGTGGTAGGAGCCGGCGACAGGGTCCTCGCATCATCGAGCATCTCAAGCGGTGAAGCGCCAACGAGAAAGGCGAGAATCGCGCTGTACGAAGACCTGCATGGTTTGCCAATCGCCTTTCCAACTGGTAACTCTAGTCAAGTCCGACTCGTGCTCAGCAACAACGGAATGTCCGGCGTGAGACCTGCGGTTGAAGTTACAAGAGTGGAGTTGTTCGAGCTTGGCCCGACTCCCACGCTGTGGACCCGCTACCCTCGCGTGATCCTCCGCGGCATACAGAGGAGCTTGTACGCTACTTGGCGTATGCTCCCACTCATAATCCTGGGTGTTGCGGTGCTCGCGTTTGCGCGACGCCTCCCAGCGCTGGTTATCTTACTCTCCGTCCCGGTTTACTACGTCGTTACGCACGCGCCCTTCAGCACCGAATATAGATACGTTCTCGCAATCCACTGTTTTCTCTTCATAATCGCGGCTGTAACTCTTTATTTGGCCGGCGTCTTAATCGTTCGATGCTTCCGTCGCGTTCGAAAGGCCGGAATGCAATCTTCCGCGGTCGTCTCCGACACTCGCTCATAACGAACTGCCTTTTGAATGAACGATACGACACGTGCTGATAAGACCACTCTGACTTGCCGCATCGCAGAGATTTTGCTTTTCTTGGTCGCGTTGGTCTCGTTTACATACGCTTTAGTAACCGCTCCGGGTAAAGGCATCGATGTGACCTTCCTTCAGATTGGAGCGCGGGAATGGGTAGATGGAGTGTATGAGATCGGCGCGGGCTCAATTAGTCTTCATCCTCCTTTCATACTCCCGCTACTCGCGCCGATTGCGGTGCTATCTCATACCAGTCTTGTGGTATTGTGGCTTACACTGAACGTCGCCGCCACAGCGCTGGTTCTTTATTTCGTGGATCGGCTGTGGGCGAAGCGTTGGCCAATCGACGCGCGGATCTGCTTGCCGGCATTTTTCCTGGCGTGGGCGCCGTTTCGCGTTACGCTACGCAATGGGCAGCTCAGCTTGATGGTGTTGGCTCTGCTGCTTGGGGCACTGTTTGCCAGGCGACGCAACCGAAGCTTTCTGGCGGGGGCGCTGCTGGGACTCTCGTTGTGCAAATACTCGTTGACCTTTCCATTTCCCTTGTACTTCGCATGGAAGCGAGAGTGGAAGATTGTTTCCACGGCGATACTGATTCCAGCGGCGCTCACTGAATTGTTTGCCTGGCGGCTCGGACTGTCGCTGATTGACGTAGTCCGCCAATACGTCGACGCGGCGCGCAAGGCTTATGTTTCAGGGACGACTATATTCGAGGGCACCAGTGAGATAAAGCCGTTATTGCTCGGCTTGAGCGGCGGGAACGAGACTGTCGCGACGGCGCTGGTTGTTGCAGTCTCGCTGGCTGCCTTGATCTGCATGGTTCTTGCATTCGCTCGCGCGCGAAAGTTTGAGATCGCGCACTTTTCGGCCCTGGCGCTATTCGCTCTGTGGTCGGTTTATCACAAGACTTATGACTCGGTTCTCTGCCTGCTTCCGGCTGTTTTGCTAACAGACTTACTGGTTCAACGAAAGTTCGCTTGCTTCAGCCGTTTTTGGCTCGGAGGATTGGGGCTGCTTATCATTAGCATCCCCGGCCTCCTGATGGACAGACTCAAGGTCGACCCGTCAGTCATATCGAGCAATCCGCTTCTGCTCCTTGGCGTGCACGTTGAGAGGCTTCTGATGTTTGGGATGTTCTGGTCGCTAACCTACTTGATGTGGAAAGCTGCAGACGTCGAGGACGTTGGCTCGTCTCACTGCACCACCAATTCGGCGGTCATTTCTTCAAGCTCGAGCGACCGATAGCCGAGAGAACCTTCATCCGCGTAAACCTCGATTACTGAGGCTTCGCTGAAGCTGCCGCTTATCAGCGCTTCTGACAAGGGATCTTCAACATGTTTTTGCAACGCGCGACGCAGAGGTCGAGCACCGTACGTTCGGTCCGCGCAGGTCTTCTTTACGATCCATCGCTTCGCGTCTTCGGTTATCTGCACTTGAAGCTTGCGGCGAATGAGCGTGCGGTTAAGCTCGGCGACCAGCAGCCCGACGACCTCGAATAGATCGGAATCAGTGAGCGGCTCGAACACGATTATCTCGTCGAGGCGGTTGACGAACTCCGGGTTGAAAGTCTGCTTGACTGCTTGCAGCACTCCGTCTTCAACCCTCGCCTGTTGAGCGCGCGCCGAAGACTGGAATCCCATGTGCCCGCGCTTCTGAATGAAGCGCGCGCCGATGTTGGAGGTCATTATTAGTATCGTGTTCTTGAAGTCGATTGTGTTGCCCAGCGAGTCGGTGAGCGTTCCGTCTTCGAGCACCTGAAGAAGAATGTTGAAAAGGTCGGGATGCGCCTTTTCGATCTCGTCCAGCAACACCACCGAATAGGGGTTGCGCCTTATCTTCTCGGTCAACTGTCCGCCTTCGTCGTGTCCGACGTAACCGGGCGGACTGCCGATCAATTTCGACACTGAGTGCTTCTCCATGTACTCCGACATATCGAAGCGAAGCAGCGAGCGCTGCGAGCCGAACAAGAATTCGGCGAGCGAGCGCGCCACTTCGGTTTTGCCGACGCCGGTCGGACCAAGGAACAGAAATGAGCCGACCGGGCGATTTGGGTTCTTCAATCCCGCCCGGCTGCGTCGAATCGCCCGTGACAGCGCGGAGATGGCGCGATCCTGGCTTACGATCCGTTTGTGCAGCTCGCTCTCAATGCGCATCAGCTTGGCGGATTCCTCTTCCCTCAGCGATGTAATCGGAATTCCTGTCCAGCGCGAGATGACCTCCTCAACATCATCGCGAGTCACAACCGGGAAATGCTCGGCAAGCAAGTTGTGCGACTCTCGAAGCGACGCGAGGCGGTCGAGCTCTTCCTGTTCTTTTCGTTTGAAAATCTTCGCGCGCTCGAAGTCGCGCTCTTGGGTCGCGCGCTCGAACGCTGCCGTGTGGCGGCGGAGCTTGCGTTGGCAGTCGATTATTTCGGCCGGAAAGTTGGCCTCCCGCAGCTTCACCCGAGCGCCCGCTTCGTCGATGATGTCTATTGCTTTATCGGGGAGAAATCTGTCTGGAATATATCGTTGAGATCCGTACACCGCCGTTTCGATGGCGTCTTCCGTGTAGCGCACTTGATGGTAGCTCTCGTAACGATCTTTTACGCCGTCTAGTATCTTGACCGTCTCGACCTCATTGGGAGGCGCCACCTTGACCGACTGGAATCGCCGTTCGAGCGAGCGGTCTTTCTCGATCGATTTCCGAAACTCGGCCGGCGTAGTAGCGCCGACACATTGGATGTCGCCGCGCGACAAGGCGGGCTTCAGAATGTTGGCCGCGTCGAGCGACCCCTCGGCAGACCCCGCCCCTACCAGCGTGTGCAGCTCATCAATAAAAATAATATAGTGCGGATTCTCAATCAGCTCCCGCATTATCGTCTTGAGCCGTTCTTCGAACTGGCCGCGATACTTTGTGCCCGCGACCACCAGCGACAAATCGAGCGCCAGGATCCGCTTGTCTCGCAAAAACGCCGGCACGTCACCGGCGACGATTCGCTGAGCAAGCCCTTCGACGATCGCGGTCTTGCCGACGCCGGGCTCCCCGATCAGCACCGGATTGTTTTTCGTTCGGCGACACAAGATTTGAACCACCCGCTCAGTCTCGGCATCACGGCCAATCAGCGGATCAAGCTGATCGTTGTTTGCGGCTTCGGTGAGGTCTCGGCTGAACTCGGCCAGGTGCGGGGCTTCCCTTTTGTGGGCCAGGGAGCGTTCGTTATGCTGCGCGCGGTGCAAGTCTTCGCGAATCTGATGCACCCTCAGCCCTCTTTCGTAAAGTATCTCGGCTGCCGATGATTTCTCTTCGCGTAGAATGCCCAGCAGCAAGTGCTCTGTGCCGATGTGGCGATTCCCGAGCCGCTCGCTTTCATCAGCGGCGTAGCTCAGGACGCGTTTGGCGTTGGTTGATAAGGGCAGGTCGATCGATTGGGAGACTTTTTCGCGCAACGGGCTGTGCGATTCTATTTCTCTACGAATTGATTCAACGGTAGAGTGGGGGCTGCGGAAGAACTTCTGCGTGAGTTGCTTGTCCTCGCGGAGCAAGCCCAGGAGAATGTGCTCCGAGTCGATAGCGTGCGCGCCAAACTGGCTTGCCTCGTATCTGGCAAAGAAAATGACTCGGCGCGCCTTCTCAGTGTAGCGTTCGAACATTTCTTCTTCCCGCTAACGGATCACTGCAGTCGTCCGTCCGAAAGGTGAAGCACACGATCACAAATAGACGCAAGCCGCTCGTTGTGAGTGACGATCACCGAGGTTAGCTTTCGCGATCTGTGAACCTCCTTTAGAAGTCCATGAATGCTTTCACTTGTTTTGCTGTCGAGATCGCCGGTCGGCTCGTCTGCCAGCAGCAAGCGGGGCCGGGCCACCAAAGCTCTCGCCAGCGCTACCCGAGCTTGCTCGCCGCCCGATAGCTCGCCGGGCCTGTGCGCCAAGCGGTCCGCGAGCCCGACACTCTGCAGCATCGACTCCGCGCGTTCTCTTGCCGCTCGGTGCGAGCATCGCCCGATCAGCAGCGGCATCATCGCATTTTCAACAGCGCTGAACTCGGGCAGCAGGTAATGAAATTGGAAGATGAAGCCAATTTCCCTGTTCCGAAAGCGAGCCAAGTCTATATCACCCAGTTTGAAGATGTCAAACTCGCTCACTTTCACGCGACCGGCAGTCGGGCGGTCTAATCCACCTAACAGATGCAATAGGGTCGACTTTCCAGCGCCCGACGGACCCACAATCGCAATCATCTCGCCTTCAGAGACTTCGAGACTTAAGTCTCTGAAGACGACCACGCGGGTTTGACCCGACTCGTAGATCTTCGTGAGCCCCTCGGCGCGAACGAGAGCAGATTGAGGATTGAGTGAGGATCGAGGATCGATCGTGCTTACTGTGCTTGTAAGCTCACCGCTTCGCGTCTTCAATTCTCTATCTTCCATCCCCGATCCCTGATTACTCATAGCGCAACGCCTCGACCGGGTCCATTCTCGCCGCGCTCAAGGAGGGGTAGACCGTTGATAAGAAGCTGATCGCTATCGTGATCACCGCCACAACAAGGACGTCAAGCGACGTAGCGTGAAACGGAAGATAATCGAGCGCGTAAGCCCCCGCGGGCAGTTTGATCCACTGGTGTCCATTTGCAAAGTAGCAGAAGCCGGTTCCCAGCACTACGCCCGCGATGATGCCCACGATTCCAATCAACACTCCCTGAGCCATGAATAGATACATAACTCCGCGATTAGTGGCCCCCATCGACTTCAAGACCGCGATGTCCCGGTGCTTTTCCATCACGATCATTATTAACACGGTGATGATATTGAGCGCAGCGATGCCGATCACGATCACCAACGCGATGCCCGTGAGATATTTTTCGTAGCTCAGAGCGCTGTAAATCGGAGCGTTGAGTTGCTGCCAGTCCTGCACTTCGAAATCGTCGCCGACCGCCGCCAGCACTTCCCGGCCGATTTGCTTGACGGCGTCAACGTCGTCAACTTTCATCTGAATTATCTCGGCGACATCCTGCGCGCCAGACAGCCGCTGAGCAGCTTCAAGCGAGATGTATGCCCACGTCTCGTCGTAATCGCTCAGCCCGGATTCAAAGATGCCCGCGACATTGAAATCCCGATAGCGCGGCGCAAGCCCGACCGGAGTGAGATGGCCTTGGGGAGAGATGATGGTCGCAACGTCGCCGACTTTGAGGCCGACGGTTCGAGCAAGCTCGCGTCCGACGATGATTCGATCGATCTTCGCGCCCGTGTCGGGATCGGTTTCAGGTTCTGAGAGCAATCGTGGATCCCCATCGACGATGAATTGAAAGACTTCACTTGCGCTCTGCGGAGCGCTCATGTCAACGCCCTTAAGGATCGCGCCTTCGGTGTCCTTTTCACCCTGAATCAGAACGCGTTGATAGAGTGTCGCCGAAGCCGAACGAATATGAGGAAGCGAGCTTAGCCGTTGAACCAACTCGCGATAGTTCTCAATCGGGCGGCGCTCTTTATGAGTTAGGTTGAGGTGGGCGGTGCCGGATAGAATTTTGGCTTGGAACTCCCGCCGGAAACCGGTCATCATCGCCAGCACTATGATCAACGATGCAACGCCGACCGCCACTGCAGAGATCGCGATAACCGTGATGACTGAAATCATCACCTGCTTGCGCTTAGCGCGAAGATAGCGGAGGGCGATGAAGAGTTCGTAAGGCATAGGATGTTTAGCATCCGGTGCAGTACGGGGAGCGTGAGCGACCCGAGCCTCTCGCCGGAGCAGGTCGCTGACGCTCCCCGTACTGCATCATGTCATGTGTGACCAGAGCGTCAGCATCTGGTGCAGTACGGGGAGCGTCAGTATCCGGTGCAGTACGGGGAGCGTCAGTATCCGGTGCAGTACGGGGAGCGTCAGTATCCGGTGCAGTACGGGGAGCGTCAGCGACCTGCTCCTCGTCAAAACTGGGGATCAGATCATCCCCTTGATGATTGAGTACATAATCAATCGCTCGTTCGACAGATGCCGGCTTCCACAGATACTTCCTGCTGCCGTGCTCGGCCCAAGGAGTGATCGCACTTCGCCAGACGCCAGCCTTGCGCATGCCTCTTGTCGCATAGGCTTTGAAGTCGTTGAGAACCTTTTTCGAATTACATTGAGCTGAGACCACAACGTGCGCGTGATTCGTGCGGACGTTGATCGCCAGCAATGCCCAGCCTCGCTGCGCGCAAACTTCGCGAACCGCTCCATCCACGGCGACACGGCGAGGCTCATCCAGCTTGACAGCCGGTTGTTTCAGGCGTTGACGCTCGTCCTTCTCCCACGTTTCGTCGCGAGGGAGGAATGGCGTGTCGTAGATATTATGACCACGGTCCACTGAACCTCGCTCATCACCGTGCAACCAAGTACCGTAACAGCGAAACGTGATGAGATAAGCCAGTGGAATGCGACTCTCGCTGAACTCCTCGCTCATCAATGACTCCTCTCATCAGGTCGCTTACGCTCCCCGTACTGCCCCCGCACTGCCTCCGGACGCATATGGGGAAAGAGAATGACGTCACGAATCGAATGCTGGTTAGTCAAAATCATAACTAAGCGGTCGATGCCGACACCCTCGCCGGCGGTCGGCGGCATCCCGTAGGACAGCGCACGGATGTAGTCTTCGTCGATCAACATTGCCTCTTCGTCGCCGCGCTCGCGCAGTTTCATCTGTCCTTCGAAGCGATATCTTTGATCGATTGGGTCGTTGATCTCGCAGAACCCGTTCGCGATTTCCATCCCCGAGATGAACAACTCGAAGCGGTCGACGAAGCGAGGGTCGGTTTCATTCTGCTTCGACAATGGCGAAAGCTCGGTCGGAAACTCAGCGATGAATGTCGGGCTCATTAGGTGAGGTTCGGCAACGTGCTCGAAGATTTCACCGAGAAGATGGCCATAGTCGAGTGATCGAAATCTAGGGAGCTGAGACTTCAACTGATCATCACTGGATCTTGCAACCCAGTCTAGCAACTCTTCCGTGGTCGCAAGTTCGTCGCCACGAATGCGTCGCGGTCTTCCCTCTTCCCAAAAATGCCCGATGGCCTCGCGCATGGTCATCCGCTTCCACGGACGCGTGAAGTCGATTCGATTCTCTCCGTATTCGACGATCGGCTTACGGCACACCTGGTCTACCAACGCTGAAACCAAATCCTCCGTGAGCTTCAGGAGGTCATCGTACTCGGAATATGCCTCGTACCACTCGAGCATCGTGAACTCAGGATTATGCGAGCGGTCGATGCCTTCGTTGCGAAAGTTACGATTGATCTCATAAACCTTTTCGAAGCCTCCGACGATCAGCCGCTTCAGATACAGCTCCGGCGCAATCCGCGCGTAAAGGTCGATGTCCAGCGCGTTGTGATGAGTGATGAATGGCCGAGCAGAAGCGCCAGTTGGCAGGGGTGTCAGCATCGGCGTTTCAACTTCAATGTACCCGCGTTCGTCAAAGAACCTGCGTATCAGACGGATGATTTGCGAGCGCGTCTCGAATATGTGACGCACTTCTTTGTTTGCGATCAGGTCGGCGTAGCGCTGACGATATCGAAGCTCGATGTCATTCAAGCCGTAGTATTTGTCGGGAGGCGGAACCAGCGCCTTCGACAGGAAGGTCAGCGATTCGGCATGAATCGACAACTCGCCCGTTCGTGTGCGGAACAGTCTGCCTTCGGTTCCGACGAAATCACCCAGGTCGAGAAGCTTCACGAGCGCCCAGGTCTTCTCGTCGACTTCGTTTGACTTGATGTAAACCTGAAGCAACTCGGCGCCGTCGGTGAAGCGGATGAACGCGGCCTTGCCCATTTTATTTATGGCGTGAACCCGCCCGGCAACGCGCGCTCGCGGACGCTCGACTTCAAGCTCCTCGCCGGACTTGTGGCTGAACTGCTCAACGATTTGACTTATAGAATGAGAGCGCTCGAACTTGTGTGGGTACGGATCGAAACCGAGTTGAATTATCTGGTCAAGCGAGCGGCGCCGCTGTTCGATCTGATCGTTCTCATCGGCTAACGGCACTTGCTCATCCATCGGTTCCATTGTCCATTGTCCATTCTACATTGTCCAATGGACTGATGGAGGAGAGTCTCGTCCTGAAGGAACGGTGAGCAATAAAACAATAATAATGGCGTCTTATGCACGCTCACTATCGCGAGGCGGAGGCCCCTGCCACAACGATCAGTATAGTGAGTCCTATTACTGCGGCGACTGCTGCGATGTGCCAACTCGGGTGCCACCTCTTCCCGTTAAAGGGATTGGGGTTCCCGAACCCCGATATAACTTTCTTGACCTCATCGTAAGAGATTGTTATCTGCTGCTTCAGATCAACATCGGCAAGTTGAAAAGAATCTTCTCCGATTTGTCGGATCGCCCCGTAATACTCATTGTTGTTTGTGAGCACGACGGTAACCCTGCCCGCGATGCCAATCGATTTGACTCTGTTTTTGATCTTGGCCGCGTCCGAGTTCTTGCTCTTAGGTGGGCTTGCATCGCGCGATGGTGGAGCATCCTGATATACAAATGTCTTGGAAGCCAAAGAGACCATCGGTTCTGCAACCGGTTGAGCGATGGTCTCGGAAGTGGTCTGCAAAACAACAATGCCGATCAACAGAATAGATAGTTGTCTCATAGCGTCGTCCTCGCTTCAGTTTTGTCGTAATCGGGCTGGTGCAAGGGCAATGCCAAGAGGCAGAATGCGCTGAGTACTCGTTAGGCAATGACCTTCCCGATAGTATTCCTGAAACTCGAAGAAGGTGAACGCAGTAGGAAGCCGACAATTGTCCGGATCGCCCGACTCTCAACTCAGGCGTGTTTGTCTGCGGCTCGATTGCAGGACTCGATGAATCTTCGCAGCGCGTCGAAGTAAGCCTTGCCTCCGACAATGTAAGTTGAGTTGTGCGCCGAGCCCTTAACCTCATAAAACTCTTTAGGCTCCGGAGCCGCTTCGTAGAGGCGTCGGCCTAATTTGTAGGGGACTACTTCATCAGCGCGACTATGTATGAAAAGCTTGGGACAATTGACTCGGTTGATCTTGCTCAGTGAATCCATCTTGGTATGCAACAATATCCGCGGCAAGAAGGGCGCCACGGCCACCGCCATGTCCGCCGCCGATGTGAAGCTCGACTGAACGATCAATCCTGCCGGCTCAACCTGGCTTGCCAAGTCGATCGCCGGAACGCCTCCCAATGATTTGCCGAAGATGATTATGCGCTCCGGCGCTAGAGCTCGCTCGTCGACCAAGTAGTTCCAAGCGGCTTGCGCGTCAATGTATAAGCCCTGTTCCGTTGGCTCGCCCTCGCTCTTTCCATAACCACGATAGTCGATGATAAAGACCTGAACCGGGAGCGACATCATCGCACGAATCATTTCGTATCTGTAACTGATGTTGCCGGCATTGCCGTGAAACCAAAGCAGGACCATCTCAGCAGGCACGCGTTCAAGCGAGCCCCTCGTTTTGCGATGCGGCGTGCAATACCAGCCGTGCAGTCGCAGTCCGTCGCTCGTTGTGAAGTAGCAATCTTCGATCTTCGGCACGACTTCTGCTTCTCGAAAAGGAATGTTGTCGACCTCCCAAAATCCATCTGGATACTTGGTCGGGAAGTAGATGAATTTGTCTTCGAAACCCATGATGAAAATAGTTAATCCGACGATCAGCAACAGGATAATCCGAGCAAGCCGCCACGTGAAGCCAGTGTTTCGCCAGAGGTTTAGAAAATCGTTGCACCAGCTTTTTGAAACGCTTGGGATATCAGCAAGTTCGCCTTTCAGGTCCGCGCGGCTCTCTTTAGGGTTGATTGTCGCGTGCTAAAGTGGTTTAATGCACTTTGTAATCGCCCTCTCATCTCACAGGAGTTTTCTATGAATCGATTGTTCCCAGCTGTGCTGCTTGTTCTGCTTCCCTTCTCAACTCAATCTGCGTATTCTCAGCGGCTCGAAGGACCGTCCATTCGGCTCACGGTTCCAAAGGCGCCTTGGACAGTAGTGATCTCCGGTGAGGCTTTGGTCCTGAAGGGACAGGAGATCCAGTCCGACGGTCGCCACGGCTATTTTATGCTGATTGACGAAAAGACTGAGATTAGTGCATCGCTGTTCATCGAACCTGTAGATAAATGCGAGTCCAGCAAGGAGTGCAGAGATATGGTGTGGAAGCTGGGCAATCCAAACTGGGGAAACCCGAAGAACGTCAAGCTGAGCGAACTGGGCGAAATCAGTCTGTTGGAATTGTTGGTGCCTGAATATCAGGGCCTGCCGGTTCGACAGCAGAACATGTATGCTGAATTCGTGGTTGAGGGCTACTGGGTTGATCTGCATTTGTCTAAGGCACTCTACGAAGCTAAAGACCGCAGGTTGTTTGAACAAACTGTGAAATCGGTAAAATTCCAGCCGAAGCAGATCGAAATCAACGATGATCGAAAGACCCAGTCAAGGGCCGATGAACGGGTCGCAAGGGAAACAATGCAACTCGTCGCGCAAGCAAGCGCTGCCTACGTTAGGCAAGATTACAAAAAGGCAATCCAGCTCTACACGAAGGCTCTCAATCAGGAGGAAAAGCAGCCGACTCTTGACAAGAACATCTGGAGAGTTTGCGTGGATAATCTTGGTATGAGCTACGGCATCAGCGGCGACAACAAGAACGCGAAGGAGGTCTTCGAGTACGGCCTGTCCAAAGACGACACGTATCCGATGTTCTACTACAACCTCGCCTGTGCGCATGCTGAGATGAACGACTTGGATAATGCAATTAAGAACTTGAGACTTGCCTTCAGCCATAAAGCGAACATGATA
>WNGG01003204.1_pt1 | contig 18449 bp, 12 predicted proteins | sample 5400661 | NCBI WGS metagenome assembly WNGG01 (sample SAMN13153372, study PRJNA577476) | soil metagenome | isolation source: 100 cm soil or saprolite under Garry oak tree replicate 1 | place: USA:California | collected 2016-06-15
GCGGCTCGTTGCCCATTTCAAGAACTGGAAGATCTTCCACACCGACTACCGGCGCCCATACTCCACCTACCATGACGCTTTCGACGCAGCCCGCGGTCTCTTCTTCTTCTCAATCACGTGGGGTTCTGAATAACGCTCCCGGTGTCCAGCAACATTAGCAGCGGGATCGGGCTCGCGATAGTGCGCAAGGCGTCTGCCGCGCGGCGGGTCAGTTCCCGCGCTGGATCGGTCACCAGGTCGTACTCCTGCGGAGACAATTCCTCCGGCTTCTTACCTGTCACTGCACGGGTCGCGGCTGCGGACAGGTGTCCACCTGCTTGCGCGACCGTAGCTAGCTGATCAGGCGTTAGCCCCAGTAGCCCGCCCGGATGTCCGAGGGCTACGAGCCCGGAGGACGCCGCCGCCTTGAGCAGAATCGCAGCATCCTCGACGGTAAACGCGGATGCGGGGTGCTTACTTTGCGAGAGCACGCCTGCGAAACGAGCCGCGTACTCGGGCATTCGGGCAGCAGCCCGCCGGTAATCACCGAACGCCTGCACTGCCCGCTGGTCATCACGTTCCTTGCCCACCGCGCCGATAGCAGCCTTCTGTACCGCGTCAAGCACGGTTACCAGATTTGGGCCCGTCATGCCCGCATAACGTACCGGATCATTCGCCTGCTCGTCCTCCCAGTCCAGCCACGCGGTCCGGACGCTGCCTGCCTGGACCGGCGAACCGGGAGTCTTACCCTCAGCCATGTCCCGGAAATGTCCCAACAGCCGACTCTTGCCGCACCCACCTAGCCCATGCACCAAGACCACACGCGACCTGCCGACATCTGCTGGTTTCTTGCTAGAACGTCGACGGCCGCGCCATGCGATCCCCCGTGCTGTCCCGCCGGGCCTCAATTCCTCAAGGAGTGATGTGAACCGTGTCACCTCATCTCGGCGCCCGACGAACACTTCAGCCACAACGCCAGTGTGGCCTACAGTCAGCGAATACGGAAGCCCATCCGGTGCTACCGCCAGCGTGGGTTAGTTTCCGTTGCAGCCAGTTAAGCTGAATAGGCTGCATTTTCCTCCTGCGTCTGGAAAGGGGGAGGAGTCCGGTCCTGGCCATCCTTCCGACTGGCACCGGATCGAACCGAGCCAGATCACCGTCAAGGCCGTCTTTGCGTGTATGTGCACCTGGTCGTCTTAACCGTTCGCGGTTGTCCTGCCTGCACAGACGTGCCTTGACGGTGATCTTGCTCGGCTTCAACAATTGCCGCGCCGGGAGGATGGCCCCTGTTCGCGCACGCGCGGCGGGTTGCGGCGCCCAGCCAGCACGGCGAGCTACCTTGAGGTCCGTGCCTCGGCGGCCGCCGCCGTGCGCTGCCGCGGTAAGGCGAGCGGCCGCCGCCCGGTGCGGCGGGCTCGCCGCGGGCGCACCGTGCCCGCTTTGTGCTGTGTGCGCCAGCTCTCCCGCCGAGCCGCGTGCGCGATCCCGCGCCGTCAGGCGCGCGGCGCGCTCGGCGCGCCCTTGAAGACCGTAGAGGAAGTTCTCACATGTAAGGGGGCCAAAGGGCTGTGTTGTCCCGCTTGATGCTTGACACTTTGGCTCCGTTTGATGCTTGACACTGCCGCTCATGCTGTGGGAGTTGAGCGTGTCCGAGCAGAGATACCGGGCCGTGCTGGAAGTCGGCGCGGGGATTCCGGTGACCGAGGTCGCCGAGCGGTACGGGGTCAGCCGCCAAAGCGTGCACACGTGGCTGCTGCGCTATCGGCGGGAAGGCATCGCGGGGCTGGAGGACCGTAGCCACCGGGTCCATGACCATCCCTGGCGCATTGCCGCTGAGGTCGAGGAGCTGGTGTGCGAGCTTCGGCGCGGCCATCCCAAATGGGGGCCGCGCAGGTTGGTGTTCGAGATGGGGCGCCGCGGCCGTCAGGTGACCCGGTCCAGCGTCTACCGCGTCCTGGTCCGCAACGGGCTGGTCGAGCCGAGATCACGACGGCGACGGCGTAAGGACTACCGCCGCTGGGAACGCGGCACTGCCATGGAGTTGTGGCAGCTGGACGTGACCGCCAGCGCGTTTCTCACCAGTGCCGCCGAGGCCAAGATCGTGACCGGGGTCGATGATCATTCCCGGTTCTGCGTCATCGCCAAGGCGGTCATGCGGGCTACTGCCCGGCCGGTATGCCAGGCGTTCGTGGATGCGATGCGCACCTACGGGGTCCCCGAGGAAGTCCTGACCGACAACGGCAAGGTATTCACCGGCCGGTTCCACAAGCCCGGGGTGCCGGTGGAGGTGCTGTTCGACAAGATCTGCCGGGAGAACGGCATCACCCACCGGCTCACCAAGATTCACTCCCCGACCACCACGGGGAAGATCGAGCGGCTGCACCAGACCCTGCAGCGCGAGCTGCTCGACGTCCATGGGCCGTTCGAGAGCATCGAGGCGCTGCAGGCCGCGGTGGACGCCTGGCGGCAGCAATACAACACCGACCGTCCGCACCAGTCGCTGGCAATGGCCTTCCCCGCCAGCCGGTTCATCCCCGCGTCCTCGCCGCTGGAGCTGCGCGTCCCGGCCCAGCTCACGGTGAGCACGGGCCAGCCGGAACCACCGCCGCCAGCGCCCGGCCCGCTGCCAGCACCCAGCCTGCCCGTGGAGGCAGTGCCAGCGCGGGGCGATGCTGGAGGCGCTGGCCAGCCTGCGGTGGAGGTGGACCGGGTGGTCCCGGCCTCGGGAAACGTGTGGATCGGCGGTCAGCAGGTCTGGCTCGGCCCGGCCCTGTCCGGGCGGCAGATCACCGTGTGGGTGGATGCGGTCAGCCTGCACGTGCTGCTGGACGGAGCCCGGATCAAGACCGTGCCCTCCCGGCTCGGGGTCACTGAACTGTCCAGGCTGGCCGCCAGCGGCGCCCGTCCGGCAGGCCCTTCGCCGCTGCCCGCCGGGGATGGGGCGGTGATCGAGGTGGACCGCACGGTCAACGCCACCGGCCTGGTCAGCCTGGCCGACCAGCAAGTCGGCGTCGGTTCGCCGCTGGCCGGGCGGCGGGTCACGCTGCGCATGGAAGGACCGTTGATGGCCGTCCTGGGGCACGACGGGACGCTGCTGCGCACCATGGCCTGCCCTGTCCCGGTGGCCGGCCGCTCCCGGCTGCGCGGCGCTGGCCGTGCCCGGTCCCAGCCGCCCCGGCCAGGTGGCCCTATCACCGTGCAGCGGCGGGTGTCGTCCCGGGGCGGGCTCATGGTCGCCCGGCAGAAGATCCACGCCGGGATGATCCATGCGGGCAAGACCGCCACCGTGATCTGCGAGAACAACCACTTCCGGGTGGTCATCGACGGCGAGACCGCCGCCGTGGTGCCCCGCACCACCACCAGCGAAGTCCACCGGTACAAAGCCAACGCCACCGATAAGCGCTCCCAGCCCCGGCTTACCCCGGAAGGACAGTGACCCCCATGCCTGAGATGAAACTGCACGTCGTCGACGCGGCCGAGCTCGCCGAGCTGCTGCAGTTCCTCAGCCAATGGCTGGCCCGCGACCCCGCCCGCCTGGGCGACTCCCTGGCACAGTTCGTCGGCCACCCCGCCTACGGCCTGGCCCAGCTGCGCGGCGACCTGCAGCGGTTCGCCTTCCTGCTCGGCGGCAGCGACGGCGAGGCCTTGTTCGGCCCCGGCACGGCCCAGTGAGGCCCCGTAACCATGACCAGCCCGCTACGCGGGCCTGAAAACTCAGAAGGTGGCGGCTTCGCCGCCGCTGACCTGACTTAGGACACGATTCGGGCGTAACCGATGGTGCGGCGCGGTGACCTGCGAGTTTTGCTGGTCGGGAGAGCCGAGATTGCGCACTAAGGCCCAAAAATTAGTGGACCTTGGGGAGGAGGCCCCAGCGGAATGTTGCGGCCATAGCTGACCCGCCTGACCCGGAAGGCCATATACGCATCATCGGAGAGCGCCCGGTCGAGGCCCTTAGCGTCGTCTTCGCAGTCCGCCCAGACGATGAGGTCCTTGCGGAGCCGGCGGACCTGCCATCCCTGGGCTGCAAGATGCCCGGCCAGCGCTACCGCATCGCGGCGTGACCGCAATTCGACCGTCATCGCCCAGGCGGGACGGCCGGTCGTCACCGATGTTTCCCGCTCGTGCTCCTGAAGGTATTCGTGCTCAGCCTGCTGCTCGGCAGCGACATCGGCGGACGGCTTGTCCGTCGCATCCAGCCACTCCTCGTCCCACGAGCTCCAGCGCTCGATGCGTACGGGCGCGCTGACGTCGTGCCGCGCGAGCACCTCACGCGCCACTCGTGCGGCCTCATCAGCCGATCCGGCGCTGGAGGCGTACAAGAAGATGTCGGTATCGCTCGAGCCGACTGCTACCTGATCGCCGAGGCGGCTGCCCAATTCAGGGATAAGCGCCTGCCGGTAGGACTCCATCTCGGCGTGGACAGCGGCGGCAGCGGCGATCTCCTGCGGACTGGCCGGGTACCCTCGGGCGTACACCTGGTCGTCGTCGGTCAGCTCGCGCGGCAGGTCAACGAGCGCAATGCGGACGCGCCAGTCGTCGCCCATAGACGAACCATAGCAACCCTCCGCACCGGCACCCGCGCCATCACCGCCGCAGATCCCCTGCCCGGCCACCTCCCCGAAGCGCTTGACCGCATCCACCGGCATTCAGGTACGCACTAAATTGGCCTAACTCGGGTCAGAAGGTGGCGGCTGCGCCGCCGCTGATTCTCTCCGGCGCACCGCGGGGGCTGCGGGCCCGCTCCGGGATTTGACAAGGGAACCCTCGCGAGGACCCTGATCGGGCTATGCGGGCAGGTGGCAAGCCTGCCCGGTCGGCGGCAAGCCTACGGGTCCTCGCCCCTTGTCAAATCCCTGCACCGCCGGTGCTGTCGCGCCTTCGCTCCACTACCGGTGTCGGGCGTTGCCTGAAACACGGGCACGAGCCGCGAGCTACGGGCCAGACGACAGCAGCGCCGCTACGTCCTCCGCTACCTGCGCCGTTTCCTCACCGGGCTCTGGCGAGATCACGGCAGCCGCCGACCAGCCGAACCGCCCACCCTCCCGCCAGAGCTGGACCGCCAGCAGCACATAGCCATCGTGAGTCGCCGTCAGCCGCAGGTCATGATCAATCGACTCATAGGTTCGCTCGCCGTCCCATCCCCGCCAATCGGCGGCCAGCTGCCGGAAGAACGCGATCAGATCATCGAAACCAACCGCGTAGTTCGGCGAGACCCGCGAGCGGGCTTCGAGGCGGGGCACCTGCAGGCATACTTCGACAGACAAGATCGCACCGTCCCGGCCGCGGACGACATTCTGGAAGTGCAGGCCCTCCCCGGCCCGCCCGGCACATGCTGCATCCATACACGCCATGCTGGCCCAGCTCAGTACCCGGACGCGAGCACCTATCGAATACAGCTCGATCCAGAGGCCCGCCCTGCCTCATTATGGAAACGACGCGGCACAGCGACGAACCGCCAAGCCGCGTGCGCCGAAACCGTCTAGGGCGTGTAAAGGATCAACTGAGGCCGATCCGTCAAGGATCAAGTGGAGCTAGGCAAAGGGGGCCAAAGGGCCAATAAGGCGAATGGTTCACTAACAGGCGACCGATCAGACATGCCTGAGCAGGCATAGCACCGAGCCGCATCCAGATCTGGGCGCCTATCGGGCATGATCAAACGAGTCAACCCGATACGAGCTCAACGTGATGCAGATTGATTCTTCTGCATGGTGTTCACGATCATGCCTTAAGAGCCCCAAGCCGCGCCGAGGCGGATATTTCGCCTGTCCGGCCTCCGCGGGCAGCGCAGAGCGTGACCGGCGATGCCCTGTCCGGGCCGGGGGGCCGGAGCCCTTGGAACGCCGCCGGGAGCGGCCCCTCCCGGACTTCGACCCGCCCGCCGCCCCGCCGCCCGGCCCGGAAAGCGCACGGAACGCGGAATGCCTGGCGCCCGCGGGGCACTGGCCGTTATGCTCGGTCTCGGACACGATACTTGTACATGACCGGGCAAATTCGGACATAGCGGAATGTCACCCGGGCTCAGGCTTCCGCCGGTACCGGGCGATCAGCCCTCTCGGTTGTCCTCCTTTCCTCCGGTTCTTGTTCGGTTTGTGGCGCGGAGCGCCGGGTGCCAGCTTGCGTGGCCGATGACGGTCGTCACGGCTTCGGGAGTGTCTGCCTGCAGGGTCCCGGTCCGGGGGTCGTAGGTGAGGGTGATCTGCCGGGCGCGCAGGTAGCCGATTATGTCTTCATCGCTGGCCGGGCGGTGCACGTCGGCTCCGCGGCGGGTGCGGCGCCTTCTCCGCGCGGCATCCGGAGCCGGGCCGTCGAGGAGCAGGTGCAGGGCGTGCAGGTGCGGTACGAGACGGTCCTCGCGGATGTACAGGTTCTGCGGCCTCGCGGGGTCCGGCGCGGAAGCGCTCGAGTATCCGTGGCGGCACCGGTAGGCGGGGCGGCCGTTGGACCAGCAGGACTCGGCCCGGCGTCCGCAGATCCCGCAGCGCAGAATGCCGGCCAGCTTGTAGCGCCGCCCGGGGTCGGCGGTTCCGCGCTCGGCGCGGATGCCCTGTACCGCGACGAAGTCTTCCTCGCTGACCAGCGCTGGGTGCGCCGGGCGGGCGGAGATCACCCACCCGTCGGGCAGGCCCCACCGCTGCACCGGCCGGTGCCCCAGCCCGGTGTTGGCCGGGTCGATCAGGTCCATGGCGGTGGGCTGCCGGTTCCACACCTGGCGGCCGGTGTAGCGCGGGTTGGTCAGGATCGCCCGTACCGTGGTCAGTGACCACTCCTGCCCGGCCCGGTGGCGGTTGCGTTCCGGGTCGGCCGCGGACGGGCACGGGATGCCCGCCTCGGTCAGCGCCCGGGTGATCCGCGCGAGGGAGTGCCCGGCCAGCCGCTGCGCGAAGATCCACTGCACGACCGGGGCGGTCTGCGGGTCCGGCTCCAGTCGCCAGGCCCGCCGCCCCCACGCGGCGTGCGCCTTGTTCGGGTGCGGGCCCGCGTCGGCCAGCCGGTACCCGTAGGGCGGGCGGCCGCCGAGGTAGCGTCCCTGCTCGCGGGCCTGGGCGGCCATCGCGGTGCGGACCCGGATCCGGGTCCGGGTGATCTCCCGCTTGGACTGGATCCCCAGCGCGAGCATCGTCTCCTCCTGGCCCTCGCCGGAGAAGTCGACCGGGCCGCCCGCTTCGGGCAGCCACAGCTGGATGCCGTAGTGCTCGAACAGCGGGGCCATCAGCGCGTACTGGCTGCCGTAGAACGCCCGCTCGTACTCCCCGATGACGATCGCGTCGAAGCCGCGGCCCGGGTCGGCTAGCGCCGCCAGCAGCGTGGCGGCCTGCGGGCGGCGCGCCCACGGCAGCACCCGGCTCTGCCCGGCGTCGAAGTACTCGGCTGTGATCTGCCCGTGCCTGGCTACCAGCGCCGCCGCCTGGCCCAGCTGCCGAGCCCGTGAGGTGACCGGATCCTGGTAATCCTCGGTCGACACCCGCCCGTAGAACGCGAACCGCAGGCCGCCCCGCACCGCCTCCGTCGGCCGTCGACGCCCCGACCGCTCCGCCCACGACGCGAGCACGTCCCCAGCAGGCTCCCGCACAGGGCCCGACGTCAGACGCCGCCTCGCCGCAGCAACCACCCGCGCCTCCCAGCCTGGCCGGGAACAGAATCGATATTCCCAGCATGCGGCAAGTCGCCTCCACTGACCTGCTGAATGCCGAAATTACCTGCCCTGCAGATCAATGTCCCAGGGCTGAAACGGGCACCATTCTTAACATTTCCCTATTTCATGCGCATGCTCACCGATCCACAGGGAAATAAAGGCGCCGCCCAGCCTGCGGTCCTGCCCGGGATCACCATCTGGCAACACGGGGCGTCCCGCCGGCATCGTCATCTGACCCGGCACGCAAAGCACAGCCGCCGCTATCTCACCGAGACAAAGATGGCATAATAGAAGGAAATGAGTAAGACAGATTCCCGCCGCTTCCCGGTCACCGTCACCCACCTGCCCCTCATCCGCTGCCAGATCTGCCGCCGCACCGTCGCCTACCGGCCCGGCACCCTCAGCCAGACCCTGACCGAGCACTACCGCCGCGCCACCCAGAAGCGCTCAGCAGCCCGCCCCGGTAACCCTCTCCGCGGAACCAGCACCATCAAAGCCCCGCGCAGACCCGGCTTGCCCTCACCGCGAGGCCGGGTCCCGGAGAATCCGGTGCAGCGAGACGGTAAGGCGCAAACGGCGCGGTGCGCATCCCGGCACCGACCACGGCCGACGAGTTCCTGACCACCAGCCACCAGTGACAGCGGACACGCCAAGATCCCTGTAGACGGACATGTCGGTTCCCGTCCGGCGGACAGCTGATCTCCCTTTATCCGGACAAGACCGTTACGTGTCGGTCCACGGCCCGGGGTCCCTCCGGGAGTTGGCTCGGTGGCTGTGATGACACAGAGCCATTGGCCCGGAGGGGCCTGTGAAGAAGTCTGACAGGGAGATCATGGAAATTCTCGAAGCGTACGATGCGACCGGTGTCGCGCATTCGGCGGCGCCGCTGTGCACCGCTGATCCGAAGACGGTGCGCCGGTATGCGCAGGCCCGGGACCTGGGCCGGCCGGTGACGGCGCCGGTGGCCAGGCCGAAGATGATCGACCCGTTCCTGGACAAGATCGAGGAATGGGTCGAGCGGTCCAAGGGCAAGGTCCGCGCGGACAAGGTGCACGAACGGCTGGCGCCGATGGGGTTCACGGGAAATGAGCGGACCACCCGGCGGGCGGTGGCGGCGGCCAAGGCCCGGTGGCGGGCCGGGCACGCCAGGACGTACCGGCCGTGGATCACCGAGCCGGGGCTGTGGCTGCAGTGGGACTGGGGCAAGGGCCCGCAGGTACCGGGGCCGGACGGGACGCTGCGGGACACGCTGCTGTTCTGCGCGTGGCTGGCGTGGTCCCGGTTCCGGGTGGTGCTGCCGGTGTGGGACCGGACGCTGCCGACGCTGATCGCGTGCCTGGACGTCACGCTGCGGCGGATCGGCGGGGTGCCGGTGTATGCGCTGACCGATAACGAGAAGACCGTCACCGTCGAGCACGTGGCGGGGGTGCCGGTCCGGCATCCGGAGATCGTCGCCGTGGGCCGGTATTACGGGATGACCGTGCATACCTGCGTCCCTTATGACCCGGAATCGAAGGGCGGGTCGGAGTCGACGGTGAAGATCGCCAAGGCCGACCTGGTGCCCGCCGAGACGAATCTGCGGGAGGCATATGGCAGCTTCGCCGAGCTGACCGCTGAATGCGGCCAGTTCTGCGAGGTGGTGAACGGGCGGGTGCACCGGGAGACGTGCGCGGTCCCCGCGCAGCGGCTGCAGGTCGAGCGGTCCCGGCTGCACCCGGTGCCGGACGCGCCGCATACCGCCGCGCTCGGCACCACCCGGGTGGTGAACACCGATCAGACGATCCGGTTCGGCAGCGGTCCCGCCGGGCCTGGCGGGCGCGGAGGTGTGGGCCCGCGCCGTCGGTGATGAGCTGGTGGTGGCCGCGGACCTGGCGGCGCTGCCGCTGCGCCCGGACTGGGCCGGGCCGGGGCCGCTGGGCCTGGCCGAGGTGGCCCGGCACGCCTTGTCCACGCCGGGGAACCCGCGGATCGACCTGGCGCACTATCCCGGCCATCCGCAGCAGCCCGACGGGTCGCCGCGGCCGCCGCGCATCCAGCCGGTCACCGGGGCCGGGGAGGCGTTCCTGGCGATCGGCGACGGCGCCCGGGCCTGGCTGACCGAGGCCGCCGCCGCGGGCGCGACCCGGGTCCGGGCGAAGATGGCCGAGGCGGTCGAGCTCGCCGCGCTGGCCGGGACCGCGGCGGTGGATGCCGCGCTGGGCACCGCGGCGCTGGCCGGCCGGTTCGGCGATGGTGACCTGCTGTCCATCACCGGCTACCAGGCCGGCGGGCGCGCGGGCGGCCCGGTGACCATCGCCGATGAGGCGTACTCCGCGCAGCCCGGCACCTCGGCCTGGGCCGGGTTCGGCGCCGCCGCGCCGGGGACCTCGCCGTGACCGGCCGCGGTGACAAGGCGTGGCTCGCCGGCCTGGCGGACACGCTGGCGGAGGTGGACGAGTTCTTGCGCTCGCCCGCCGGGCATGCCGCCCTGCAGGACTTCTACGCCGCCCGCGGCAGCCTCGCGCCTGGGTTCGAGGCGGGCAACCTCATCGACGCGGTCGGCTTCACCGCGCTCAGCTTGCATACCCGCTTCGCGGGTGAGCCGCATCGCTGACCAGACCTGAAACTGCCCTGGCCGCCGACCCCGGCGGCCAGGGCCTGCCTCACACTCTCATCGCCGCTTTTCTTTTCATTTCCCTCACAGATCAGAAATGAAAAGAAAAGCATGACTGACACCGGAAGGTACCTCATGACCAGCAATCCCCCCGATGGGCAGGTGCCCGGCACGTCCGCGGCAGGCGTCTGCAAGCGGCCTGGCTGCGGCAACGCCCTGCCCGCCCAGGATCGTGGCCGCACGCGGCAGTTCTGCGGCACCGAGTGTGCCCGCCGCTACCACAACGACGCCCGCATCCCCGCCCCGGCAGCGGCGCCGGCCGCGGACAGCCCCGCTGACCCGCTGGCCGCCCTCGACACGGTGATCCGCCAGGCCGCCGTGCTCACCCGGGCCGCCCGCGAGCAGGCCGCCAGCTTGGACCCGGCCCGGGTCCGGGCCCAGGTCGCCGACGCCGAGGCCGCACGCCGCCGCGCCGAAGCGGCTGCTGTCACCGCGCAAGCTCGCGCCGCTGAAGCCGCCGCCGAGGTCCAGCCCCTGGCCGAGGCCCTGGAGACTGCCCGCGAAGACGCACATGCCGCCCGGGCCGAAGCCACGGCCGCCCGCCTGGAGGCCCAGGCTGCCGCGGCCGCGCTCGAGCAGGCCCGCCGCGACGCGGCCGCGCAGATCGCCGCCGCCCAGACCGGGGCGGCCGCGCAGGTCAGCGCTGCCCAGGCCGAAGCCGCCCGGGCCGCCCGGGAACGCGACGACGCGACCGAGACCGCGCACCGCGCCGACGCCGAAGCCGTCCGCGCCCGCCAGGCCGAAGCCGACGCCCGCGCCGAAACCGGCCGGGCCCGCGCTGATGCCACCCGCGAACGCGACACCCTCCGCGAGCAGCACCAGGCCCAGCTAGACGCGGTCGCCGCGCTGACTGCCGCCGAGCGCGCCCGCGCCGAACGCGCCGAGCAGCTGCTCGAAACCGAGCGCGCCGACCGGCGCCACCTCACCGGCGCCCTCACCGCACCCGCCAGCCCAGCCAACGGCAACGGCAAGCTACCCCGGGCCGCGGCCGGGAAGGCGGGACAGCAGTGACCGGAACCGCCCTGGCCCCCGCCGGCCCCGTCCCGCCGCCGATCCCGGACGCCCTGGACGCCGTGCTGCGCCGGATGCGCTTCCCCTACCTGCGCAAGGCCGCACCCGAAGTCCTGGCCACCGCCAGAGCCCAGCGGTGGGACCCCGCCGAGGTCATCCGCATCCTGCTGGAAGAAGAAATCCGCGGCCGGGATGAGGCCGGACGGCGGATCCGCCGCAAGGCCGCCGGGCTGCCCGCCGGGAAGACCTTCGCGTCCTGGCGCGAAACCGACTCCTCCATCCCGCTGCCCGCCCAGCACGCCCTGATGACCCTGGAATGGGTCACCCGCGCGGAGAATCTCTGCATCGCCGGGCCCTCGGGAACCGGGAAATCGCACTTCGCCGAGGCCCTGGCGCACCAGGCCATCGACGCCGGGATGCGGGTCGCCTGGTTCACCCTCGAATCACTGACCGCCACCCTCGGCCGCGCCGCCGTCGACGGCACCACCGCCAGGGCCATCGCCAAGATCACCCGGTGCGACCTCGTCGCCATCGACGACATCGGCATGCTGCCCGCCGGGCAGGCCGCCGCCGAGGCGCTCTACCGGCTCGCCGATGCAGCCTACGAGCGCCGGTCACTCATCGTCACCTCGAACCTGCACCCCAGCGGACTCGACACGATCATGCCCAAAACGCTCGCAACCGCCACCGTTGACCGGCTGCTCCACCACGCTCATCTCGTCCTCACCGAGGGCAGCAGCCTCCGCCTCGCCGAGGCGACCGCAGGGAAGGGAGTGACACCGCTGACCTGACCCGCCGGGAGATCAGCCAACCGCCGGCACGGACATAACCTGTCCGCCCGCAAGGAGATCAGCTGTCCGCCCACAGGGAAGTCCCGATGTCCCTTGACAGCGGCTGCTTGGCTTTTGGCGCTTGTCTCCTGCGGAGCGCAGATCTGGGTGTTCGGCGCGGTCGGTCGCTGCACGAGATTCCCAGGTTCAGCAGCGGTGATGCTTTGCGTGTCCGGGTGGGCAGCGCGGCGGGGAACTGGTCGCAGACGGGGCGGGCTTCGTCACAGACGCGGCGGGATTCGCAGCCGGAGACGACGCGGCCGGGTCAGGCGTCGCCGGGGATGCTGAAGGCACCGCGGTCGCGCGCGGCCGCGGCGGAGCCGCCGGCATCGCGGCCGGCGTTCTCGCCGTTCCTGCCGGATCGCCCGGCGCCGCGCCGCCCGCCGTGCCCTGGCCGGCCGCCGTGCCGTGGCCGGACACCAGCAGCGCGACCGCGACGGCGGCCACGATGAGGAGGAGGGCCGCGGCGCAAGCGGCCAGGGCTGTCCGGAAGCTAGTCTCCTCCAGGCGGGGGTTGATGGCCTCCCGCAGCCTGGCCAGGCCAGCCGGGCGGGGATGAACAGCCCTGTGATCCCCGCCTCTCACGAAACCGGACGATACAGAGTGACATGTCGTCATGGCGGGTCAACAGCGAAAATGACCTGGTACGACATGCGGCAGCGCGGCATACGGGTGCACCCGGGCGGCCTTTCCCCGGTAGCGTGCGGAGGTGACGATTTCGGTGGTGTTCGCCGGGCTCCCGGTTCGGGGAACTCCGGGCTGGCACGCCGGGTGGCTGACGCGATAGGCGCGACGTACCTGCGCATCGGCACCATCGAATGGGCTATCGCCTCCACGCTCATGCCCTACCGGGACAACCCCGGCGGGTTACGTCGCTGCCGAGCGGGGTCGCGGCCGGCCAGCTCGCGGCAGGCCGGGACGTGGTGGCCGATGCGGTGAGCGGCGCGGGCCGGGTGGGCGGCGCGGACCGGCGCGGCGCGGCGGTTCGCGAGGTGCGATGCAGTGACGTCGCCCAACATCGCCGCCGGGTGAAGGCGCGAGCCAGAGATGGCCGGGCAGGGCGTGCCTACCTGGGAGCAGGTGCTCGGCACCGCACGAGCCATGGCGGCCGGAGCTGTCCGGCCGGCTCGTCGCCGGCAACACCGACGCCGCGGCAGGACACGTCGCGTACATCGTCACCGCGCAATCGCGGGGTGAGACAGGACCGGCTGCAGCGCCTGACGTGACCTGCCACTGGCCCGGCGGGGCACGACACCGGAGTGGTACGAGGGCATTCCGGAAACGGAGCGCCTCAGCCGCGCAGCAGCCGCATCATGTGGCGTTGCAGGGGCTGTCTCGCGCCGCGTGTAACCGCCGATATGCATGACGGAGCGGGTCCGGTGCTGCTGCGGCCGGCGCGCAGATTAGGTGAATCTGCGCTCCCTTCTCAGAGTCGGCGGGCGAATCGCAGCCGGTTGTCGTTTGGACCGCGGAGCCTGACCGGTCATCATTGCATCTGCTTGTCATCCGCCATGCTGACTCATTCGCCACTGTTTCACGCCTCACCCGAGACCGGCCGGGCTGATTACCTGCCCGGCTAGTCTTCGCCCTGCGCTGGTACACCGTCCGCTGCTGGCGTCGCCACCGGATCACTTGCTAAGACCACCACTCCACTCGCCTCCTCGTCCCGGCCACCGAAGCCACCAGGCGTCGCCTGTGCCTACGGGGTTCAGCAAGCCGAGGTAACAACTATACGACAACCAGTTCGAAAAACATCGACCGCTGACATGATCGAATGTATGATCGATAAAAGTCGGCATGGGAGGGTTTCTACGTGACCATGCGAGCGGGTCACCGAGGTTCGCGGCACCCTGGCATCACTGCCCTGGCGCTGCTGGTCGGCTCCGCGCTGAGGGCTTTAGCGGTTGCGCGCATCAGCCACCTGGGTCTCGCGTCGTCGCTGCTGGCGCTACTGACCGGTGGTGGTGGAGGAGGGGCGGACGGCCTCTATCTTGCATATGTTGCCGCTACCGGTTCGGTGAATTCGCCATCGGTGTCGGGGCTGCGGGACGAGGAGGCCGGTCAGCTCCGGCAGGACGTGTGCTCGCAGAGTGAGACGGCACTGCGTGGGTTGTACCCCTGCTCGCTGCCGGTGCATTGGCGCCCTGCGGATAAGGCCCTGTTCGACCTTTAGGAGAATGTGTGCAGGTGCCTGCGGGAACCAGGAAGCCTTCGAAGCTCCTGATGGCCTCACTGCTAGCACTCGGCCTCTATCGCAGAGCCGCGGACCTGCGCAGCAAGGTCGACTTCGCGTCATGGGCAAAGTCGCCGGGCTTCGACGGGCGACTGGTGGATATCCGGGAGTGGTCGGCTCGTGAGTCTGCCACTGCCACGGCATCGGCCCGCTGGGCGACGAAGGCGACGACGCCGGCGATGATGACGCGGGCAAGGACTTTGTGGATCTCGGCGTGGAACGCCGTTTCACGGAGGCAGCGGCGATGGCCGATGCCAGGGCGCAGATGGCCGTCGATCGCGGCTTCGTGCCAGTGAGCTGGTCCGCGGTGAGGCCACCGGGGCCGCAGTCGACGGCGGGCTTGACGGACGGCTCGACGTACATGCCTGGGCCCGGCTTGTCGGCGACGCCGAGCGCGTCCGGGAGGGAACAGGGACCGCGAGCCTCAGCGCAGATAGACGCCGTCCACGCCGATCCGGCCCGGCCCGTCCAACACGTAGATGCCAGCCGAACTGCCCCGGACGTCGAACGCCAGCGTTCCGTCGTGGACCACGATCTCCCCGCCGGTGACGGCATCGCGGTAGGTGCCGTTGAGCACACCCTGCACAATGATGGTCTGGTCGCTGCCGATCGCGAGGCCGACGACGACGTAGCTGCGCCCGCCGTCGTGGTCGCGCACGAAGCTTAGCCCGCTGCCCCACTCGTTCAGATGGCTCATGGGTGCCTTTTGCAGGGCGGGGAGCGCTCGGCGGACCTGGTTGAGGCGCTTGATGTGCTCGTAGAGGGGGTGCGCCTGGGTCTGGCCGATTCGTTCGGGGGTCAAGTGGTCTCCGAAGTAGGCCCGCCCGGTCCGGGCCAGGGTGTCCCGCTCGCCCTCGACGTCCTGCGGAGCGCCCTTCATGAACTCAATCTCCTCGCCGTAGTAGAGGCAAGGGATGCCGCGGACTGTCCAGAGCACGTTGTAGGCGGCCGCCGCCATCCACTGTTCGCCCTTGAATCGGTACTTGAAGTCGTTGTCAGGGCCGACGTCGTGGTTCTGCAGAAACGTGATGAGCGTGGTCGGGTCACCGTAGATCCAGTCCATCGACATCGCCTGCGCGAGACCGCTGAAGGTGCCCCGGCTCAGGTTGTCCCTGAACGAGGAGAACAACCCGAAGTCGAGCACCGCGAAGCCGGAGTCGCCGCCGGAACGGGGATTGCGCGGGTCGTTGCCGAGTCGGGTGTACCACCAGGGCCGGATCGGAGACGGGCCGTTGTCGCCGCCGCCCATGTCTCCCCATCCGTAGCCCTTGACCAGGTTCTCCCCGAAGACGAAGAGGCCCGGCTTGTGGGCCTTCCAGGCGTTGACGTACTCGAGCAGGTTCCCCCGCTCCACGTGCTTGACGGTGTCGATCCGCAATGCGTCGACGCCCATGTCGAGGTAGCGGCTGATCGCGGTGATCAGGTAGTCCTTGACGTTCTCGCGCTCGGTCGCCAGGTCGATGCAGTCGCCTGCGATGTGCTTGTGCTGCAGCGGATATGCGCTTTCCCAGTCGCCGCCTGCGATGAAACCGTCCTGGTGGTACCACTGCGGGTCGAGCCGGCCCGGGTCCACCCCGAAGAACCGGCCGGGGTCGTACCCGGGTTTCGGGACGGTCTGGCCGGTCCGCGGATCGATCAGGGGTTCGCGGCCCTCCGGGTCGCGCTCGTGCCTTTCCCAGTACCACTGCGGCGCCACCGGGTTGTCCAGGTCGTCTCGGTCGGGCCAGGCATAGTTGCCGAGGTTGCCCTGATAGGGCCCGTGGTTCACCTCACCCTGCCGGGACCCCTGCGGAACGAAATACTTGATGGGCAGGTGGTCGATCCAGACCTTGCCTCGGATCCCGTACTGGCAGGAATGGTTGACGACGACGTCCTGAATGATCTTGATGCCTCGCTCGTGCGCCGCGTCAATGAGGTGCTGGTAGGTCGCGTCCGGCGACTCCAGCCGAGGATCGATCCGGGTCCAGTCGTAGCCGTGGTAACCGTGATAGTCCAGCCCGCTGCGGTTCTCGATCGGCGGGGTGATCCAGATAGCGGTGAAGCCCAGGTCCTTGAGGTAGTCCAGTTGCTCGATCAACCCTTTGAAGTCGCCCCGCCAGTGCGGGTCCGTCGGACGGCCGGCGGGGTCGAAGGCGATCCGGTCCCGGCAGTAGAAGTTATTCGTCGGATCACCGTCGTAGAACCGGGTGGTGATGAGGAAGTAGATGGTCTCCTCACGGAAGTCCACCCCGGACGGCGGGGCCTGCGGGGCGGGTGCCCCTGTCGCCGCGGGTGCCGTGCAAGACGCCGCGGCGGTACCAGCGGTTCGGGGGTCGGCGTCCTGCCACTGGCCATCGCGATCCATCCAGCCGTCCCGCTCCCGACGCAGGTCGGCCGTCTGCCGCCCGTGCTGGTCGTGGAACACCAGGCTTGCGGTGTCCACGCCCTCGATGCGGTAGACGTACCAGCCGTCCCCCTGCGCGTGCATCGGGACTCCCGGCCAGCCCGTGGCGGCCTTCCGAGGGTGGGTGCCCCAGACGTGAACACGAATGGTATCGGCCCATCCGCGTGGCGGGTGGAACCAGACCGTTAGATCAGGCACACCAAGCATCATAGGAAAGCCGAACGGCGGCTGATCCCGCGTCAGGAGGGAACGGTCATGGTTGTAGTCGTCGAGGTCGCCGTTGACGACGACGGCGCGGAGCTTGAGGATGTCCTCGGCGCCGTCAGGAGACCATCTCGCGCCTGTAATTCCGAACCTGTCCTCGATGACGAATCTGCAGGCGCCCTCGATCATGCCGGTGGCGATCGGCCAGCCGGCGGCCAGTGCCCTGTCGTAGCGCATGTGCTTGTGGTTGTTCGTCAGGTAGGTGACGGCCTTGTCCATGCCGGCCAGGTCGAGGTGGCGGGTGCGGGGGTTCGCGCGGGTCTTCGCGGCGACGGAGGCGAGGGTGGCGGCGACGGCCTTCGCGCGGCCGTGCAGGACGCGGAGCAGTTGCCCGTCGGCCCACTGGCCGGCGGCGGCGGGGTCGCCGGGGTGCAGCGCTGCGGAGGCCTTGCCGAGGTAGCCGGACACGTGGATGTAATCGATCAAGACGGGCACTTTGAGGCCGCGCCCGGCGGCCTGGGCCTCGATGGCGGTGATCTGCTGCTTGTTCCCGTCGACGAGGAAGACCCGCTGGCGGATCCGCTGCGGGTCGCGGCGGCCGGCCTCGTCGCAGGCTGCGGCGATCATGTCCTCGATGCTCTCGGTGATGGAGGCCGATACCCACTTATCGCGCGCTTCCGGGCCGGGGTGCGCCTTGCGGCGGGCGGGCGGGGCGGCGATGTCCCCCGGCTCGCGGACGGCGGGCGTGAAGTCGGCGACGGCGACGACCTCGGCCATCTTCTTGATCCCGGGATGCGCGGCATCGGCGCCGCCGCCCTTGCGGTGCTCCGGGCGCAGGGCGATGCCCTTGCCGTCGGCCTGCATCATGATCACGTCGCTGTCCGGCTGCTCCTCTTCTTCCGCGTCGCGGGCGCGCCCGGAGCAGAAGTCACCCGTCCAGGCGGCGAGGTCTCCGGCGAGCCCGGCGAGCTGGGCGCGGCCGACCATGACCCCGGTCCGGGCCCCGATGACCTCCTGCGCCTGCCCGTACCCTCCGGTCGCCAGGTGGAAGGCGGTCAGGGCGCGCATCCCCAGCGAGTAGGGGTCATCGGGCAGGACCTGCCGGGCATCGGCGGGATACAGGTTCGGCTCGCGCCGGTTGCGGTACGCCATGCGGGTGACCCGCACGGGGCCGAAGACGCTCGCCAGGCCCCGGCTCTGCCCGGCCTCGACGCTGCCGTGGGGTATCCCCGCGGCGCTGGTGACGTGCGCGATCCGCTCCTCCCGCGCGCTGTCGAGGGCGAACGCGGCCTGCAGCAGGCGCCGCTGCAGTTCCCGGCCCTCCTGGCCGATCACGTCCTCCCGCTCTCCGTGGTCCAGGAACCCCGATTCGTCCGCTGCCCAGGTCAGCAGCCCGGCGAACTGCTCCGCCGGGCCGGACAGCGCCGCCGCCAGCTCCCCGTCCACCGGGGCCTCCGTCCCGTCGTCCCGGACCTGCCTTACCGTCACCGACAACGTGACCGCCACCGCCGTACCTCCGATGC
>WNGG01003205.1_pt1 | contig 18448 bp, 18 predicted proteins | sample 5400661 | NCBI WGS metagenome assembly WNGG01 (sample SAMN13153372, study PRJNA577476) | soil metagenome | isolation source: 100 cm soil or saprolite under Garry oak tree replicate 1 | place: USA:California | collected 2016-06-15
TAGCCGATCGATGCCGCGAGGTAGCGAGAAATCCATCCCCGAGAAAGTGTGGAGGCTGCTCAGCCTAGTGCGCGGCCCACTACCACGCCAATTCCAAGACGCGCTCAGACCGGGATGATCAAGTCCTTCAGCTCGCGAGGATAAGGAGTCATGACCCGGCACCCGGTCTCGGTGATGAGCACGGTGTCGGAGTGGCGAAAGCCCCCAAGCTCCTTGACATAGACCCCCGGCTCGACCGTGAACACCATCCCCGGCTCGAGCACGGCGTCATCGCCGCGGTCGAGGAATGGCGCCTCGTGGCCCTCGAGCCCGATGGAATGGCCCACGTGGTGTCGGATCGATCCCTCCACGCCGAGCTCCTTCGCGAGTGAAACGCACTCGAGCTCGACCTCTGCCGCCGGCACCCCCGGCGCCATCACGTCGATCGCGCGCGTCTGCAAAGCGAGCATCGCCGCAAACGCCTTCTCCTGCTCAGCCGTCGGCGCCCCGACGATCATCGTCCGCTCGAGCTCGCTGAGGTAGCCGTCGATGTCCGCCCCCGCGCCGCTGACCAGGACGTCGCCGGCCTGGATCCCGTGGCCGCGCACGAACCCGTGCGGCATGGCGGTCGAGCGCCCACCGACGAACATTGCCTCGAGCCCATTGCCGTTGAACCCGCGCGGCCGCCACCCCGGCATCTCGCGCACCATCTCGAACAGCGTTTCCGTCGCCGGCGGCGCGTAGCACTCCATCTCGGTCATGCCTGTCTTGATCGCCGCCTGCATGCGGCGGTGCGCGCGCACCGCCCAGTCGCAGCTGAGCTGGATGCACTCGATCTCCGTCGGGGACTTCACGCGGCGCAGGGACTCGATGAGCATCTCCGCGTCGACCGGCGCCCGGCCCATGAGGTCTGTGAGGCTCGGGCCGCGGTAGCCCCAGTAGCGCGCGTAGCCGTCGTTGTCGGCTCCGGTGCGATGCGGGTTGGCGTTGATCTCTGCGAGGGCAGTGGACACGCGCCCCATCGGATGATCGGCCCCGGGGTACTCGAAGTACACGTCGACCTTGTCGATCGCGGGCACCGACTCCGCGTGTTCTTTCTCCACCGCCGGGACGATCAGCGCGGAGTAGCCACCGGGGCCGAGGACGAAGACGATCGGGCGCTCGGTCGGGATGTGGTGGAAGCCGGTGAGGTAAGCGATCCGCGCCGGATAGAAGACGCAGAACGCATCCAGGCCCGCCGCTTCCATCCCGGCCGACACCGCCTCCCGCCGCGCGGCGTATTCCTCGGCTGCTATCTGGGGGAGGGGACGAGCAACAGCCGGAGTCCGAGCGGAGGACCTCTTCTTAGTAGGCGGCAAGCTTTCTCATCGCCTCCGCGATCTTCTGCGGGTTGGGCATGAAGAACTCCTCCTGAGGAGTGTTGAACGGCATGGCGGGAATGTCAGGCGCTGCCACGCGAACGACAGGCCCGTCCAGGCTGTCGAACGCATGCTCCGAGATGATCGCCGCCACCTCCGCCCCAAAACCACCGGTGAGATTGTCTTCGTACACCACAATGGCCTTCCCTGTCTTACGCACCGACTCGAGGATCGTGTCACGATCCAGCGGCGCCAGGCACCGGAGGTCGACCACCTCCACGCTGACGCCCTCAGCCGCCAGCAGGTCCGCCGCCTCCAGGCAGTAGTGCGTCATGAGCCCCCATGCGAAACAGCTCAACTTGGTGCCTTCGCGCCGGACCGCCGCCGGCCCTATTGGGACGAGGTGGTCGCCGTCGGGTACATCCTCGGCGACGAGGCGATACACCTTCTTGTGCTCGAGGAAAAGGACAGGGTCAGGGTCGCGAATCGCCGACTTGAGCAGGCCCTTGGCGTCCGCGGGCATGCTCGGGATGACGACCTTCAAGCCCGGCACGTGGGCGTAGAACGCCTCGATGGACTGCGAGTGGTAAAGGCCTCCATGAACGCCGCCACCGAAGGGCGCGCGGATGACGATCGGGACCGACCAGTCGCCGTTGGACCGATAACGGGTGCGCGCCGCCTCGCTCACGATCTGATCGAAAGCGGGATGAATGAAATCCGCGAACTGGATCTCCGCGATCGGGATCAGTCCGTTGAGGGCGGCCCCGATGGCGATCCCGACGATGCCCGATTCGGCCAGCGGCGTGTCCAGCACCCGTGCCTCGCCGAAACGCGCATACAGGCCATCGGTTGCGCCGAAGACCCCGCCTTTCTTGCCCACGTCCTCGCCCATCACGAGCACGCGCTCATCGCGCTCCATCTCCTCGGTAATGGCGGCGCGAACCGCCTCGATCATCCTCATCTCAGCCATGCGTGGGCTCTTCCCAGAACACATTGTCCAGCGCCGCGGCCGGCTCAGGTGATGCAGCTTCTTCGGCTTCTCGCACCGCGGCCTCGACCACGCTGGCGCATTCACGTCGGACCTGCTCGTCGCCGGCGTCGTCCAGCACCCCGGCGCTGACGAGAAACCGCCTCATCCGGTCGATCGGGTCATGTTGCGCCATGGCCTCCAGCTCCTCCGCCGGTCGCACCGAACCCGTCGAAGACAGCGAGGTGAGCTCGATCACCGGTGCGTGAATCAGCGTCGGCCCGCCTCCGGAGCGCGCGCGTTCGACAGCGCCGCTCACTGCCTCCAGTGCCACGTGGAAGTCGTCGCCGTCGATCCACGCTGCCGCGATCCCGTACCCGCCGGCGCTGCTCGTTGGCGAGGCCGCTTGCGGCGCCGCCAATGCGGATGTCCCCAGCCGGCGTCCCTGGACCAGGCAGATCAAGGCCAGCGAGTGAACAGCGGCGAAGTTGATCGCCTCGTGCCAGTCGCCGGATGCAGTCCTGGCCTCATCGATGCAGGCGAGCGCGACCTCGTCCAGGCCCCGCACCTTGGCGGCGTACGCGATGCCGGCGGCGTGCAGCATGCGGCGAGCCGGATCGCCTGAATTGGTCACGATGCGGGCTGCCCTGGAGCCCAGCGCGCCGTCGCGCCCGGCTGAGCCAGGATCGGACGCGCGTCCGTAAACCGAGAGCATTACGTCGAGAGGTGAAAGGCCCATGGCGAGGCAGAGGGCAACGTCACCGCCTCCAGGCAGGACCCAGTCATGGCCCGCTCGCAGCGCCGTCGCCGCCGCCACCTGCAGCGCTTCCCCACCGCCGCGCATCGCTCGCGGGACCGGGATGACACGTGACGGCTCGAGTCGCTCGACGACCCAGAGTCGGCGCTCGATGGCGCGTGCCGTGACCATCGCGTGATAGCTGGCGAGGAGCTGGTGCGGCTCTCGATCGGGGGTTCCCGAGTGCACCGCCGGCGACATCATCGGTGAGTAGACTGCACCTGGGGAGGGAGGACAACACTGATCCTTCGGAGGTAGCCAGATTTCGTTCTCGGCAGACGTCAAGAACGAGATGGCCGGGCTCATGCCCGCCAGGCCTTGCTGCCAGCTGAGTGAGCTGCTGGGCATCTACTTCGGCTCGCGCGCACGGCTGATCAAAGGGCCGGACAGCGGGCAGGCAGCGTACTTCTCGCTGCTCCGCAACGCGGTCGCCCGCAAGGTCGTCAGGCTTGGTCGTGCGGTCGGCCATCTGGAGGCGAAGTACCAGGCGGTCAAGACGCGAAAGCGGATGTCGTTCTTCATCGAGCTTTCGCTGCCGCCCGGAATCGCACCCGCCTTCACTCAGTCCGCGCCCACGGCAGTGCCCGATGCCGCCTGCGATCGCAAGGCCATGCTGCGCGGGCTGTTCCTCGGATGTGGATCGGTCAATGCCCCCAGTTCGCGCTATCACCTCGAGTTCATCGCACCCACCGCCTCGTGGGCAGCCGCCATCAGCGACGTTGCCGACAGCGCCGGCACAAGGGTCGGTGTCATGAAGCGCCAGGGACAGTCGGTCGTCTATGTGAAAGAGGGTGATGGCATCGTGCGCCTGCTCTCGCTCATGGGCGCCAGCAGGGCGGTCATGGAGTTCGAGAACGTGCGCGTGGTTCGTGAGATGAGCGGAGAGGTCAACCGGCGCCTCAACTTCGAGACCGCCAACATCGGCAAGACCATCGGGTCGGGCCTGCGGCAGGCGGCGGCGATCGACCGACTCGAGTCGGCGGGCAGGCTGGACGGGCTGCCGCCGGCGCTGAGGGAGATGGCGCGCTGGCGCAGCGCAAACCCAGAGCTGAACCTCGGCGAGCTGGCGGGGCGCATGAAGCTGTCGAAGTCCGCCGTCAACCACCGCCTGCGCCGCCTGCAGCAGGTGGCAGACACCATGGCGGCCAACGGCTCATCGCCAAAACCCGCGCGGCGCCTCGCGTAAGTACCGGCCGGCGCTGCAGCGCTAGCTAACATTCCCCAGATGACCACCAGAGTCGGCATCAACGGGTTCGGCCGGATCGGCCGCAACATCTATCGCGCGGCCCACGAGATGAACCCCTCGTTCGAGATCGTCGCCGTCAACGACATCGGCGACGCGCAGACGTTCGCCCACCTGCTCAAGCACGACACCGCGCTCGGGACGTTCGGGCCTGCAGTCAGTGCCAAGGGCGACGAGATCCAGGTCGACGGCCACGCGATGAAGTTCCTCAGCCATAAGGACCCTGGCGACCTGCCCTGGAAGGATCTGGGCGTCGATGTGGTCGTCGAGTCGACGGGCCTGTTCACTGATGCGACAAAGGCGCGCGTCCACATCGACAAGGGCGGCGCGAAGAAAGTGATCATCTCCGCACCCGCGACCAACCAGGACTTCACGGTCGTGATGGGCGTGAACCACAAGAGCTATGACGCCGGCAAGCACAACGTAATCTCCAACGCCAGCTGCACCACGAACTGCTTTGTGCCCATGGCCCATGTGCTTCACCAGTCGTTCGGCATCGAACGGGGCATGATGACGACGATTCACGCGTACACCTCCGACCAGCGCCTGCAGGACCTGCCGCACAAAGACCTCCGCAGGGCGCGCGCCGCGGCCGACAACATCATCCCGACATCGACGGGAGCCAACCGGGCGGTAGCGGAGGTCCTGCCCGAGCTCAGCGGCAAGTTCGCGGGCATGGCGTTCCGGGTCCCGGTTCTTGACGTGTCGGTGGTGGACCTTACCGTCCAGCTGAGCAAGAGCGCGACCGCCGAGGACATCAATGCGGCGTTCGACGAGGCGGCTGGGGGTGAGCTCGAGGGCATCCTGTCGGTCAGCCACGAGCCGCTGGTGTCCTCCGACTTCAAGAGCGACCCGCATTCGTCGATCGTCGACGCGCCGCTCACCCTGATCCTCTCTTCGGACTGGGCCAAGGTCGTGGGCTGGTACGACAACGAGTGGGGCTTCAGCTGCCGGATGGTCGACCTCATCACCTATGTGGCGGCGCGGCTCTGAAAGCTTCCATCACGTCCGTCGACGTCGCCGGCAGGCGCGTCCTCGTGCGTGAGGACTTCAACGTTCCGATGGCAAACGGCCAGATCACGGACGACACGCGCATTCGCGCCGCCATCCCCACCCTTCGGGACCTGATGCACCGGGGCGCCTTCATCGTCGTGATGTCGCACCTCGGCCGGCCCACGGGACCTGACCCGTCGCTGTCGCTTCGGCCCGTCGCCCGCGAGCTCTCCAAGCACTTGTGGGGCGACATCCCGTTCGTACCCGACTGCGTCGGGCCGATCGCCGAGGCCGCTGTGGGCCGGTTGCAGCCGGGCAAGGTGCTGCTGCTCGAGAACGTCCGCTTCCATCCCGAGGAGGAGAAGAACGACCCCGAGTTCGCGCGACAGCTCGCGTCGCTTGGCGAGATCTACGTCAACGACGCCTTCGCCGCGTCCCATCGCGCCCACGCTTCCGTGGTAGGCGTGGCCAACTACCTCCCGGCTTACGCTGGCCAGCTCATGCTCACCGAGCTCAATGCGCTGCATCAGGCGGTGGACAATCCTCAGCGGCCGTTCGTGGCGGTGATCGGCGGCGCCAAAGTGTCGACAAAGATCGGCCTGTTCAACCACCTGGTGACGAAGGTGGACTCGCTCTTGATCGGCGGGGCGATGGCGAACACGTTCCTGCGGGCGCAGGGATTTCAGACTGGCCGCAGCCTGGTCGAAGAGAGCGCGCTCGAGGCGGCCAACGAAGTCTGGAAGATCTTCGGCTCACGGCTGGGGCTGCCCCCCGACCTGGTCTGCGCGCAGCAGGTTCAGCCGGGCCAGCCGCTCCAGACCTTTCCCGCCAACGCCGTCGATCCGGGCTGGATCGCGCTCGACATCGGCCCCCAGACCGTGGCCAATTTCGGTGAGCGTCTGCGGGGCACCGGCACCATCGTGTGGAACGGGCCGATGGGCGTTTTCGAGATCCCCGACTTCAGGGTCGGAACCAAGGGTGTAGGAGAGGCGATCGCAACTTCCGGCGCTTACACTCTCGTCGGTGGTGGCGACACCGCCGCCGCCATCGACGCGGTAGGACTCACTGGCCGCTTCTCCCACGTCTCGACCGGCGGAGGCGCCACCCTCGAGTACCTCGAGGGCAGGGAGCTACCCGGTGTCGCCGTCCTTAAGGAGGCGTGAGAGAGAGAGGGTGCCGGCGCGCGTAAGTCCAAAGGCGTTGCTTGCTGCCAACTGGAAGATGAATCCAGTCAACGCCGGCGATGCTTTCGAACTGGTCAAGGGCGTGCTCCCGGCCTCGACCGCCCACCCCGAATTGGTCGATGTCGCCATCTTTCCGCCTTATCCCTGGCTGCTGGGCGTGGCCGAGCTCATCGAGCAGACGAGCGTCAAGCTCGGCGCCCAGGACTGCTTCTGGGAGCTGTCCGGCGCGTACACGGGTGAGGTGTCGCCGGCGATGCTCACAGGGTGGTGCCAGTGGGTCATCACCGGCCACTCCGAGCGACGCGCCTACCTGGGTGAGACCGACGACATGGTGGCGCGCAAGACCGCGGCCGCCCTCGCCAACGAGCTCAGCGTGATCATGTGCGTCGGCGAGCTCGACGAGCACTACGACGCCGGCAAGACCGACGAGGTGGTCACCAAGCAGGTCAAGGCGGGCCTGGGTCTGTGCTCTGCGGACGACTCCGCGCGGCTGGTGATCGCGTACGAGCCGGTCTGGGCGATCGGGACCGGAAAGAACGCGGATCCTGAGCACGCCTACAAGACGATGCGCCTGATCCGGCGAGTGGTAGGGGAGATGATCGGAGCCGGGGCCGCGCGCAAGGTGCGCGTGCTGTATGGCGGCAGCGTCAACGCGAAAAACGTCGAGTCGTATGTCGAGCTGCCGCTTTGCGACGGCTGCCTGGTCGGCGGGGCCAGCCTGATCGCCGACGAGTTCGCGGAGATAGTGAACGTGACCGCCGGGGTGTATGGGCATCGTTAGAGAGCCAGGGACGCTCGTGCTGCTCAGGCATGGGCAGAGCACCTGGAACCTCGAGAACCTCTTCACGGGCTGGCACGACGTGCCGCTCAGCGAGCTGGGCGAGTCCGAGGCAAAAGAGGCGGGGCGCCTGATGGCCGAGGCGGGCCTGGCGCCGGACGTCGTCCACACGTCGGTTCTCATTCGCGCCATCCAGACCGCCGACATCACCCTTGCGGAGATGGGACGGAGCTGGATCCCGGTGCGCCGCAGCTGGCGGCTCAACGAACGCCATTACGGCGCCCTGCAGGGGCTGAACAAGAAAGAGACGACCGGGCGCTACGGCGAGGCCAAGGTCAAGGTTTGGCGTCGCAGCTACGACGTGCGGCCGCCTGGCCTCGAGTCGACGGACGAGCGCCATCCGGCGCACGACCCTCGCTATGCGGCGCTGCCGCCTGAGCTCCTCCCAAAGAGTGAGTGTTTGAAAGACGTCGTCGAGCGGATGCTGCCGTACTGGTACGACGCCATCGTCCCCGACCTGATCGCCCACCGATGTGTGCTCGTATCCGCGCACGGCAACAGCCTGCGCGCCCTCGTCAAGCATCTCGACGGCCTTTCCGACCAGGAGGTCGTCGACCTGGACATTCCCACTGGCGTGCCACGCGTGTACGAGCTAGATTCCGACTTTCGCACGCGCTCACATCGATACCTCGGCGATCCCAAGGAGATCGAGCGGAGGGCCGCAGCAGTCAAAGCCCAGGCTGGCGGGCCTCCGCAAACGTAGTCGGCGGATCTGCGCCGCCCATTTCCGCCGCTGGCTGTGTCAGCTCCTGCGGTCCTCGATCATGTATGCCTGATACATTCGCTCCGGTCCTCGTCGCTTCCTTGCCAGCGTCGGTCTGTGCCTCGCATCTCTCGCCGCCCGTTAGCATCGGCCCGCGACCGGATCGAAACCCGAAGCTCGCTAGACTGATTTCGTATTCAGACCGACGAGATCTAGATAAGGGGGGATTCCGAAATGGCATTTGAGCTACCGCCGCTCCCATATCCGTTCGACGCGCTCGAGCCGCACATCGACGCGAAGACGATGGAGATCCATCACGACAAACATCACGCGGCGTACGTGACCAACGCCAACGCAGCCCTGGAGAAGCATCCGGAGCTGGGCAAGAAGTCTGTCGAGGAGCTCCTGAGTGCGATCAGCTCAGTGCCTGAGGACGTCCGCAACGTCCTCCGCAACAACGCAGGCGGCCACTCCAACCACTCGATCTTCTGGACGATCATGGGCCCGAGTGGTGGCGGCGCCCCATCCGGCCGGCTGGGCGACGCGATCACGAGCACCTTCGGCAGCTACGACTCGTTCAAGGAGCAGCTGCAGAAGGCGGCCGTCGGCCAGTTCGGCAGCGGCTGGGCGTGGCTCCTTAGTGACGGCGGCGGCAAGCTGTCGATCAAGTCGTACCCGAACCAGGACAGTCCGTACATGGAAGGTCACACTCCGATCTTGGGCGTTGACGTATGGGAGCACGCCTACTATCTGAAGTACCAGAACCGGCGAGCCGACTACGTCACCGCCTGGTTCAATACCCTCAACTGGAAAGCGATCGCGGAGCGCTACGAGTAGACACAGATGGTTAACGTCGCAAAAGCACTCGTCATCATCGAAGTGGTTCTCGCCGTTCTGCTCATGGCCGGCGTATTGATCCAGACACCGAAAGCCAGCGGGCTCGGGGGAACCATCGGAGGCGGCGGTGGTGACGGACTCGGCGGTGGGTACCGCACGCGTCGCGGCCTCGAGCGCCAGATCTACTGGACCACGTGGGTGCTGGTGGCCGCGTTCCTCATCTGCTCGGTGGCCAATATCTGGGTGACGACTCATAGCAAGTAGGTTTCTTGCCGGCGCCACCACGCTGATCGCGGTGGCGCTGGTGAGCTGCGTGCCGGTCGCGACCGCGCCGAAGCCGGCGCGAGGTGGCACCGCCATCGAGGCGCTGGTCGGGCAGGCGGGCGTGCTGAACCCGCTGTTCGAGGAGGATGACAGCGCTCGGGATGTCGACAGCGTCATCTATCAGGGCCTGACCACGGTCGATGCAAGCCAGCAGGTAGTAGGCCTTCTGGCCCGCGACTGGACGATCTCACCTGACCATCTCAGCTACACGTTCAACGTGCGAAATGATGTGCGCTGGGCAGACGGCCAGCCCTTTGGCGCCGACGACGTGTTGTTCACGTTTCACGTGCTGCAGGACCTCGAATATCAGCAGCCTGGCGCTGACGTCTGGCGTCAGATCGGGGTTGCGGCCGGTGGCCCGAATCAGGTGGTCTTCACTTTGCGCGCCCCGAGTGCGTCATTTCCCCTGAATCTGCGCATCGGGATCATCGCCAAGCATCTCTTCGCGGGCATGTCGCCGGCCCAGATCGCCGCCAGCCCGTACAGCGGCATCCGCGCGATAGGCACGGGACCGTTCAAGGTCGCAGGCATCAACTCCCTGGCGATCACGCTCGATCGCAACACGTATTCCGATCCGCAGCCGTATCTCGACCACCTTGTCTTGCGGACCTATCCCGTCACGGATCCGCAGACTGCGATCCGGGCCGTGCTGCAGGGGGCGGCAGACCTCGTCGGGGGACTCGAGCCACCGGAGGTGGCCACGCTGCAGGGACGCCCGGACGTTGACGTCCACAACGTCAAGACGTTCACGACCACATTTGCGGCGTTCAACGCCGAGGGCGCGGGAAGGACGTTCTTCAGCGACGTCAAGGTGCGCATCGCGCTGGCGCAGGCCGTCGATCGGCAGCGGCTCATCAACGAGGTGCTCTCAGGGCGCGGCGATCCGGATGCGACGCCGATACCGACTGCTGACTGGGCCTACTCATCTGCCGCCGCGGCCATGCATCCGTTCGACCAGCTGACGGCGGCCAGGGCGCTCGAGACCGCCGGCTGGACGCTGGCTTCCGGCGCCAAAGTGCGCACCAAAAATGGCGCGGCTTTCCGTGTCGAGATGGTGGTCGCCAACTCCTTCCCGAATCACCAGATCGCGGACGCCGTGGCGCGCCAGCTGCTCGAGGTGGGGGTGCAGATCGACGTCAAACCCGTGGCCGCCTCGGCGCTTGTGCAGCAGTACCTGCTGAGCCGCAGCTACCAGATGGCGCTGGTCGCGATCGATGTCGGCCCGGATCCCGACCAGTACACGTACTGGCATACGACCACGGACGCCGGCACTCTCAACTTCGCCTACGCGCGGGGATGGGGTCTCATCGACAAAGACCTCGAGGACGGACGGGCAGCGGTCGAGCCGTCTGCGCGGCTCGCGGCGTATCTCGACTTTCAGGCCCAGATGGCGGATGCAGCGCCCGCCATCTTCCTGTACTCGCCGCGCTACGACTACGCGGTCTCGCAGCGCGTGCACGGCGTCCGGCTCAACGGCGTCATCGAGCCGGGCGACCGGTTCCAGTACGTCACCCAGTGGTACGTCAACACGGGGGCCTAGCGAGAATGGGATCGTGGACCTTGGGCTGAAGGGCCGGAAGGCGCTCGTCGTGGCCGCCAGCAAGGGCCTGGGGCGCGCCTGCGCCGAGGCCTTGATTCAGGAGGCGGCCGACGTTTTCATCTCATCTCGCGACGCCGAGGCGATCGAGAGCACTGCGAAGGAGATCGGGGCGGCAGGCTGGCTGCCGGCCGACGTCTCTCAGGCCGGTGGGCCTGAGGCCCTGGTGGATGCAGCCGTCCAGCGGCTCGGCGGCCTGGACGTGGTGGTCGTGAACGCCGGCGGCCCACCACCCGGAACGTTTCAGAGCACGTCGCTCGATGCTTGGGAGCCCGCCTTCAACCTGACGCTTATGAGCGCGGTTCGCCTGATCCGTGCGGCCCTGCCGCATCTCAGGCGTTCGGATCAGGGCCGAGTGGTGTGCATCACGTCGATCTCGGTCCGCCAGCCCATCCCCAACATCACTCTTTCCAACGCCCTGCGCGCCGCCGTCACCGGCCTCGCCAAGACCCTGTCGCTAGAGCTGGCTCCGGATCGGATCACCGTCAACTGCCTCGCCCCTTCCAACATCCTCACCGATCGCATGCGCTCCATCGCCGCCGCCGGTGGCGAGGATCCGGCAGAGGCGATCAAGCGCCAGGCGGCTGCCGCTCCGATGGGGCGCCTCGGCGAACCGAGCGAATTCGGCGCCGCGTGCGCGTTCCTCTGCTCGCGGCAGGCGGGCTACATCACCGGCCAGACGCTCGGCGTCGACGGCGGCTCGCTGCTCGGCGTGCACTAGCATTCGGCCGTGGGGATCCGATTCGCCGAGCGTATGTCGAGGCTTGGCACGGAGGGCGCCTTCGAGGTCCTCGCCAAGGCACGCCGGCTGGAAGCGGATGGCAAACACATCGTTCACCTCGAGATCGGCGAGCCCGATTTCGCGACCCCGGACAACATCATCGAGGCCGGCGTCTCCGCCATCCAGGAGGGATACACGCACTACACGCCCGCCAGTGGGATCATGGAGGCGCGGCAGGCGGTCGCCACATTCGTGAGCCACATGCTCAACACCGACGTCGAGGCCACCGAGGTCGTGCTCGTGCCTGGCTCAAAGAACGTGCTCCTCTTCACTTTGCTTGCGTGTATCGAGCCGGGTGACGAGGTGATCCTTCCCGATCCCGGATATCCCGCCTACGCATCACAGGTGAACTTCATCGGCGCGGTGCCGAAAACGGTCACGCTGCGCGAGGAGACCGGATTCCGAATGGATCTCGACGAGCTGGCGTCGCTGATCTCCCCGAAGACACGGATGATCATCATCAACACGCCGCAGAATCCGACCGGCGGCGTCCTCACCGATGAGGACGTTCGTTTCGTCTGCGAGCTGGCCCACAAGCACGACCTGCTTGTGGTCTCGGATGAGATCTACAGCCAGCTCGTCTATGGCTTCCATCACGTCTCGCCGCTGTCCCAGCACGGGATGCGCGACCGAACTGTTCTGATGGATGGGCTCTCGAAGTCATACGCGATGACCGGGTGGCGCCTGGGCTACGCGGTGGCGCCGAAAGCGCTGGCCGCAAAGCTCGATCAGCTGATGATCAACTCGTCGTCGTGCGCCGCCGGTTTCACGCAGATGGCCGCGATCGAGGCGCTGAGCGCACCCGAGTCGGCTCAGGCGGTCACCCACATGGTCAGGGTGTTCGAGCGGCGGCGCGACCTGGTCGTCGATGGGATCAGCGCCATCCCCGGCATGCGGTGCATTCGGCCGCAGGGCGCCTTCTACGCATTCCCGAATATCGAGGGCACCGGCCTTGGCGAGCGGGAGCTCGCCGACCGGCTGCTCACTGAAGCCGGCGTAGCCGTGCTGCCCGGGACCGCTTTCGGACAGGCGGGCAAGGGCTACATTCGGATCGCGTACACGCAGTCGGAAGACGAGCTCAAGCTCGGCCTGCAGCGAATCTCTGACTTCATCGCGGCGAACCGGGTCTAACCCGCGAGTGCGCTCCGGCGGGTTTCCAGCCGAATTGATTACCCGCGAATGCCGGGCGAGTTCTAGGGCGCCGTTTTAGGCGGGCCGACTAGTCCGATTCGGTTTCGTTGTCGTTGTCCTGCTCGGCCGCCTCGGCCTGATCGTCGTTGTCCTCGTCCTGTGTCTCGGCAGCATCCTCGGCGGCTTCCTCTTGAGCCTCGGCGGCTTCCTGCGCGGCCTCAGCGGCAGCCTCGGCGGCCTCTTTCTGCTGCTCGGCGGCGAGCTCGGCGGCCTCTTCCTGCGCCTCGTTCTCGAGCTCGTCTGCATCCTGGTTCGCACCGACGCCGGCCGCCGTCGCCAGCTTGGCGACGCTGTTGATGACCGAGGTGTTTGCCAGGCGGGTCGAGACGGAACCGGAGTGTGCCCCTACGGACGCGACCACAAGGACGACCCCGGCCACCGCGGCTATCCCGGCTGCGCTAAGCCTCACCAATCGACTCTTGAACATGAGTACCTCCTGCGTGGTGCCTTCGCGCGCTTACATGTAGGTTTACCAGCGCGGGCTACACATACCCTACGGCAGCCCCAGACTATATTGATCGCGCGATGGATGACGGCCTCCAGCGCCTGACCGAGCCGCTGGTGAGAGACGGCGGCCGGCTCCGTCCGGCTTCATGGGACGAAGCCCTGCAGAGAGCTGCTGAGGGGTTCGACAACGCTCGCGTCAAAGGTCCAAACGCGTTCGGCATGTTCAGCTGCTCCAAGACCACGAACGAGATGAACTTCATGGCGCAGAAGTTCACGCGGGTGGTGATGGGCAGCAACAACGTCGACAGCTGCAACCGGACTTGACACGCTCCCAGTGTCGTCGGTCTGGCGACAGTGTTCGGAGCCGGGGGAGGTACCTCCTCGTACCGCGAGACTGAAGAGACCGACCTCGTCATCCTGTGGGGCTCGAACGCTCGCGAGACGCATCCGATCTTCTTCCACCATCTGCTCCGGGGTGTTCGCAACGGAGCGCGATTGGTCGCTGTCGATCCGCGCCGCACCAGCTCGGCCGAGTGGGCCGACACGTGGCTCGGCATCGATGTCGGAAGCGACATCGCGCTCGCCAACGCGATGGCACGCGAGATTATTCACTCCGGTCTCGCCAACACTGAGTTCATCACCCGCGCCACCACCGGCTACGAGGACTACGCGCGGTGCGTTGAGGCGTATCCGCTGGAGCGGGCCGAGGCTGACACTGGAGTGCCGGCGGGCGCAATCAAGGATGTGGCCCACGCTTACGCGCGCGCCGACCGCGCGATGATCTGCTGGACGCTGGGCATCACCGAGCACCACAACGCGGTCGACAACGTCCTCGCGCTCATCAACCTTGCGCTGCTGACCGGCAAGGTTGGTCGCTACGGCTGCGGGCTGAACCCGCTGCGCGGCCAGAACAACGTTCAGGGCGGCGGCGACATGGGCGCCATCCCCAACCGGCTGCCCGGTTTCCAGGACGTCGAGGATGCGGCCAAACGCGCACCGTTTGAGCGGGCGTGGAACTCGACCGTTCCAGCGATGCGTGGCTACCACCTGAGCCAGATGTTCGAGGCCATGGAGCGCGGCGAGATGGCCGCTGTGTACATCGTTGGCGAGAATCCCGCCCGCTCCGAGGCCGACCAGACGCGCGCGGTCCACCTTCTGAGCGGCCTCGAGCACCTCGTCGTCCAGGACATCTTTCTGACGCAGACCGCCGAGCTTGCGCACGTGGTGCTGCCGGCGGCCGCCGGCTGGGCCGAATCCGAAGGCACCGTGACCAGCAGCGAACGCCGGGTGCAGCGCGTGCGCCGCGCGCTCGAGCCTCCGCAAGGCGCACGCGATGACATCGAGATCATCTGCGACATCGCCAGGCTTCTCGGGAGGGACTGGGGCCACCCGACGGCCGAGCAGGTATGGGATGAATGTCGCGGCCTCTCGCCGATGCACGCTGGCATGTCCTACTCGCATCTCGACGAGCTCGGAGGCATCCAGTGGCCCTGCCCCGACGAGGCGCATCCGGGTACGCAGTTCCTCCACGGCCGCCTGTGGAAGGATCCGGTCGAGGGCCCGCGCGCACCCTTCCACGTCGTCGAGCACGACCCGCCGGTAGACGCGCTGACCGACGAGTTCCCGATCCGCCTCACCACCGGCCGGCGCCTCGATTCGTTCAACACCGGCGTCCAGACCGCCGGCTACAGCTCGCCGCTGCGGCACCAGGAAGCTCTCCTCATCTCACCGGCGGACGGAGCGCGCCTCGGCATCGAAGACGGTGAGCGAGTCCGCGCGAGCTCGCGGCGCGGCTCGGTCGACGTGCCCGTCCGCTTCGACGCCACCCTCCGGCCCGGGCTCGCATTCCTCACCCTGCACTTCCCCGACCAGGTGGCGACCAACGTCCTGACCATCGACGCGACCGACCCGAAATCGGGCACGGCCGAGTTCAAGGCGAGCGCGATCCGCATCGACAAGCTCGCGGCCCCAGCTGCCATTTAGTGGACATCCGCACCAGCGGAGGCCCCGCCACCGCGGACGAGATTGCTGCCGTCGACCGCGTGCTAGGCGCGCCGGCATCGCTCTGGGAGGGCGGCGAGCGAACGCCCTCCGATGACCACCTGGCGCTTGGAGGCGGCGCTGCGCGATCGCGGCGTCATCTCCTGCTGCCTGTTCTGCACGCGCTGCAGGACGAAGTCGGATGGGTCAGCCGCGGCGGCATGGAGTACGCCTGCCGCCGCCTGAACGTCCCGCCGGCCGACGCCTACGGCGTGGTGAGCTTCTATGACCGCTTTGCGCTCGAACCTCGGCCCGCGCTCGCGGTCTCGGTCTGCGATGACGTCGCTTGCAAGTCTCACGGTGCGGACGAGCTGTGCGCCGATCTCGAAAAGCGCTTCGGGCCAGCGGGCACCGCGTGGTTCCGCAGCCCTTGCCTGGGGCTGTGCGAGCGGGCGCCGGCAGCGCGGCTCGAGATGTTCGGCCCAGCGGGGGCGCACCGCGAGGGCCGCCTCGCCCCGGCGACGGCTCGCGCGGTGGCAGCCGTCCTCAGCGGCGGTGACTGGCCTGACGAAACGGCGCATTCCCTACCGCAATCCCCCTCACAGCGGCGCCTGTTGCGGCGCGTGGGCGAGACCGACCCCGAGAGCCTCGACAGCTACCGAGCCGCGGGCGGTTACGGCGCGCTGCGCCGCGCCCTGGAGCTCGGCCCCGAAGGAGTGATCCGCGAGGTCACCGAAGCCAGGCTGCTCGGCCGGGGCGGGGCCGCATTTCCGACTGGGCGCAAGTGGGACGCTGTGGCGCGCTCGCCGGTGCGCCCCCACTACCTCGTGTGCAACGCGGACGAATCCGAGCCCGGGACCTTCAAGGACCGCGTGCTGATGGAGGGCGATCCGTTCGCAGTCATCGAGGCGATGACCATCGCCGCCATCGCCGGCGGTTGCGAGAAGGGCTACCTGTACGTGCGCACCGAGTATCCGCTCGCGCGAAGCCGCATCGAGGGCGCGGTCGCCCGCGCTCGCGAGCACGGGCTTCTCGGTGAAGACGTCGCCGGGTCGGGCTATCGGTTCGACATCGAGGTGCGCCGCGGGGCAGGCGCCTACATCTGCGGCGAGGAGACCGCGCTCTTCAACTCGATCGAGGGGAAGAGGGGAGAGCCTCGCAACAAGCCGCCATTTCCCGTCCAGGCCGGCCTTTTCGGCAAGCCGACGCTGGTCAACAACATCGAGACGCTGGTCAACGTGATCGACATCCTCGACCAGGGTGGCGCGGCATACACCCAGGTCGGCAGCGCGGAATCAACCGGCACGCGGCTTTTCTGCATGTCCGGCCACGTGCGGGTGCCTGGTGTCTATGAGGTCCCGATGGGCGCCACGCTGCGCGCATTGATCGACATGGCCGGCGGGCTGGGCGACGGCCGCAGGCTGCAGGCGGTTCTCCTCGGCGGCGCCGCCGGGTCGTTCGTCACCGAGCAGCAGCTCGACGTGCCCCTCAGCTTCGAAGGTACGCGCGGCATCGGCGCCACCCTGGGCTCAGGCGCCGTGATCGTCCTCGACGACACCGCGGACATCGAGTCGATCCTTCTGCGCATCGCGCGCTTCTTCCGCCACGAGTCCTGCGGCCAGTGCGTCCCGTGCCGGATCGGGACCAAACGGCAGGAGGAGATCCTCCATCGCCTCCTCGTCGACCGCCGCAACGGTGATCGAGCGGGTGACATCGCCTTGCTCGGCGACATCGCCCAGGCGATGCGGGACGCGTCAATCTGCGGGCTGGGGCAAACAGCCGCCAGCGCGATCCAGTCCGCGGTGATTCAGCTCAAGGTGCTCGATGGCTAGTCCCGTCTTCGTGGGCCTGCCGAAACGCCTGCTGCAGGCGAACATCGACGGCCGCGAGGTGCAGGTGCCTGAGGGCGCCACCATCCTCGATGCGTGTCGCTCTCTCGGCATCGATACGCCCACTTTGTGCAATCTCGAGACTCTGACTCCGGTCAACGTGTGCCGCGTTTGCGTCGTCGAGGTCGAGGGCTCGCGCGTCCTGGTGCCGGCGTGCTCGCGCAAGATCGAGGCGGGCATGAAGGTCAGCACCGACTCCGAGCGCGTGCGGCACAGCCGTCGCCTGGTGCTCGAGCTTCTGGGATCGGCCGTCGACATGTCGCTGTGCGCGCCGGAGGTGCGCGCGTGGTTCGATCGATATGGCGCGGCGCCGGAGCGTTTCGGAGCCGGCTCGGCTACCGTTGCGCAGCCCGCCAAGGTCGACAACGAGCTCTACGTGCGCGATTACTCGCGCTGCATCCTCTGCTACAAGTGCATCGAGGCGTGCGGCGTGGACGCGCAGAACACGTTCGCCATCGGGGTCGCCGGCCGCGGGTTCGACGCGCACATCTCGACCGAGTTCACAGTTGAGCTGCCGGAGTCGGCGTGCGTTTACTGCGGCAACTGCATCGGCGTCTGTCCCACTGGAGCGCTCATGTTCAAAAGCGAGCACGACATGCGTGAGGCTGGCACATGGGACGAGTCGAAGCAGAAGGTCACGGAGACGGTCTGTCCCTACTGTGGCGTTGGCTGCATGCTCGAGCTGCACGTCCAGGACAACTCGATCGTCAAGGTGACCTCGCCGCTCGACCACAGCGTCACGTCAGGTCACCTGTGCGTGAAGGGTCGCTTTGGATTCCAGTTCGTGCAGACCAGGAGATCCGGTCAGGCCTGAGCCGGCTCCACCTCGACCGTCAGCTTGATGTTCTTCGTGATGAGGGGAAGCCAGTACGCCGCCGCGGGAGATGTCTTGATGTCGACCCTGCTGCCCGGCACCGTGCGCTGGAGGTGATTGCGGGCATCGCCCACGCTCATGCCCCTGATCTGTCCAGCGAGCTTTGATATCGAAATCTTCGGTGTTATGAACCCGACGGCGGAACCGGAGATGGTGACGTTCCCCCTGGAGCTGAGCCGGATGATCTTGTACTCGGTCACGATCGGGTCCGACGTCAGCTGGGAGCCCGCCGGCACCTTCCGCTCGAGCGCGGCACGCAGGAGGGCCTTGGCCATCTCCTCGGAGAAAGCGGTCGCGCTCATCGAGCCGATGATCGTGACGTTGAAGGTCGGCACCTTGTCCCCGACGTTGTGATCGCTGCTCACGTTCAGGGTCGGCGGCTCGTCGAGGACGAAGGTCAGGCTCGGCGATTTGGCCCTCAATGCGGCGTTCAGGTCGTCGGTCACCTTGGCGGCGAGCGCTGTCGA
>WNGG01010298.1_pt1 | contig 18445 bp, 17 predicted proteins | sample 5400661 | NCBI WGS metagenome assembly WNGG01 (sample SAMN13153372, study PRJNA577476) | soil metagenome | isolation source: 100 cm soil or saprolite under Garry oak tree replicate 1 | place: USA:California | collected 2016-06-15
AAACACATGGCCCATCATCTGCTCGCGCCGGTCGACCTGGCCTGGCTGCGGTCACTGCGGCATGCCTTTCTTATCCGCGATCCCCGCGAGCTGCTCGCCTCCTACGCGAAGGTGCGCTCCCGGCCGGGCATTGACGATCTTGGGCTTCGGCGGCAGGTACAGATCTTCGAGGAGTTCGGCGGGCCGGTCGTGGATGCGCGGGACATTCTTGATCGACCGGAACCGATGCTGCGTGCCCTGTGCGAGGCGCTTGATGTGCCGTTCGACGCGGCGATGCTCTCCTGGCCACCCGGGCCGAGGGCGACCGATGGCGTTTGGGGCCGTTACTGGTACGGCAACGTCTGGCGCTCGAGGAGTTTCGCGCCGTACCGTCCGCCGGAGCCGATTCCCGCACGCCTTGGCCCGCTGCTCGAGCTCTGCCTGCCCTGCTACGCGAAGATGCACGCGAGCCGCCTGGTGGCATAGCGATACCGGCGCGGGCGGGCTGGCGGCGATATCCGAGGGAGAAATGGTGCTCCAGGTCTTCGATGAACGTAACCGTGACCTCGTCGTCAACGTCGGCGGGCGGCTCTGCCACCGCGACCAGGCCGGCGTCAGCCCATTCGACTCGGCCGTCCAGGGCGGCGATGCCGTCTGGGAGGGCTTGCGCCTTACCGGCGGGCGGATCTTCCGGCTCGGCGAGCATCTGGCACGGCTGCGGCGGTCGGCCAGGGCATTGGGGTTCGCCACGATCCCGTCGGCCGAGGAGATCACCGAGCAAATCCGGCGCACACTGCGGGCCAACAAGATGACCGACGACGTGCACATCCGGCTCACCCTCACCCGTGGCGTGAAGATCACCAGTGGCATGGATCCCCGGCTGAACCAGTCCGGCCCGACGCTGATCGTCCTCGCCGAGTTCAAGTCGCCGGTCTATGATCCGGCCGGCATAACGTTGATCACGTCAAGCGTGCGGCGCTCCCCCGCCGACTGTCTCGACCCGAAGATCCACCACAACAACCTGCTGTCATCGATCCTCGCCAAGATGACGGCGAACATCGCTGGCGCCGACGACGCGCTCATGCTGGATCAGCGAGGATTCGTGGCGGAGACCAACGCGACGCATATCTTTTTGGTGGCATCGGGCCAGCTCGGCACGCCGACCACCGCCGCCTGCCCGGAGGGCATCACCCGCGCTGCCGTGCTTGAACTGGCCGCCGCTGAGGGTATCCCCTGCACGATCGGCGATTTCACCCTCACCGAGCTCTACATCGCCGACGAGCTATTCGTCACCGGCACCATGGGCGGTATTTCGCCAGTTACTTCCCTAGACGGGCGGACCATCGGCGATGGCGCGCCAGGGCAAATGACCAAGCGGCTCATCGTCCGGTATGCTGACCTGACCGCCCGCTCGGGAACACTCGTGAGCTGACTGCGCACCTTCACCAGCAATAACTGGACCGGGTGACGTCCTTCAGATGCATGTCTTTGCCGGAATCTTCGGCCGAACACGACAACGCTGCTTGACACGCGATTGTGCACCGATAACCTTATTCATTGCTGGGTTGACAATAATTCACAACCTCGCCGTAGCACGTGTCAGGAGAAGGTAATGGCTCAGAAAGTCCAGGTGTCGGTCATCTGCGACCTCCCGCACAGCAGGGAGACCGAAGGTCAGGAGACGGTCATCTTTTCATTCGATGGCAGCACGTATGAGATCGATGCGTGCCCCGACCACGCCAAGGAACTGCGGGAGAAGATCGGTCCATTCGCCGAACACGGTCGCCGGGTGTCTGCGGCGGCCCGTGGGCGCAGGCGGCAGGCGCAAACCACTAGCACCCGCCAGCAAAGTGCGCAGATCCGTGAGTGGGCTAAAGGCCGGGGCCTCAAGGTGAGTGAACGGGGCCGCATCCCTGCGTCGATCGTCGCGCAGTACGAGGCCGCTCGCTAGAACGGGAACGGCTGGATGCACAGCGCTCATGATCGCGGTGGATTTTCCGTCATTGCGGGCGCAAATTCCACCGCGATCATGACGTTCAGCGCCTGGGCGGTGCGGTGCGGTGCGGTGCGCTCGCAAGCACGTGACCCGCTTACCGCGCGGGTCAGCCTTACCCGGCAGCGGCGGTGAATGGTTGGCCGGGCCAGAATGGCCATTCCTCAAAGGCTGCGCAGCGCCCGTCGGCTGCGAAACGCATGACCCATAGGTCCCGGTACTCCTGGGGGGCCGGATAGCCGTAGCGCACCTCGACCCGAACTACTGCGGTGTCGCCGTCGACCGCGATAATTTCGCTGGTCATCTCGAACAGCTCGTCTGGGCCGTCGCGTTCGCCCTCCCACATTCTGGCGATCGCGGCCAGCCCGCGGGCCGGCTGCTCATAGGGGCCCTGCAGATAGATCGCGCCGGTCGTGAAGACGTTGGCGAGCGCATCGGTTCCCGGAGCGCGCCAGGCGCGTTCATACGCGGCGACCCAGGCCGCTACCTGATCTCTATCCACAGGGCCCAGCCGCCTCACATGCGGTTGCGTGACATGGGCGTGACATCGGCGTCCATCATCTCCCGACCCAAGGCAGGTCGTCTCGACCAAGCTGGCAGGTTCGCTGGCGCGGCCCGCGCGGTGAGCCGGGTATCGCCTGCCAAGCCGCCGACTCTATACTTCAGCCTCACGAGGGGACGTTGGGGCCGGGGAGAGTCGCCTCACCCGCCAAAGGGAGTAGCCATGCAGCGGTCGACATCGAAGCGTTTCCGTAAGTACTCCGGCGTCTTAGCCGCACTCACCTGCGCCGCAATGGCGGTCGCGGTGTCCCCCGCATCGGCGGTGAGCTCGACCGACTGGCCAGCATACCTGCACGGTAGCGATCATTCGTCCTACAACGCCGCGGACACCGCGATCCTGCCGGGCAATGTCGGCGCGCTGGTGAAGAAATGGCACTGGCGCGGCGATGCGGCGACCATGACCGGTCAGCCGGGCCCGGCGGTATATGCCAGCCCGACGGTCGCGGACGGCGCGGTATTCATCGGCGCGAACAACGGCTATTTTTACAAACTGAGCGAGAGCACGGGTGCCGTGCTTGCAAAGCGGTTCATCGCCTACCGGCCACACTTGACCTGTGCCGCCCGCGGCTTCATCTCCACCGCGACTGTGGCCGCCGATCCTGCAGACGGACAAGAGACCGTGTATGTCGGCGCCCCGAACGGCTACCTGTACGCGCTGCGGGCGAGCGACCTCACGACGAAATGGCGCGCCGTCATCGATATTCCCTCCACAACCGTGAGCGACTATTTCCAGTGGTCGTCTCCCACGGTCGCGAACGGCAAGATCTACATTGGCAGCGCATCCCAGTGCGACCGGCCGCTTACGCGCGGCGCCGTGGTGGGATACAACCAGGCGACCGGCGCCGAGTTCGCCCGGTTCTTCACCGTTCCGCAGGGTTACCTTGGCGGCGGGGTCTGGACAAGCGTGGCGGTCGACAGTGACGGCTACGTCTACGCAAGCACGGGCACCCAGCCCAAGAACACAACAAACCGCTTCAACTCTGTCTCGATCATCAAGCTCGACGGAAACACCCTGCAAAAGCTCGGCTCGTTCACCGTGCCCAACGCGGAACTCGGTGGCGATGGCGACTTCGGCGGCTCACCAACCATCTTCGGCCCATATGTGGGTGCCTGTAACAAGAATGGCATCTACTACGCGCTCAACCGTGCCACGATGAGCTTGGTGTGGAAGTTGCGTGTTGGCGCCAAATCATCGTCGACGGATGTAGCCCAGTGCTCCGCGGCAGCCATCTACAATGGCACGTCGCTCTATATAGCCGGTGACCCGACCACGATCGGCGGCGTCGCCTACCGCGGCTCACTGCGCCAGGTGAATCCCAACACCGGCGGCGTCAGCTGGGCGACAGGCCTGCCGGACGCCGTGCTTGGCAGCCCCACCATGAACGGCGGCGGCGTCATCGCCGTCGGCACATACGACTTCACCAGCGTCCCCAATGCCGTCTACCTTTTCAACTCGGCGACAGGGAAGATCGTCAGGACCCTGCACACCTATGGATCCGTCTTCGCACAGAGCGTCTTCGCCAACGGCTACGTCTTCACCGCGGCAGGCGGCATGGGCGTGACCGCGTACCGGCTTCCGTAGCGAGCTGAGCCAGCCAAACGGGCTTGCGTAAAGCTGTAAGCTCGTAATCAATTCTCACTTGACCAGGGCTCAGCTGACCGGGCTCATCTCACCGGGGACGTCATGAGCAGCAGTGACAATGCCGCAGGTGGCACGGCACGGGCCGGCGCGGCCGGCGGCCAGGGCAGGCTGGCGCAGGTGATCGCCACCCGGGGCGGGCTGGCGCCGCCAGAGGCGCCGTTTGTGATCGAGCACCGCGAGGCGCTGATCTACATGCTCTGCGAAGCCGCGGAACTCGAGCACGGCATCATGTGCCAGTACCTGTTCGCCGCATTCTCGCTCAAGCAATCGGCGGACGAAGGGCTCACCGACTCCGAGCTTGCCGCGGTCCTGCGCTGGCGGAAACGAATCTCGCATGTGGCTGCCCAGGAGATGCTGCACCTGGCGCTGGTGCAAAATTTGCTGTCGGCGATTGGCGCGGCACCGCACATGTCCAGGCCGAACTTCCCGCAGCCTGCCAACCACTACCCCGCGGGGGTCCAGCTTGCCCTGATTCCGTTCGGGGACCAGGCGCTGCGTCACTTTATGTTCCTTGAACGCCCCGAGGGCATGGCGTTGGATGACGCCCAAGGGCTGCTGGCTTTCGGCCGGGCCACGCCGGCGATGGATACCGGGGACATCGTTCCGCACGGACAGGATTTCGCCACCGTTGGGCACCTGTACCGCTCCATTGAGGCGGGGTTGGCTCACCTGGCCGATAAGTACGGCGAGCAGTGGCTATTCGCGGGGCCGCCGCGCGCACAGGCAACCGAGAAGCATTTCCGCTGGCCGGAGCTTGTCTCGGTGACCGACCTCGCGTCGGCGCAGCGTGCGATTGACACGATCTTGGAGCAGGGTGAGGGCCCGCGGGGGGATTGGCAGGATGCGCACTTCGGCCAGTTCGTCGCGATCCTCGACGAGTTCGAGCAGTTGCGGCAGGCCAACCGGGCCTTCGACCCGGTCCGTCCGGTGCTGCCTGCCAACGTCCGCCCCTGCGAGCGCGACGCCACCGTCCCGCTGATCACAGATCAGGTGACCGCCCGGGTGACCGATCTGTTCAACGTGGCGTATGAGATTCTGCTGCAGATCTTCGAACGTTTCTTCGCACATACTGAGGAGACAGAGATCCAGCTCGGGGTGCTGGCAGACGCGACGGTCGGGCTGATGCTGCGGGTGGTCAAGCCACTCGGTGACCTGATCACCACGCTCCCTGCCGGGCCTGACTACCCGGGCATGACCGCGGGACCCAGCTTCGAGCTGTTCTACGAGACCGACTACCTCATGCCGCACCGCAAGGCGGCGTGGGCGCTGCTGACCGAACGGCTCGACACGGCCGCATCGTTTTGTGCGGCGATTCTCGCCGAAGGGCGCAGCGACCTTGCCGACCGGCTCGAACCAGTCTTGGCCGCCCTGGGCGAGATCGCGCAGGCGCTTGCGGTGCACCTGCCTGCTTCCCATCCGCACGCCAAGCGGGCCTTGGCCCCCGCCCCGGCCGCGCCAGGCGAACTGGGCGCGCTGCTGCAACGCGCGGACGATCTATCCATAACGGTGGCCGCGGCGAACCGCGAAGGTGAGGTGGCGCGCGGACTGGCCGAGGTGTTCGACGCCGTGTACTCGGTAGTGACAGCGAGCGGCAGCCGTTCAGGATCAAACGACATTTCGCCGAACGGAGCTGTAGCGCGGCTGGTAGCCAGCGTGCTACGGCCGCTTGCTGATGCGCTCGGCCGGTACGCCGCGGACGGCCCCACTGACACCGGCCAGCCGGCCGCCGCGCCCGCCCGGCGGGTCGTGACGGGGACGGCGGGTGAGGCGGCGTCGGAAACGGCGGCGTCGGAAGCGGCGGTGTGGGAAGCGGCGGTGTGGGAAGCGGCACAGGCGGCAACGCGGCTGCGGGTGCGGCTGGCCGAGACCGGGGCCGCCCCGCCGGAACTGGCCGAGGCGGCCGCGGCGCTGCAGGATCTCGCCTGCGCTCTTGCCCGGCCGGGCGAGAAGGCGAAACGGCTGGCGGCGCTGTGGCACCTGCAGGACGGCTTGCCTGCCATGATTACGACCGCATCCAACGGGCCCTATCTGGTGACGAACGCGCGGAGCTTGCTCAGCCACCTCGGCGAGCCCATCCAGGCGACGCCGCAGATGGCGCTCTGCCGCTGTGGCGAGTCTTCGCTGAAGCCGTTCTGCGACGGCACCCACGCCAGCATCGGGTTCAGCGACGCCAAGGATCCCAAACGGGTGCCTGACCGCCGCGACACCTACCGTGGCCAGCAAGTGACCATCCTGGACAACCGCGGCATCTGCCAGCACTCGGGCTATTGCACCGACCGGCTCGCCGCGGTGTTCCGGGCCGGCCAGGAGCCGTTCGTCGCGCCAAGCGGCGGCCCGATGGACGAGATCATCAGGGTGGTGCGCGACTGCCCGTCCGGTGCGCTGAGCTTCCAGCTTGCCGACCGGGAGGCACGCGAGCAGGTCGACTGGGCCGGCCGCAGGCAAGCGGCCATCGAGGTCACCAGGGACGGCCCTTACCGGATAACTGGCGGGATCAGGCTTGTGGACGCATCGGGCGCCGACGTGGCCCGCGGCGAGGGCGCGTCGTTGGAGCACTACGCCCTTTGCCGGTGCGGCCACTCGCAGAACAAGCCGTTCTGCAGCGGCATGCACACCTATGTCGAGTTCCGCGACCCGGTAGCGGTCGCAGGCCGCGAACCGACTCTGTTCGAGTGGGCCGGCGGGCTGCCCGCCCTGACCCGGATGACTCACCTGCTGTATGAGAAGCACGTGCCCGCCGATCCCCTGCTGGCGCCGGTGTTCGCGAACATGTCGGCCGACCATCCCAGGCGGGAGGCGCTGTGGCTCGCCGAGGTGTTCGGTGGGCCCGCTCACTACAGCCAGGAGCACGGCGGCTATCAGCAGATGACCGCCCGCCACGCGGGAAGGAGCTTCACAGAAGAGCAACGGGCACGGTGGGTCGCTCTGGTGAGCAAAGCCGCCCAAGAGGCCGGCCTGCCAACCGATCCCGAGTTCGGCGCGGCATTCTCCGCCTACATCGAATGGGGTTCCCGTGTGGCCGCCGGCGAGTCCGCGCTCTCTGGCGAGCCCTCGGTTTCTGGCGAGCCTGGAGTGCCTGGCGGGTCCGGAGTGCCTGGCGCATCTGGCGGGCCTGGCGGGCCTGGCGGGTCTCGTGCCTCGCGGTCGCCGAACCCGCCAATGCCCCGCTGGGACTGGAGTCCTGCAGGGCCGCCGGACACCCGCGCCGCAGCCGAGGATGCCCAGCGCGACCGCGCGGAAGAGCCTGCGGTGACGCTCCCCGCGGCCGGAGAAACGGTCAGCTTCGGTAACCACATCCGGCCGCTGTTCAGGCACCGCGACCGCCAGTCGATGATGTTTGCGTTCGACCTGTGGTCCCATGACGACGTGCGGGCTCATGCGAGCGACATCCTCAAATGCCTGCGCAACGGCTCGATGCCCTGCGACGGCGCGTGGACCGAGGACCAGGTCCAGATCTTCGAGCGATGGGCGGAATCAGGCATGGCGCGCTGAAATGATCCTCGACCCGCTGAACAGGTCCGCCTGACGCTCGAACAGGCTCGGCTGCACGCTCGAACAGGCTCGGCTGCACGCTGCAGGACTCGGGCTGAATGGGGATCAACCGCACGTTCGTGGCCCGCAAATGGCACAATGCGGTGTTATCCGTCATCGGAAGGCATGGAGCCGTGCTGAGCTTTCACCTGAGGGCCACCCTGCTGAACGAGGTAATCCTCGGTTTCCTGCTGGCGCTGATTGCCTTGCTGGCGATGTCGCTCGCCGCGATTGCCCGCATGCCCAGGTCATCCGTCGAGGCAGCCGAACAGCCCGCGGACGAGCCGGCTGACGTGATGCCGCAGTTCATGTCGGCGGCCTCGCCCACGGGCCTGCCCATGGCCTCGCCATGGCAGCCAACAGAGGCGGTGCCCGGCCAGCGCAGTTACGCCGAGGCCGCGTACCGGCTGTGGCCGGGCCGCCCGGGGGCGCCGCCTCCTCCCGGCGCCCCGGCCCGCTTCGGGGAGGCTGGTGAGGCGCTTACGTCCGATCACGGCTCCGCGCCGTGGCAGCAGCCCGTGCGCCCGCCGTCGGCGCGCGGCGGCCCGCCCTGGGGACCGGCGCCAAAGCCGGAAAGCGAGCCGCCGTCCTGGGCTCAACCGCCCGGTCGGCCCTGACAGAGGGGCCTTGCTGGGCACGCACCTGGCCGGGCTCTATAAGATCACAGTGTGGAATATCGCGCGCTGGGCAGGTCAGGTCTGCGGGTCTCAGTTCTCACCATGGGCACCATGACGTTTGGCGGTCAGGGTGCCTTCGCCAACGTCGGCTCGACGGGCGTGCAGGACGCACGCCGCCAGGTCGATCAATGCCTGGAGGCGGGAGTCAACCTCATCGACACCGCGGACGTGTACTCGGGCGGCCTGTCGGAGGACATTGTCGGTCAGGTGCTCGCCGGCCGGCGAGATAAGGTTCTGGTCGCTACGAAGGTACGCATGCCAATGGGCGCGGGCCCCAACGACGCTGGCCTGTCCCTGCATCACATCGTGTCCGGCTGTGAGGCCAGCCTGCGGCGGCTGGCTACCGATCACATCGACCTGTACCAGCTGCATGAGTGGGATGGGCTGACACCGCTCGAGGAGACGCTTCAGGCGCTTGACCTGCTGGTGAACTCCGGCAAGGTGCGCTACGTGGGGGCGTCCAACTATGCGGGCTGGCAGCTCATGAAGGCGCTCGGAACAGCGGACAAGCTTGGCTTGCCGCGGTTCGTCAGCCAGCAGATCTACTACTCGCTCCAGGCTCGCGATGCAGAATACGAATTGATTCCTGCCGCCGTCGACCAAGGACTCGGCGTGCTGGTCTGGAGCCCGCTCGCCGGTGGATTGCTGTCAGGTAAGTACCGTCGTGACGTTCAGGCGCCGGCAGGCTCGCGGCAGCTGACCGACTGGAACGAGCCGCCAGTCCGCGACCAGGAGACCCTGTATGACACGGTTGATTCCCTGATCGCTATTGGAGCCGAGCATGGCGTCTCTGCGGCCCAGGTGGCGCTGGCCTACCTGCTGGGCAAGCCCGCGGTGACGTCGCTAGTAATAGGTGCGAGGACGGAGGAGCAGCTGGCGGACAACCTGGCCGCCGCCGATCTGGTCCTCACCGACGAGGAGTGGGAACGGCTGGACAAGACCAGCGCACCTCCGCTGATCTACCCGTACTGGCATCAGGCCAAGACCGCCAGCGACCGGCTCTCCACGGCTGACCTGACCCTGCTTGGCCGTCACCTCCCGCAGATGTAGCGGGCGCCCTGCTGCCGGGCCCTTTCAGTCCAGGTGGTAGCGATCAACCTGTGCCTGCAGGTCGTCAAGCCGAGCCTGGACGAGGGCGACCAGCCCGTTCCCTGGGCGACCGCACGCGCACGGGCCGGGCGGGACAGCCAGGACGTCATCGCACGAAGCCGCCTTGAGGGCGACATCATGGACCGCAGGGGCGCGTTGGGAATAGGCCAGCCACACTTCAGCGTGCAAAGTAGTCTCTCGCCCGCTGGGTATGCCTTTGCCGCCTCCGCTCATCGGCCATCTCGTGGCCCGAAGGCAGCGATCGCCTCGGCATCACTCGCGCGAGCATGCAGGAAATAGTCGGCCCATTCTGCGACGTCGGGGTAGGACGACTGACGGCAGACAGTCGCGCAGGCCAGGTCGGGATCGAACGCGGCGCGGCGCAGTGATACGGCGCCATCGGCAAGCAGCGCCCAGTGCGCGCCCGGCCGGCCGTAGGGCATGCCGACGCTGCCTGGGTTGATGATCTGGCGCCCATGGGCGAGCCGGACGAAGGGCATGTGGGTGTGGCCGCAGACGACGGTCTGGACGTGGCCGGGCATGTCGGCGAGCACTTCCGCCCAGCGATCCAGCCGCGTGTCCACCAGAACGACCTCGTCTTCGTCGCGCGGCGTTCCGTGGCAGAACACGACGTCGCCGAATCCATCGACGGTCAGCGTGACCGGATGCGGCAAGCGGTCGCACGTGACACGGTCACCGAGGCCGAACAGCCGCTCAAGAACCTCCACCGGCTGTGGCCCTGCGGCGATGTCGCCTGTGACAACCACGCTATCGGCCGCTGCCACGTCAGGTTCGGCCAACACCGCATCAAGGGCCGGGAGCACCCCATGGATATCGGACAAGACCGCAACCGAAGCAATCATCAGCCGTTAGCCTGCAGGACCGCCAGGTACTGAGCAACCCACGCCGCTACAGCCGCACGTCACAGGGGGGGCACGGTTAATGTCAGACCCCCCTGGCATGCTGGGATGACCACAATGCCCCCGTCGGCCATGATCTGGCGGGCCAGGCAACGCAATCGGGTGGAGGATTACTCATGCTCACGACCAACTATGTTCCCGGGGCTCCCAACTGGGTCGACCTCGGAACCACCGACACCGAAGCGGCCATCGCCTTCTACGGTGCCCTGTTCGGCTGGGAGTTTCAGTCCGCAGGACCCGACGCGGGCGGCTATGGCATGTTCACCCTCGACGGGAAGACGGTCGCCGCCGTAGGTCCGCTCACCGAGCAAGGGGCGATTCCGGCCTGGACGCTGTACTTCCACACGGCCGACGCCGATGCGACAGCCAAGGCGGTCGAGCAGGCAGGCGGCACCATCCGCTCCGGGCCGTTCGACGTGTTCACCCAGGGCCGGATGGCTGGACTCACCGACCCCACTGGTGCGCAGTTCGCCGTGTGGCAGCCCGGTGAAACCAAGGGTCTGGACGCCGTGACCATTCCGAACACGCTGTGCTGGACCGAGTTGCACACAACCAATCCGACCACGGCGAAGGCCTTCTACACCGAAGTCTTCGGCTGGGTTACCGAGGACATACCGATGGGCGGGTTCACCTACACCGTCGTCCGGCCAGCAGACAGCGGACAGGATGCCAGCCAGGGCGGGATCATGGGGATCAGCGAAGAGATGAGCGGCGCCGGGATGATTCCGCGCTGGCGGCCGTACTTCGAGGTGCCCGACTGCGACGCCGTGGTCGCCAAGACCTCCGAGCGCGGCGGTTCGGTGTCCATGCCCGCCGAGGACGTCGAGGGAGTTGGCCGCTTGGCCCTGCTCGCCGATCCCTTCGGTGCAGCCTTCGCGGTGATCACCAGCGTCCCCGCCTGACCGTTCAGGCAACCATTCCGCAGTGGCCTGGCCCGGCGGCCCGTGTCCTCACACCGGTCGCCGGGCATGCGCCTTCATTCGGTGGGATGCGAGCTGTGATCAGGCTGGGACGAGTCACAACCCGGCAGTGGCTCGCCGATGACGAGTTACGGCTTGCTGCGGTCGAAGTTCTCGCGGCGCCGCGCGAGCGCCTCATCACGCCCGCCCGCTGGAAGGTGGCACGGGGACCGGTTCTGCGCGACGCGTGAGCAGGCTGCGTTCAGCGGCAAACGCCATCAGATGGCTTTCCAGCGACTCCCTCGGACTGGAGAGGATCAGCGAGCGGTCGCGGGTGGCTACCGCCTCGACGAACGCCGCCATCACACCGAAGTCACCACCGCCGTGGCCACCGCCTGATCCCGGCGTCGAGCTGGCAGCGGGCGTCATCGTGTCGGCTTGCCCGCTCACGAAATCGGTCACCGTAACCCGGTGGCCATCACCCTCAAGGAAGCCGCGCGTACCCATGATCCGGGTCCGCCGGCGGCTCATCGGGGTGAACGCACTCATGGTCAGCGTCGCGGTCACCCCGTCCGCGAACTCGATAGTGACGACTTGGTGATCGGCGACGTCGTTGTCGCACGCATACACGCAGCGGCCGTACGGCCCGTTGCGAAGTGCCCGGCGGACGTCCAGCTCGGTGGCGTGCGGCGTGACCACCGACAGCGGCCACCGTTCGCGCTCCGGGTCACCGAGGCACCCGAGGTACAGCCGAACCGCCGAGTACGGGCACCGCTGCTCGACCGGGCAGTCGAGGCAACGCTCCGCCGCCCCAGCGGGCCGGTTGGCCGCGGTGAAGTGGTGCAGCCCGGCGACACTCGACACTCGCAGCGCACGGCGGCCCACGATGTGACGCAGCCAGTCCAGATCGTGGCAGCACTTGGTTAGCAGGCTGGGGCCGGACTCGTCGGACCGCCGCCAGTTGCCGCGCACATACGAGTGCGCGAAATGCCACCAGCCCACTGGCTCCAGGTGATCAACACCGACGAGCCTGCCGATCCGGCCGCCCTGAATGATGCGCACCACCTCGGCTGTGTATGGGGTGTAGCGCAGGACGTGGCACACGCCGAAGACCACGCCCGTCACCTCGACGGCCTCGACAAGCTCGACACATTCGGCCTGGGTGACCGCGATGGGCTTCTCGAGCAGTACGTCGTACCCGAGTTCGGCTAACCGCCTGCCGGGCCCGGCGTGCTCGCGGTCGGGGGTTGCCACCAGCACGGCATCGGCCAGCCGCGGGCGGCCGCACAGGTCGCGCCAGCTGGCGAACCGCCGGTTGGCTGGTACGACGTGCCTGCTGGCGAGCGCGTCTCGCCGGTCGGCCTGGGGATCGGCCACCGCTACGACCCGAAGGCGATCAGGAAACGCCTCCGCGTAGCTGGACAGGGTACGGCCCCGCATGCCGGCGCCAAGCACCGCGACCGTTACCGGCCAACTCATCAACGCGCCCGCCCATCAAGAGGACCGTGAAAGGCCAATCAAAAGACCGCATCTTACCCGCTGAACCGATCTGGCCCGGATAATCGCTGGCAGCGTGGCGCGGGATGTGGCAACGTGCAGCATGGTCCGGCCACACCACCCAGGAAGCTCCTGACACATCGCGAGGTTGGTCCGGGCCACATCGGGAGGAAGGAGGTGCGTTCGATCATGCCAACCGTGTTTTTGCGCGCTCCGCTACCGTGTAACTGATCGTGGGCGCGCTTCTGGACAAGGAGCCATCTCATGACCGTCCGGATCAGAAGCATCACCTTCGACTGCGCCGATCCTTACCTGCTCGCGGGGTTCTGGTCGCAGGTCACCGGATTCCGAGAGGACCCAGGCAACAGCAATCACCCTGACGATCCCGAAGGCCTGCTTGTCGCGCCAGACGGATCCATCAACCTCCTCTTCATGCGGGTTACCCAACCCAAACAGGTCAAGAACCGCGTTCACCTGGATCTTGTCCCCGCTGACTCGGCACCTCGCACGAGAGACGAGGAGATCAAGCGGGTCATGGACCTGGGCGCCGCCCTGGTCGATGACCATCGGCGGCCTGACGCCTCGGGCTGGGTGGTGCTCGCCGACCCCGAGGGAAACGAGTTCTGCATCGAGCGCGGCGTCCCCGGCGGCTGATGCCTCAGGACAACCTGGCGGCAGATGCGGCGTTTAGGACAACCTGGCGGCTGAGGCCGCGTCTGCACAACCTGACGGCTGAGGCCGCGTTAGGAAGGCCTGGCGGCGGCGCCCGCGCGAAGCACCCCGGCGAAAGTGGCCACGATGAGGGCAAGACCAGCCGGGATGAGCAGTGCCGCCGCCAGTCCAATTTCGGCCGCCAGGAACCCGATGACGACGGGCCCACCTAGCAGCCCCGTGTAGCCGAGACCGGCAATACGGGCAAAGCTCCGCCCGGCGCGTGCCGGATCGAGCCGTCCTGCCGTGGCGACAAGCTGCGGGAAGATGGCCGCGAGGCCGACGCCAAGCAGCGCGAACCCGGCGACACCGCACACTGGGTTGCTGGAAAGCAGACCGCTGCCTAGCCCCGTGGCGGCCACCAGCCCACTGCACCGGACCAGCGCTACCGGGCCGAACCGTGCGGCGAGGGCATCGCCGACGAGGCGCCCAGCGGCCATCGCGACCGAGAAGGCGATCAAGCCCATCGCGGCGAAGCCGGCCGACGTGCCGAGGTTGTCGTGCAGGTATACGGCGCTCCAGTCGCCCGCTGACCCCTCACCAACCTGTCCGCACAATGCCAGCAGGCCAAAAACCCAGATGAGCATCGCCACTTTCCTTGCCGAAGGCGGAGCCGAAGTCGGCTCCTCAGCCGAAGCCGAAGCCGGCTCCTCAGCCGAAGCCGAGCCGGACATGTGGGCACCGGGTGTGATCACCCACCGCGACGCTGCGATCCCGAGCACCGTAAGGGGAACTGCCGCCGTGGCGAACGTCGGTAAGGGCCCGACGCCCGCTGCTGCGAACAAGCCGCCGATCCCCGCGCCGAACAGCCCCGCGAGGCTGTAGCTTGCATGCAGTGAGGACATGATCGGGCGGCCGTACGCCGGTTCCAGCCGGGCACCTGCGGCATTCATGGCGACGTCAAGCAGGCCAGCGGACGCTCCGTAGCTGAACAGCGCGACGATCAGCCACCTAAAGCCGCCCGCGAGCCCGGGGCCGATCAGCGTCACCGCGGTCAGTGGCCCGGCGACCCGAAGCAGCGCCGCGCCACCCAATCGGTCGGCGAGCCGTCCACTAAACGGGAAGGTGAGGACCGATCCGCAGGGAACGGCGAACAGCGCCAGACCGAGCGCACGGTTACTCAGGTGGAGTTGGTGCTTGATAGCCGGGAGCCTCTGGTCAAGGCTCGCGGGGCGCTTCGACGCAGCGCACACCCTCGGCGCCGACCGTCGCCGCGTGCCGTGTATGAGGCGGGAGGACCATCCGATCCCCCGGACCGAGATCGGTATCGCCATCTTCGGTGTGGAAAACGATCTGGCCGCGAACGCAGTAGAGCACCTTCTCGTAGCTGTGCTCGTGCCAGCCGTAGGTGTCGCCCGGACCGTTCCCCCAACCGCGCGGGTCCAGGCCGTCGGCGCGCATTCGCGCTACAAGCTCCTGCTCACCCACCGCTGGGCCCTGATGCCGATCGACCACCACAGCCATCGTCCGTGAACCTCCTACCGTTGCGATCTTACTGGCGGCACGGCTGTGCCCGGACGTGGCCCTCAGCGAGCCGCAATCGAACATGTGTTTGCAGCAGGGCTAGACTTGACCCATGACGGGTGCATTTCAGGGCTCGTTGCTTGACTTTTGCGACGAGGAAGGCGAGGCCGACGAGGTGGGCCTTCGCCCGCTCGGCTCATCCGTACAGCGAGCGGTCCTCGGCGACGGGGCCTGGATCGATGTCAGGCCAAACTGGGTCACCCGCGCCGACGCCCTGTTCGGTCGGCTTGTTCACGCGGTGCCCTGGCGCGCGGAGAAAAGGCACATGTACGACCGGATCGTTGACGTCCCGCGGCTGCTCTGTTTCTACGCCGAGGGCGGGCCGCTTCCTGACCCGGTTCTGGATGGGGCAAAGCAGGCGCTTGACGAGCACTACGCGCAGGAACTCGGCGAACCGTTTGCCACCGCCGGCCTGTGCCTGTACAGGGACGGCCGCGACAGCGTCGCGTGGCACGGCGACACGATCGGGCGCGGTAAGAGCGAGGACACGATGGTCGCGATCATCTCGGTTGGCGCGCCCCGTGCACTGCTGCTCCGCCCGCGAGGTGGCGGACCCGCGCGCCGCCACGACCTCGGCCATGGCGACTTGCTTGTGATGGGCGGCAGCTGCCAGCGCACATGGGAGCACGCCATACCGAAGACCGCACGGGCCGCCGGGCCGCGGATCAGCATTCAGTTCCGGCCGCGCGGAGTCCGCTGACTCCGCGCTGTGCCCGCTGCATGCTGCCCGGTGCAGCGGAGGGCGGAATGCGGCCGGAATCACTGACCGAGGTCACCGGGATACCAACCCAGATGCTTAACGGCTGCCGCTGCGCCGCGACCTCCGCGCCACTGTCACACCGCAACGCGCCGGCGTCTAGGCGGGGTCCGGCGTCGGCTCGACGGTCCAAACCGTGCCGTTCCACGCTTCGGCGAGGGTCTCGGCAGCCGAAGTGCCGACCGCGATACAAGCAGTCGCGGACGCACACGACACACCGACCGGGTCCACGCCCGGCTGGCCCGTAGGGCTTGGCAGGCGTTCGAGCGCCCAGTCGTGGCCATTCCAATGCTCGGCGATCCCGAAGGCGCCGACGTCGTAGGTCCCGACCGCTGTGCAGGAAACGGCCGTGTAGCAGGACACCGCGGTCAGCGCCGTGTACCCGGTGCCGCTGACGCTGGGCGTGCGCTGGACCGACCATGAGGTACCGTTCCAGCGCTCGGCGAGCGCACGCTGCCCTGATCCCGATGCCCCGACTGCGATACAGAATTGCGGCGAGGTGCACGACACACCGCTTAGCTCGCTCTGCCGAGAAGGGCTGGGCGGGTACTCGGCCCGCCACCGCGACCCATTCCACGCCTCGGCCAGCGTTCGGTCCCTGAATCTGGGCGAAGGGCGGGCCGTGGCGCCGCTGGTCGCGTCCCCGACGGCGACGCAGAAGCTGGCAGAGGTGCAGGAGATTCCCGCGAGAGTAATGTCGTCCGGCGCGCGGAGCGGACCGGGCATGGACTCGACCCGCCAGCCACGGCCGTCAAATCGCGCGGCCGCAAGTCGCCGAGGCGGCTGCACACCCACGGCCATGCAGAAGTGCGCTTGGGCGCAGGACACGCTGCTCACCGCGCCAGCTCCGGTGGTGACTGACCAGCCCTTAGGTGTCCTCGCCACTGCGGGCAACCCAACAGCGACGCAGGCCATGGGGGCGGTGCACGACACGCTGGTGAGCTGGCTGTCCCGGCCGCGCGACGGCGGGAATTCGGCCCGCCACCCGCGGCCTTCCCAGCTCGCGGCGAGCGTTTTCCGCGGGCCCGTGGCAGCCGAATAGTAGGAACCAACCGCGACGCAGACGCTGACGGAGACGCACGAAACACTAGTCAGGAAGTTGGCCCGCTTCGTGAGCGCGGTCGCAGGCGCGGCCGGGCCCCGCGAGGCGAGCCGCGCCTGGGCGCTGGTTGTGTGCCCGGGTGCTGGTGAGATCGTGGCGTTCACGCCACGACCTGTGCCACACCCGATGACCAAGGTGAGGACGGCCATGGTCGCTGCGGCGAGCGATTTGCCTGTCAGGAAGGACGCGGCCATAGCAAGCCCTCCTCATCGTGACGAGCTCTTCTGCTTCTTGGACAGGCGAAGCAGGTCCTCGGTTGGGGCGCGCTCGGTCGGCTTAGCGGCGAGTCATTGACGTCATTGACGTCATTGACAGCGCCGGCCCAAGGCGCGACACCGCGCCGCCCCGCGACACCCCCGGACTTCGATGGCCCGGAACCCCGCATGCGCAGCGAGTTGCGCGCCCCACGTCTGCGGCGCACCGGCACTGGTGATTCGGCTGCTGGCGAGTCTCCGGCATTGGACACTCACGCTCACAAGGGCATGCAATGCGGTATCCGGCGAAACAGCCTGCATGCGCACACACGTGCCCTTGTTGCCGCCCCGCCGACCGATGTCATCGTCCGCCTTGGGGAGTTCCTCGGTGACCACCTTGCTCAGCAGCGACACTGCCAAGCCCACAGCAGCCGAGCCGCGGCCGCCCGGCGGCGCGGCCCACACGGAATTTCAGCGCCGCCGTCCATCGCCGCACTGCGGGACCGCCTGGACGCCTTAACCCGCCCGCGCCGAACAGAGCCGAACAGAGATGCCATACTCAAGGACGACAAACGGCCGGTGTCCAATCTCCGAGCGCGAGACTCAAGAGGAATTCTGCGGGGGCAAGTGGTGGCTGACCAACAGCAAATGACCGTCGTGCCCGCGTGGCTCGGCCCGAACAAACTCTTCGTCGGAGCCAAAGGGAGCGCGTACATCTTCGGCCTCTTCTCGCTGACCCCCGCTCGGGTCGCCTTCGCCGCCAACGGCGAGCTGAAGATCAATGAGGGCAGACGGGACGTCGCATTCGAATGGCCCAAGCTCCTTGCGGGCGGCGGATGCCGTGTGCGTGCTGCTTCACAGGCGTGGATCGTCGCATTCGGCCGCCCCTTCCCCGATGCCCCGGCGCCAGACCGCGAAAAGATCGAGGGCGCCGCCAAGGCGCTCGCGGCTCTCAGCGAACGAACTTCCGGCCTCTCGGACCTCGCCGGACTGGGCGTCGGCGTGCTCGCAGATCTCGTCGAACTCGCCCAGGCGGTGGCCGACATACGAAAGGGACGGCGGACAGCAGAGATCGTCAAGGCCGCCCTGGCCTGCAACTCACAGCCCTGATCGCCTCGTCGGCCGTGCCCTGCCCGGGTTTGATCATCGATGTTCGCCCTGGCGCCGCGCGGCCAGGACGCTGGCGTTGAACGCTTGGACTCGGCCCGCCGGAGTTGTGCTTTCATGTCAAGCAAGCGCATCTGCGGCAAAGGGGCCGATGTGAAGAGGACGGTTCCGGCTGCGGTGCACCGGGCGATCGTATGCGTTGATGTCGAGGGGTTCGCCGGCCGGGCCAACCCGGACCAGCTCGCGGTGCGCGGCGGTTTAT
>WNGG01009144.1_pt1 | contig 18440 bp, 17 predicted proteins | sample 5400661 | NCBI WGS metagenome assembly WNGG01 (sample SAMN13153372, study PRJNA577476) | soil metagenome | isolation source: 100 cm soil or saprolite under Garry oak tree replicate 1 | place: USA:California | collected 2016-06-15
CCACTCAAGAAAGAAGTGTACCGCCACCTTCCTTTGCGCGAGTGGGGCGAGCGGCTCAAGGAGGGCGCTCCCTACTTTGCCGATTTTCTCCAGCATGCGGCCGACGGACCCTACTGGCACGCGACCGATCTGCGCCGGCAGTTACATAGTGTGAATGTGCCGATGCTTCACGTCGGTTCCTGGTATGACGCTTTCCAGTACGACACGCTGACCCTGTACACCGGCCTGCATGAGCGGGCGATGACCTCGGAGGCGCGGCGCGGCCAGAAGCTGCTGATGGGACCGTGGGCGCACCTCCTACCCTACGCCGTGCCTACTTCCAAAGGCACAGGAGAGATCGACTTCGGGCCTGAAGCTCTGATCGAGCTGCACGCGGCGCAACTCCGTTGGTTCGACCACTTCCTCAAAGGCATGAACACTGGTGTGCTTGACGAGGCGCCAATTCGGCTCTTCGTCATGGGGGACAATCGCTGGCGGGATGAGAACGAGTGGCCCCTGGCCCGTACGCGTTACACCAACCTCTACCTGCGCAGCGGCGGCAAGGCGAACAGCCTGCGGGGCAACGGGCAATTGTCTCTCTCCACTCCCAGTGAAGAGCTGCCGGATCGCTACCTGTACGACCCTGAAGACCCGGTTCCTACTCGCGGCGGCACCACGCTCGGCTTGGCCATGGGCGTGTTCGACCAAACCAAGATAGAAGAACGTGAGGATGTGCTGGTGTACACAGGCGACGTCCTTACTGCGGATATGGAGGTCACCGGCCCGGTCTCGCTCAAGCTCTTTGCCGCTTCCTCGGCGCCGGACACTGACTTCACCGCTAAGCTAGTGGACCTACGCCCGGACGGCTATGCCCAGAACATCGCCGAGGGCGTGACCCGCGCTCGCTTCCGCGAGTCCTTATCCTCTCCAACGTTGATTACGCCGGAGAAAGTCTACGAATACACAGTCGATCTCTGGGCTACGAGTCAGGTGTTCAAGGCCGGACACCGCCTGCGCCTAGAGATGTCGTCGAGCAACTTCCCGCGCTACGATCGCAATCCCAACACGGGCCATGACTTCGGCGTGGACACGGAACTGCGCACGGCCCGGCAGACCATCTTTCACGACAGCCGCTACCCGTCGCACCTCATCCTGCCGGTGATTCCCAGGTGAAGGAGGAACGAAGGAGACAGGCAAAAGGAACAAGGAGAAAGTCGCACCTCATCCTGTTCGCTTTTCAGACGGGTCATTCCGAGAACTGCCGTTCACCCTTCGACACGCTCAGGGCGAACGGGTTGGGTCTTGCAATCATTGCTCACTTCCCGTTCGTGCTGAGCCTGTCGAAGCACGAACAAGCATAGGCGTAGTTGAACCGAGAGTTGGGTTAAGCTGGGAGTGCTACTGCTAGTCCTGAGGGGGCGTGGCAAGTAGTGCCCCTCCGTTGGGCGTCGCTACATAAGGGAGAGTAGTCTGCACTCTATAGCCCTGCCCGTCGCTCACCACTGTGATGGCTCCCGCCTGATCGGTCCGCAGTACCCGACTGCGCTTTTCCTCATACCGCCGCACCACCTCCGGGGCTGGGAAATGAAAGTGGTTGTGATAGCCCAGCGAGGCCACAGCCACTTGCGGTGACACCGCGGCAACAAGCGCACGTGTGCTGGAGGTGCGACTACCGTGGTGCGGCACTTTGAGGATCTCGCTCGCCAGGGCGCCGTTGGCCGAGAGCAGGGTCTGTTCCCCAACCGCTTCCACGTCGCCGGTGAATAACACGTCGATTGCGCCATGACTGAGGCGCAGGACCAGCGAAGCGTTGTTGGTATCAAATCCGGCGTGCTGGCAGGGAGGATGAAGGACCTGCACACGGACTCCGGAGAGCAACATCTCCGGAGTCTCGCGACACAGGACGCGGGCGGTTACCCCTGCGCGGCTGAGTGCGACGCTCAGTCGCGCAAACCGCCCACCCGGCGTGTGCTCGCCGTTAAACCAAAATTCGCGGGCTGAGAAGTGCTCGGCGAGGAAGGCGAGCCCGCCGTAGTGGTCGAGCTGCGGATGGCTCATCACCAGGATGTCAACCCGGCCAATCTTGCGGCTCCATAGAAACGGCGCCAGGATCACCTCGCCGGCATCAAAGTCCTCGCTGGCAAAGCCACCACCGTCAATGACCATCACCTGTGAGCCTGGCAACTCAACTACCGCGGCGTCGCCTTGGCCAACGTCAAGAAACGTGATCCGCAGGTCATGGTGAAAATAGCGCTGCCAGGTCCAGACCGCGCTGTCCACGAGTAAGGCAACGAGCAGCAGAGGCAGCACGTAACGGATTGCGGATGGCGGAATGCGGATTGCGGAATGTAAGAATAAACAGGCGAGCAGGCTGTACAGCAAACCAAGTTCCAGGAGCGTGGGGGTCACAACGTGTGGCGCAGCATAGGGCCAGGCGCCGATCCACTCCACAAGCCAAGTTCCTACGCGCGTGACTAGACCGGCACAGAACAGCACGAGGGTTGCCAGGCCGGTGTGGAGAAAGACCAGCCCCGCGGCGACCAAGCCCAGGATCACCGCTGCGCTCCCCAAGAGCGGCACCACCAACAGGTTTGCAAACAGCCCGGCCAGGGCTACCTGGTTGAAATGTGCGGCCGTGGCCGGCGCTGTACCTAAGAGCGCGCACATCGAGACCGCGACGTAAGTTGCTCCCCAGCGCAACAGCCATTCACGCCGAGGGCGAAGCCGCAGCAGACGGCGCTCGCTCAGCCTGGCCCACCAGGCCGAGAAGCACTCCATCCCCAGTAAGATGCTGAGCACCGAGAGAAACGAGAGCTGAAACGAGATGTCTAGCACAGCGCCAGGCCAGAGGAGCGAGATCAACAACGCAGCCAGGGCGAGGCTGCGATAGACCTCTTCCTGACGGTCGAGCACGATCGCTACTAAGTAGACGAGGACCATGACCACCGAGCGCCAAGTGGCCACGCTGCCGCCGGCGAGACCAGCATAAAGCAGCACAGGCGGGATGGTGAGCAGCGCTGCGAGTTTGGGCATGGTGCACGCCAGGAGCAGGTAGCGGCTCCGCCCCAACAGCCACCACCACACGCCATACGCCGCGGCCGCTACTAGACTGATGTGCAGGCCGGAGATCGACAGCACATGCACTACGCCAGCGCGGGAGAAGGCTTGGAGCAGGTTTTTGCCGAGGCGGCCTTCGTCACCGACGATGAGCGCGCGCAGGACGGCGGCAGTCTGGCTGTCAAGGTGAGCATCGAAAAACGCCCCGATAGTCCGGCGGGCTTGTTCGATCCAGCTGCGGACACGACCGCCACGCGTGCCCTTGTATTCGATCGCCGTATCGTCCCAGAGAAACGCCGAGAGATAGATCCCCTGCCGGGCCAGGTAGCCCTCGTGGTCAAAGCTGCCTGGAGTATGAAAATTGCGCGGCACGCGCAGGTGCAGAGGCAGGCGCAGCACATCGCCGTATTGCCAGGGGCCGGAAAGCCGCCGCATAGGCTGTGGCATCCACGGAGCGCAGCACAGGGGCAGCACGTCGCCGTATTGCCAGGGGCCGGAGAGGGAATGCACGGTCACCAGGATTTTGCCTGTAGCGGGACGCAGCGCTCCATCCTGCCACACGCGCAGCGCCTCCAGGTACAGCCGCCCACGATGCGGGAAACGCTCGGGCTCGCGGAAGAGCCAGCCCTCGATCGTGACCTGTTGGGGAAGGGCGAGGTGACGGAGGTGCACGGGCGGGAGGTGGGGCGCGATGACGCGCTGCAGGACAGCGTTGGCCAGAGAGAAAGTAAGGAGCAGGCAAGCGACGAACGCAGCCAGCCCGCGACCACCGCAGAACCAGGCAGTAACGGCTAGCAGGGCAAACCCACCCAGCCACAGCGGCGAGAAGACGACCCATCCCCATGCCGCGCAGATTTGGCCGAGGAGATAGGCGACGGTCAGAGCGATCAGTAGTGAAGAGCGAAGGATGGAGAAGAGTGAGGAGGGGGAAATGGAGGAAACAGAGCTCATAATACTCAAGACTCTCAAGCCCCCAGTCTCAAGCCTCAAGCCCCCAGTCTTCACTCTTCACTCTTCGTTGTCGAACTGACCTGCCGAATCGCTTCCGCCATTGCCGATGTCACTCCTGGTACCTGGGTCAACTCTTCAACTGTGGCCGCGCGCACGCGCTTTAGGCTGCCGAAGTGGCGCAGCAGCGCCTTGCGCCGGGCCGGACCGATGCCGAGCACGGTGTCTAGAGGCGAACTGAGCCGCTCCTTGGCGCGGAGCTGGCGATGGTAGGTGATTGCGAACCGGTGCGCCTCATCACGCACCCGTTGCAGGAGGAATAGGGCCGTGGAGTTGGGCCTGAGCAGGAGCGGGTTCTTGCGGCCGGGCAGAAAGACTCGTTCGGCAGAGTGGGCAACCTCCTCGGCGAACGGGTCCCGCTCCGTGCGCATCTTCGCCAGGCCAATCAGGTCTACCTCGGCGATGCCCAGCTCCCTGAACACCTCGACCGCTACGCCGAGCTGGCCCTTCCCGCCATCGACCATCAGCAGGTCAGGCAGGTCTTTCTCCTCTAGGGCGCGGCGGTAACGGCGAGTGAGGACCTCATACATCATGGCGAAGTCGTCCGCCCCTTCCACTGTCTTAATGCGAAAGCGGCGGTAGCGATTCTTGTCCGGCTCGCCCTCGTCGAACACCACCATCGAGCCGACAGCGAGGTTGCCCTGGATGTTGGAGATGTCGAAGCACTCGATACGCTTGGGCGCGTTGCGCAGGTGCAGGGCGCGGCGCAAGCTGTCCAGCGTCTTCTCTTTCTGTTCAGCGCCTCGCCGTTTCTCGATAAAGCTCTGGCGGGCGTTCTCCTGCGCCATCTCCACCAGCCGCACCTTGTCGCCGCGCTGCGGACACAGCAAAACGACCTTCTTGCCTTTGCGCTCTGTCAGCAGCTCCTGGCGCACCTCGGCGTCTTCCAAAACGACCGGTAAGAGCACCTCATCAGGCACGAAGCGGTCACCCTGGTAAAACTGCGTCAGGAGCGCGGCCAACACTTCCTCATCGGGAAACTCGTTGTCGTCGAAGCTATACCCCTGGTTGCCGACCAGCTTGCCGGCGCGCACGAACAGCACCTGTACTTCGATGAGTCCCCCTTCGCGGTAGAGACCAAAGATGTCCTGATCGTTTCCCAGCGGCAGCGCGACTTGCTGTTTTTCTGCAGTCTGAGTAATGGCGCGGACCTGGTCGCGCAGCCGCGCCGCCTCTTCAAAGCGCAGGGCCTCGGCGGCCTCGTGCATGCGGGCAGTGAGCTGGTCCACCAGCTCAGTGTTCTTGCCTTCGAGCAGCAGCAACGCGCCCTTGAGCTGGCGCTGATACTCTGCCGGCTCGACCGGGAGCGCGCACGGCCCCAGGCACCGCTTGATCTGGTACTCGATGCACGGCCGGGTGCGGTTGCGAAAGACCGTGTCTGAACAGGTGCGCAGGGGAAACACCTTGCGGATGACCTCCAGGGTCTCTTGCACGGCAGCGCTCGAGTGAAAGGGACCAAGGTACTTGCTGCCGTCTTTCACCACCTGGCGTGTCAGCAACAGGCGTGGCCAGGTGTGCTGCGTAGTGACCTTGACGTGCCAGTAGGACTTGTCGTCTTTGAGGCGGATGTTGTAGCGCGGCCGGTACTGTTTGATCAGGGTGTCTTCGAGGAGCAGGGCCTCTTTTTCGCTGGTGGTGACCAGGACCTCAACGTCTGCAAGCTGAGCAAGAAGGAAGGGGATCTGCACCCGGCCATCGCCGCCGCGCGCATACTGACGCACTCGCGCGCGCAAGCTTTTGGCTTTGCCGACGTAGATGACCTCGCCACCTTCAGCCTTGAAGAGATACACGCCTGGGCTGGTCGGCAGGGTTGAGAGCTTGGCTTCGAGCGCAAGATCTGCAGCGTGCGCTTCCATAGCTTATAGCTTATAGCTTATGGCTTATGGCAGGAACTATATGCCCAGCTCGCAGGATGCGACTGCCCGACTGGACTGGGCAGTATAGAGCGAACGCAGTGAGCGAGCTCTATGCTATTTGCCAGCGCGCCCTCCTTTTCGTTCCTGGTTGACAATGCTATGAGAGCACGAAAAAAAGGTGGTTCCGCGTTCCATAACCGCTGCGGATGGGGACCGTACACACAACCGGAGGGAAACGATGAAAAGTTGGAAGGCCGTCGCGGCGGGGGTGTTGGCAGCAGGGCTGTTGCTTGTCGCTGGGTGCGAGAAGAAGAAAGAAGCGCCCAAACCGCCCCCGCCCGATCCGTTGACCGCGTGCCGTAATGAGTGCAAGAACACCTCGGAGAAGATGTTCAAAGAGTGCAGCGATAAGCTGACTGCCGAGCAGGCGTTCGACCGCCTGACCGAGTGCAATACCCAGGCCGACGAGTACTCTAAAAACTGTCGGACCGAGTGCGACCGCAAAGCTGCTGCCAGTTAGCGGCAGGTTGCAAACCTGCCCCTGCTGCTGAGGCGAGAGGCATGAAAATCCTCAGCCGTGAAGAACTCTGGATCCATACTCACTTTCTCACCGATTGCACGAGTTTGCCCGAGTTCCGCATGCGTGAGATCGTGAAGGAAATGACCCCAGTCCTGCGCGAGTTGGGGATCGTCTTTGGGATACACTTCACGCAGGTGCGAGAGGAACGCACCTGCCGTATCGTATTGGAGTGCATCCCCTTTGCGCGGACGCTAGACCACATCCAGCGCAGATTGCAGGAGGTTGTCCGCGACATTCCCGCTCACCCGGCCGTGACCAGGGCGGTAAAGGAAGAGCAACTGGCAACCCCGCTCGCCTCTCGAGGACAAACGTCCTGAACAAAAAAACAGGGGCGGCTGGTATGGCCGCCCCTGGGTGTCTGCTCCGCCCTTCGCGTTATTCCTCGCCGACGGTGACCTTGTCTCTGAGATCTTGCAGGGTCTTGTCACCGATCCCGGACACGTTCTTCAGATCATCGACCATCTTGAACGGTCCGTTCTTCTCCCGGTACTCGATCACGGCCTTGGCTTTAACCGGCCCGATGCCCGGGAGCACCTCCAACGTCGCTGCGTCAGCGGTGTTGATGTTGATTAGCGCGGTGGTAACTCTGGTGCCAGCGGGGCTGGCAGCTTTGGTGCCAGGGGCCTGTTGTGCCCAGACTGCTGTCCCTCCCAACAACCCAACCACCAGGGCGGCGGCCGCCAGTCTCTTTCCCCAATACCTCATCGAAGCCTCCTCTCTCCCCAACAGGGGAAATATAATTTCTCTACCTCTGTGCCTTACTTCGCCCCTGTTGTCAAGAAGTAAGGGGGACCACGGGCTCTGCGCTCCGGTCTCCCGACCTTGCAGCGGGCCGGTCGCCCCTACTGGACTGTCGTTGACCATCTCAGGTAAAAACGTTAGATAAAACAGCTATAATACCCTAGGATATGCGTCGTTTCCGACACTGAGGCGAGGAGAACAAATTTACTATGGCCACGATGATTACTAGCGAGTGCATCAACTGTGGGGCGTGTGAGCCCGAGTGCCCCAACACCGCCATCTACCAGGGCGGGGTGGACTGGGAACTCAACGGCGTGATGCACCCGGCGCTCTCCAACGACATCTTCTACATCGTGCCCGAGAAGTGTACGGAGTGTGTAGGCTTCTACGATCACGAAGCGTGCGCGGCGGTGTGTCCGGTGGACTGTTGCGTACCCAACCCGGACATTGTGGAGAGTGAGGCGGTATTGCTTGGTCGGGCTCAGCACCTACATCCGGAGGCGACCTTTGGCAGCGACTTTCCCTCGCGATTCCGTAAGGAAGGCGCTGAAGCGGCGGCTCCTGTGGCGCCTGCGCAGCGCCAGCCCCTGCACCCAAACCCGCTGCTCCAACGACTGCGCCTGTAGCGCCGGCTCCTGCACAGAAGCCCGCCCCAGCGCCAGCCAAAGCGGCAGCGCCGGTCAAAGTAGCGGCTGCCCCTGCAGCGAAGACGGCGCCAACCAGAGTGGCCGTGGAGAAAGTGTTCCCGGGCGAGCTGGCCGGTAGCTTCGAACAAGCCCTGGCCCGGCTGCAATCAAAGCGGGGGAACTCGACCCTGGGCGCGCTCCTGAATATCGCTCAACCGATCCTGGGCGCGCTGCCGTTCTCGACCAAACAAGCCCTGGAGCGGGCAGTGGGAGACCGCCGCTACTTCAGCACCGCAACTGCCACTGGGCTGAACATTTTGCTGGATATGGTCCTCTACCCCGTGCTGTTGGTTGTGGTCTATACCACAGCCATGGGAGGAGACCTGTTCAGCCAGGGGATCAACACCCCTGTCTTTCTCGGCCTCCTGCTGGCCTCGGTCGAAACCCTGATACGCCTGCGTGAGTCGTTCTTCCAAGGCGTGCCGGCCGACCAGGCGACGTTTCGCGGGACCCTCTATGGTCTCTTCCTGGCGCCGCTGGTGTCGCCTTTCCTCAGCTCTGCCAAAGGCCCTTCACCGGACAAGGGAGAGGTTCTCTTCGAGGGGTACTACTCCTCTGAATTCGACGAGAAGACCGAGCGTGCCCGGCGCTACGGGGAGGTGTATACGGTGGAAGAGCTGGGGAACGCCTACCTGATACGCCTGGAGTTGCCACGTCGTGTGCCGGTCTCAGCCGCAAAGAAAGAGATGGGGATCGGTGATGAGATGCCGGACTACGACTATGATCTCTCTCTGCGGAACGGCAGCCTTACAGTCAGGGGGAAAGTCGTCGATCCACAGATCCGCAAGCTAGCAGCCATCTCCTCGGCATTTCCCCCAGACTTTACCAAGCAGATCGAACTCAAGAGCCCAGTGACTAACTTCAAGCACCGCTACCGTGACAAGACCCTCGAAGTGGTATTGTTTAAGCGGTAACACTTCATGCTCGTAAACAAGGAGGCTGGAGAAATCCAACCGCTCCAGCCAGCCCAAGCGGTTTCTCTACGCCCCCTCGTCGAAGCTGACCTTCCCGCGGTTCTGGCAATCGAGCAGTCTGCTTTCCTCATCCCCTGGACGCGCGCGTCTTTCTTGCACGAGCTGCACAACCCACACGGCCGGTTGCTGGTGGCCGATGAGCAAGGCCAGGTGATCGGGTATTTCTGCAACTGGCTGGTGGCCGATGAGGTCCACATCCTCAGGGTTGCCGTCCATCCAGACCATCGCCGGCGTGGGGTCGGGAGGTTACTGTTACAAGCCACACTCGCCGAGGCCCGCCGGTGTAGAGCCCACTCTGCCAGTTTAGAGGTGCGGAGAAGTAATCTCCCCGCCATCGCCTTGTATCAAGAGCTGGGGTTCTGCCAGGTCGCAGTCCGGCGGCGGTACTACGAGAACGGCGAGGATGCCCTGCTGATGGTCTGTGCCTTCCCTCCTGACAATAATATGTTAGAGATGAAAAGCTCTGGTGAACCTTGAGCCTGCCCGTGCAAGTCCTAGAAAACTGAGGAGAAATTCAACAAGCGTCACAAACTAAAAAAGTCGTATCTTTTCGAGCATTTACAACATTGACGCCCAGTCCTGAATCAGATAGGGTAGGCCAATCTTGAAGAAGGAGGGAAGCCTATGTTCAGAATCGGGGAGAAGGTTGTTTATCCTGGCCATGGCGTAGGGGTGATTGAGGGGCTACAGGCAAGAAGCGTCTCGGGCCTGGATCACAAATTCTACATGCTGCGCATCCTCGAAAGCGATATGACCATTATGATCCCCCTAGAGAACCTGGCTACGGTCGGCCTGCGCCCCGTGATTAGTAAAGAGATGGTGACCAAGGTGTACCGCATTCTGCGTTCCAGGAAGGTCAATGGGGATCAGCAAACGTGGAACCGTCGTTATCGGGAGTATAGCGAAAAACTTAAGACCGGCTCTGTGATCGAGATCGCCAAGGTCTTACGCGATTTGTGTGTCTTGAAGGCTGACAAGGAGTTATCTTTTGGCGAACGCAAGATGCTCGACACCGCCCGCAACATGCTGGTCAAAGAGCTCGCCATTGCCAGCGCGCATCCGGAGGCAAAGATCCTTGAAGATCTGAACACGATCTTCGGCCATTAGCTACGTGTCGAAGGGTAGCCAATGCGTGTCAACGCTGTCATCGTCGCTGCCGGTAAAGGGGAGCGGATGGCAACGCTCTTGCCCAAGCCGTTTCTGCCCGTGGCTGGTGTGCCTCTTCTCATTCACACCCTGCGGAGCTTGGCGCGGTCCGCGTTGATTACCAGGATGATCGTTGTCGTCGCCCCCGAGCGCGAGGCTTTCTGTCGTGACCTGCTAGATTCGTACGGACCGTTTGGCATGCCCCTGCGCCTGGTGCAGGGAGGTCCAGAGCGGCAGGACTCGGTCCGTCTAGGGCTTGCTGCCCTCGATCCAGATTGTGAGATCGTGGTCATCCATGACGCGGCCCGGCCACTGATCACTGCTGAGATCATCGACCGGAGCGTGACCGCGGCTGCCGAAACCGGCGGTGCGCTGGTAGCCGTGCCGGCCCGAGATACCCTCAAACGAGTGGGGAGGGATGGGGTCGTCGTTGAGACGGTACCCCGCCAGGAGCTGTGGCTCGCCCAAACTCCGCAGACGTTCCAGGTGCCTCTGATCCGTGAGGCCCACGCCCGCGCCCTGACTGAAGGGGTGCTGGCCACTGACGATGCCGCGCTGGTCGAGCGGCTGGGCGGCAAGATTCAGGTCGTGCTCGGCAACGCGCGCAACTTCAAAATCACCACACCTGAGGATCTGCGCCTGGCCGAAGTGCTGCTGCAGCAGGGGTTAGAGGAGTAGCCTGGATGGAGCCCTCCGACTGTGCTCAGGACAGGCTCCGCGCAATCCAGGAGGAGACAGAGAGGGGTGGAGTGGGCTCTGTCTCTGTCTACCGCTGTCATTGCGCCGCGGTCGTGAAGCTGGAGGAGAAGGACGAGATCGCCTGGCCCGCCAGGCCCGTGATATTCGACGCCCGCACCTGATACGTGGTTGAAGGGGCCAGCCTGCTGGTGGGCGTGAAGGTGACGCTCAACCTATCGGCCGCCACCGTGAGGCTGCCCACAACCCGCACTTCACTACTGGTCTGCACAAAGAACGTCGACCCGGTGATCGTCAGGGGGTTGATGCGTTCACTGAACTGCAATCGGGAGGTCCGACAGTAAGAGGTTCCCCCTGTCACTATTCATAACAGCATCTGAAGCACTCAGCGATCAGTAAAAATGCACTTCGTCCATTGGTCGGCGACAAAAGTCGAGTCCACTCGCCTAAGCGGGGCGTTTTCTGTCAGAGGCACGGCATACAATTTATCCTCAGCCGCGTAAAACATGAGCGGACGATCCGGGGCGATACCGAGCAAATGTGCTCTAAAACCGGCAAGCTCTCTTCTCTCGAAGGTTGCAACCAGTTTGCCTGACACCACATCATAAATCGTAAATTTGCCGGTTTTATAGTCGCGCTCGTAGTCCTTTCCGGATTCATGCACCTTGCGTCGTTCGACGACTTCTAAAATTATCGGTCTCCCATTAGGACTGAGGTAGAGCCTCGCGGGCACGGGGGATACTTCAATCAGCGGGGAGAAAACCTTTTGGGCATCGAGGTCCAAAATCCACAGAAATCTCTTAGCGCGCTGAGCATTAGTCACCGAGATCAATGCCCGGCCGGCCTTGGAATCTACAATCCCCATGCTCGGTATCCACGGTTTTCCCGTCACTGGGCTCACTTCCTCAAATGGCTTCAGTCGTAGTCGCTGCGCTTCTGTAAGAGGTTGGAGGAGATCGATCTTTTCTTTGATCATGCCTTGATCGTAGTTGATCATAATTTTTTCGCGTTGGTCGTAGATGGTGTTGCCGTCCGCTGCAAAATAAGCGCTATCGGAAAATGCCGTATTGAGCGGTACCTTGGCAGTGAGGTAGTCCTTCTCGTCAACCGTTTCTTGCATGGTCTTAAGCTTCCGCAATGTTCTTGCCTCATAGATGTCTATGGTCGAGACGATACGAGAATGACCAGCATCCTCGGCAATGGTATTTGAAAGATTCACTAACAATTTGCTTCTATCTGGAGTCAACAGGACGGCCGGTGGCCCACCCGGCTGAGAAGGCAGGTCGAGCGTTGCGTCAACTTCCATAAGAGGAAGCTGCAATGCTACGACGCGATAATTATCTTCTAAATCTTCCGCGGTCTTGGGAAACACCCCGTAGAGAAGTCGGTGCACGGTATCGTAACGGACATTATGTGGCAGCCAATATCCAAGGGCAGAGTGAGAACCGCGCGGGAGATATGCTGGCATGAGTTCAGCGAGGCCAGTGATCCGGGGGAGCATCCAATGCGCGTCAATCTGGAGCGAGTCGAGCTCGATCTTAAGAAATTCCCCGGCCGTGCCAAAGAAATAAGCGAATTTAGTTTCTGGAGGCTTCGTTGTCGAAGCAAGAGCATGGTTCTGCATACCTGGCCCTCGTTCCTCGGACCAAGTAGGGGGGCCTGGAAACACCGTTGATGCTATTAACGCCACGATGATGACGACCGAGAGTCTCGGCCAGTTCTGTTGGAGTAATGAGGATCTCATAAGGAAAAGGGGGCTCATTTCTTACTCCCTGGACCCCCAAAATGGTTGGTATGAGGTCACTCAACTCTGGCGTTGTGACCTAAAGTGGTGGATATGTAGGGGGGCCCGGCGTGGCCGCCCAGCCCCAGGGCACCCACATAGGGGTGCCCCTACAACGCTCGGTGCGGATTCAATAGACAGCCTCACCAAGATTTGGGTAATGACAAGGGTAGTGACCTACCCTCCCTGGCTCAGGTTCGCCCAAACCGCCGGGCAGGCTGTATGCCTTCGAGACGCAACCCGCCTGAGTCAGTTTTCCCTTCAGATGCTGCCTCCTTCGCTTCGCTCACCTTGATCTTGAGGCGGAGGTTGTTGACACTGTCTGCGTTGCTGAGGGCTTGGTCGAGGCTGATCTTGTCCTCTGTGTAGAGGTCGAAGAGCGCCGTATCGAAGGTCTGGCACCCTTCCTGGGCCCCCTGCAGCATCGCTTCTTTGAGCGTATCCACCTCGCCTTTCTTGATGAGTTCCTTAATACGCGGGGTATCCAGCAGGATCTCCAAGGCTGGCACGCGCCGGCCGTCCGTACCCATCACCAACCGTTGGGAGACGATCGAGCGCAAATTGAGCGACAGTTGTAGGAAAATTTGCGCGTGCCGAGGCTCGGGGAAAAAGTTGATGATGCGCTCGAACGCCTGGTTGGCATTGGTTGAGTGCAGGGTGGCGAGGCACAAGTGGCCGGTGTCGGCAAAGGTGATCGCCGCCTCCATAGTCTCACTGTCACGAATTTCACCGATCAGGATGACGTCCGGCGCCTGACGCATAGCGTTCTTGAGGGCATCCTGAAACGAGTGCGTGTCGAAGCCCACCTCGCGCTGGTTGACGATCGACTGTTTATGACGGTGCACGAACTCAATCGGGTCCTCGACACTAATAATATGACCCGGCCTGCTGCTGTTGCGGTGGTCGATCATAGCGGCCAGCGTGGTGGATTTGCCCGAGCCAGTGGCGCCCACAACCAGCACGAGGCCGCGCTTGGTCATGATGATGTCCTTGAGGATCGACGGCAGCCCGAGTTCGTCGAGGGAGGCGATCTCGACGTTGATTTTGCGGACCACTATCCCCACGTAGCTCTGCTGGCGGAAGAGGTTGACGCGAAAGCGGCTGAGTCCAACATAGGAGAGCGCCAGGTTCATCTCCCGCTGCTCGGCGAACTCACGTTGCTGCTGCTCGGTCATGATCGACCGGGCCAGGGTTTCCAAGTCTTCTGGCGTAAAGTCGGTATCCCCTATCGGTTGGACAACGCCTTCGATACGGTACATCGGCGGGCGCCCTACCGTGAAGTAGATGTCCGAGGCATTGCGCTCGACCATGATTGCCACAAAATCGCGAAAGTCCATCAGCGTACCCCCTCTACGAAAACCTTCCCATCGCCAGCTTCCCGGCTGGCGCCGCCTGAGCGAACAGGTTCGGGGTCATGCTCCTCGACTGGGCCTCCTCGCGGGAGGTCTGGCCGCGGTTGACTAGCTCAACGAGCGCCATATCCATAGTTTGCATGCCGTCCTTCTGGCCGACCTGCATGGCCGAGGGAATCTGGTGTATCTTCCCTTCACGGATAAGGTTCCTCACTGCTGGTGTGGCTACGAGGATCTCCAGGGCTGCGACCCGGCCCCCGCCTTTTTTCTTACACAGGGTTTGGGTGATGATAGCTTCGATGGCGTCGGCGAACTGGGTGCGGATCTGCGCCTGTTGGCCCGCAGGAAACACGTCGACCACGCGGTCCACGGTCGAGGGCGCGCTCGGCGAGTGCAGGGTAGCGAAGACTAGGTGACCGGTCTCGGCTGCGGTGATAGCGAGCTGGATAGTTTCCAGGTCGCGCATTTCACCGACCAGAATCACATCCGGGTCCTCGCGCAGAACAGCGCGCAGGGCGTTGGCGAACGAGTGCGTGTGCAACCCCAGCTCGCGTTGGTTTACCAGGCACTGTTTCGACCGATGGACGAACTCGATGGGGTCTTCGATGGTGATGATGTGGCCGGCAAAGATGTTGTTAACATGGTCGACCATCGCCGCCAGGGTGGTCGATTTGCCGGAGCCGGTGGGGCCGGTAACCAGGATCAGCCCTTTTTCTCTGTCACACAGTCTCTTCAGGATCGGTGGGAGCCCCAGCTCTTCAGTCGAAAGAATCTTGGTCGGGATGGTACGGAAGACCACGCCTTCACCGCGCTGTTGCATGAACACATTGACGCGGAAGCGGCCAATGTCGCCCATGTCAAAGGAGAAGTCCAGCTCGAGGCGCTCCTCGAACGTCTTGCGCTGGCCGTCATCCATGATGTCATACACCAGGGCGTGGACCTCCTCGCGCGATAAGGGCGGGTGGTCGAGTTTCTTCATATCCCCGTGGAGCCGGATCATAGGCGGCTCGCCGCTGCTGAGGTGAGCGTCCGAGGCCCCTGACTGTACGGCAAAGGTGAGTAGCGCAGTAACGTCCATAAGTTCCTCCCTTGTCCTCCGCGGAGAACAGATCGGCACTTCGCTGCAGAAGTTTATTAAGCAGCGGTCAGCCACCAGCGGACTGAGTAACCAACTATGAGAAGCGCTTCCCTTGACAGCGCGAATACCCCAGGACTAAGAAAAGAAGGTAATACTGCGAAAGCACATCCTGCGGCATGGAACGGAGACAAGAAAGGAGGAGGCGCATGAAACAACTGCGGATTATTCCCGACAAATGTACGGGCTGCATGCAGTGTGAGCTGGCCTGCTCCTTCGTGCAGACTGGCACCTTTCAGCCCTCTCGGTCGGTCATCCGGGTGTATGTGTTCGACGAGCAGGCCATCTACTCGCCCTACACCTGTTTTCAGTGTGACGAGGCCTGGTGCATGACGGCGTGCCCGGTCAACGCCATCGCCATTGACCCTGCCACCGGCGCCAAAGTGGTCATGGACAATGTCTGCGTGGGCTGTGCCGTCTGCACTATTGCCTGTCCCTATGGCACGGTTTTCTATCACCCCGACACCCACAAGGCCTTCAAGTGCGACCTCTGCGGAGGAGACCCCGCCTGTGCCCAAGCCTGTCCCACGGGCGCCATTGAATATGTGGAGCTGGAGCAGCCGGACTGGCTGGTGTCCTGGGCACAAAGGGTCAATGCAGGGTTCCAGGCCATGCAGGAAGGAGGCACCCCAGTATGATGTACGGTTGGACCGGAACAGTTCTGCGGGTCAATCTGACCACACGGCAAATCAGCAAAGAGCCTCTACGCGAAGAGTGGGCGCGGGACTTTATTGGGGGTCGAGGGCTAGGAGCCAAATATCTCTTCGAGGAGGTAAATCCCCAGGTAGATGCCTTCAGCCCTGAGAACAAGCTGATTTTTGCCACTGGTCCGCTGACAGGCACCAACGCATCCTGCGGGGCGCGGTATATGGTGGTCACCAAAGGGCCTTTAACAAACACGATCACTACCTCCAACTCAGGGGGGCATTGGGGTCCGGAACTCAAAGCGGCCGGTTATGACCTGATCATCTTGGAAGGCCGCGCTGCAACGCCCTGCTACCTGTGGATCTACGATGACCAGGTCGAAATTCGTGCTGCCGGCCACCTGTGGGGCAAAACCGTCTGGGAGACCGAGGAGCACCTGCGCCGGGAGCTGGGAATACCGGACGCCATCATCGCCAGCATTGGCCCGGGCGGCGAAAAGCTAGTCCGTTTTGCCTGTATTATGAACGACCTGCACCGAGCTGCCGGTCGCTCCGGAGTGGGGGCGGTGATGGGCGCAAAGAATGTGAAAGCGATTGCCGTGCGAGGAACTGGCGGGGTGCGGCTGGCCGATCCCAAAGCCTATATGGAAGCCATGTGGGCCATGAAGGTCAAGTTGCGAGAATCCCCAGTCACCTCCCAAGGCCTCCCCATCTACGGGACCGAAGTGCTGGTGAATGTCATTAATGAGCATGGGGCTTTCCCCACCCGCAACCACCAAGAGAGCGTCTTTGAGAAGGCCGAGGACATCAGCGGCGAGACCCTGACCGAGACGCGCCTGGTGGCGAACAAGGCCTGCTTTGCCTGCACTATCGCCTGCGGACGGGTCACGATCTTGCCTGGTGAGGCGGCTGGGAAGTACATGGTGACAACCCACCCCCATAACTGGAAGATTGCGGGAGAAGGGCCAGAGTATGAGGCCGCCTGGGCGATGGGTGCGGAGTGTGGGATCGGCGATCTCGATGCGCTGATCAAGGCGAACTGGCTGTGTAACGAGCTGGGGATAGACGCGATCAGTTTCGGCGCGACCGTGGCGGCGGCGATGGAGCTGTACGAGAAAGGCGCTGTCTCACTGGCAGAGACGGGGATGCCACTCAACTTCGGCAGCGCCGAGGCACTCATTGCCATGGCGGAGAAGACCGCCTATCGCGAAGGCTTCGGCAATGAGCTGGCCGAGGGTTCCAAACGCATGACGGCCAAATACGGTCGGCCCGAACTCTTCATGGGCGTCAAGGGGCAAGAGTTTGCCGCTTATGAGGCCCGGGCCATTCAGGGCATGGGGCTGGGCTACGCCACCTCGAACCGCGGCGCGTGCCACCTCAAAGCGTACACGGTCGCCGCGGAGATCCTGGGTCTGCCGCGGCAGATGGACCCGCGCGCTACTGAGGGCAAGGCCGAGATCACCAAGCTCTTTCAGGACGCCACCTCAACGGTGGATGCGACCGGTCTCTGTCTGTTCCTCACTTTTGGCGTCGGGCTGGACGAGATCCTGCCCCAGCTTTCTGCGGCGACCGGGGTTCCCTATACCCTGGAGAGTCTCTTGCAGATCGGCGAACGCATCTGGAACCTGGAGCGGTTGTGGAATGAGCGGGCAGGCTTGACCGGCAAGGATGACACCTTGCCCAAGCGCATCCTGGAGGAACCGCTTCCTTCCGGACCAGCCAAAGGGCAGGTGAACAAGCTCGGAGAGATGCTGCCGGAGTACTACCGTCTGCGTGGCTGGGATGCGGAAGGGCGCATCACTCAGGAGAAATTGAAAGAGCTGGGGCTGGCGTAAGACGTAAAACGTAAAGCGTAAAACGTGAAAGCTAAAACGTAGAGCGTAAAACGTAAGAAGTGCGTCCGACTTCTTCTTACGTTTTACGTTTTATTCTTCATTATTCGTTACGTTTTACGTTTTATTCACGGAGGGCGGAACAATCATGGCACGACATGTCATTATCGGTGGCGGCCCGGCTGGGATAGCGGCTATTGAAGCCATCCGCGCAACAGAAGGCCAAGCTTCTTCGCTCACTCTGATCTCGGATGAACCTGCCTACTCCCGCATGGTCCTCCCTTACTACCTCGCGCGGGAGATTCCCGAGGCGCACTGCCTGATTGGCGATCAGGCGTATTTTGACCGGCAGAAAGTGGAGCCGCTGTTAGGCGTGCGGGCGCAGCGGGTCGATACTCAGGCACGCAACCTCATCCTTAGTGATGGAAAAACTGTGCCCTTTGATACGTTGCTCATTGCCACCGGCTCTTCAGCTCAGCGCCCTCCTATTTCTGGCGTCAACCAGGACGGGGTTTATACTTTCTGGACTCTCGACGATGCGCGGAAGACTATCGCCAAAGGGCAAGGCACTCCAGAAGCTGTCCTTGTGGGCGCCGGTTTCATTGGCTTTATCGTGCTGAACGCCATGACCAAGCTGGGGTGGAAGCTGTCGGTTGTGGAGATGGAACCGCAGGTGTTGCCACGCATGCTCGACAAACAAGGAGCGAATGCTGTCGAGGGGTGGCTGCGCGCGCGCGGCGTAGCACTGCACACAGGAGCCCAGGTGCGGGAAATCGTCAGGTCCAATAGCGGCAAGCTTACCCTCTCGTTAAGCACGGGAGCGACCATCAATGCGGACCTTGTGATTGTGGCCACGGGGATTCGCCCTAATATAGACTTTCTTGCCGGTTCTGGCATCGCGCTCAATGGCGGCGTCACAGTCGATGAGTGGCTGCAGACCAGTATGCCCGGTATTTACGCGGCTGGAGATG
>WNGG01004213.1_pt1 | contig 18433 bp, 14 predicted proteins | sample 5400661 | NCBI WGS metagenome assembly WNGG01 (sample SAMN13153372, study PRJNA577476) | soil metagenome | isolation source: 100 cm soil or saprolite under Garry oak tree replicate 1 | place: USA:California | collected 2016-06-15
GAAAAGAAAGCGAGGTGAAAGTCGCCTTTCGCAAGCTGCATCGTCATCACTGGAGACGATGCAGCCGGATTGCGGGGACGCCGCCATTCAGCCGACAGCCCGGGATAGGCCATGATTTCGTCGAGCAGTTGCGCCGCAACGCCGCTGCCTTGCGCGACCTCGCGATGAAGTATCTGGATCATCTGGCCGGCGAACTCGTTCCAGTTCACGATGAACTGCCGCAGGCCTTTTGGATGGAAGACCACGTGCATGGCGTTATCCGCGATGTCGGACTCCATTTCGTACGACTCGTGAAAGGCTTTGAACAAACGTCGGGAGGCTTCATTGCGAATGCGGACATCCCAGTGTCCATCGATAACGATCCCGGGGTATGGCTCTTGCTGCCGAAGAATGAAATCGAACGCTTGGCGCACATGCTGCAAATTATCAGCCGCCAAGCCCCGGTCGCCATAAGGCGGCACGAAGCCTGCTGCCACGTGCAGCGCATTGCGCTCCTCGAGCGGCAGATCGAGCGCACTTCCAAGCAATTGCACCATCTCGCGACTCGGCTGCGCGCGTCCGGTTTCCAGAAAACAGAGATGCCTGGCCGAGACATTTGCATCGCCTGCCAGTTCGATCTGGGTGAGGCGGCGAACATTTCGCCAATGCTTCAGCAAGCTGCTAAAGTGTCCGGCGGCGACGTCGTGCAAAATCGGATTTTGGACGGTCATGGCAAGTAACCTTAGATGACGAGATCAGAAGGGCAATTACTTCAGAAGTAAGTCGCGGCAGGACGATTGCGGCGACGTTTCGCAGTTGCCCCCTGCCGCCTCCCATGCCATGACGCCATCAGTGAGGGGCGTATCATGACCGTTCTTATCGCGGGCGGCGGCATCGGCGGACTGACGCTGGCGCTCAGCCTGCATCAAATCGGCGTTCCCGCCAAAGTATTCGAGAGCGTCTCTGAATTGAAGCCGCTCGGCGTCGGCATCAACCTGCTGCCGCATGCCGTGCGTGAGCTGATCGAACTCGGCCTGCTCAACCAGCTCGATGCGTCTGGCGTGCGCACCAGGGAACTCGCGTATTTTTCCAAGCACGGCAAGCCGATCTGGAGCGAGCCCCGCGGCATCGAGGCCGGTTACAAATGGCCGCAATTTTCGATCCATCGCGGCACGCTGCAGCAGATTCTGCTCGACGCCGCGACCGAACGGCTGGGGGCCGAAAACATTCTCACCAGCCATCATCTTTACGGCTGGTCGGTGACCGCGAGCGGTGTCCGCGCCGATTTCATCGACAAGGCGACCGGCCAACCGGCGGGCAGCCATGACGGCGCGCTATTGATCGCGGCCGACGGCATTCACTCCGCGATCCGCGAAAAGCTGTATCCGCAGGAAGGCCCGCCGATCTGGAACGGACGCATTCTCTGGCGCGGCATTACCGCCGGCGACGCGTTTCTCTCCGGCCGCACCATGATCATGGCCGGCCACGAAATCCTGAAATTCGTCTGCTATCCGATTTCGAAGGAAGCAGACGCATCAGGCAGATTTTGGATCAACTGGGTGGCCGAGAGGCACATGCCGCCGACCTACCAATGGCGGCGCGAGGATTACAACCGCACGGCCAGGCTGGAGGAATTCCTGCCGTGTTTCGCGGATTGGAAATTCGACTGGCTCGACGTGCCCGGGCTGATCCGCAATTGTCCGCATGCCTACGAGTATCCGCTGGTCGATCGCGATCCGATTCCGCAGTGGACATTCGGCCGGACCACCCTGATGGGCGACGCCGCGCATCCGATGTATCCGATCGGTTCCAACGGCGCCTCGCAGGCGATCCTCGACGCCCGCGTCATCACCCGCGAAATCCTGGCGCATGGCGCGACCAATGCCGCGCTGATGGCGTATGAGGCGGAGCGCCGGCCGGCCACGACGGATCTTGTCATGCTCAACCGGCGCAACGGGCCCGAGCAGGTGATGCAACTGGTCGAGGAACGCGCGCCTGATGGATTCAACGTCGTCACCGACGTGCTGTCGCTCAAGGAGCTGGAAGACATCGCCGCCAACTACAAACGCGTTGCCGGCTTTCAAGTCGAAGGCCTCAACGCCAAGCCACCTATCGTGCCTGCATCAGGCCAGCTTTCCAGCGCGGGATAGCTTCCGTCACCTCTCCGCCGCGCTTTGCGGGAAGAGGCCGCGAGCCTCCAGAGCGGGATGAGATTAGGTTGGGGCCGTGACGACGGACCATTTTTCTTCTCGTGCCCCGGACGCAAGCCGCACGAGCGCTGCGAGCCGGGGCCCATTCTACTTTGCATGGGGTTGTTTTCGCGATTTTGTGTCTGGGCTGCGTCCGGGACACGAGATCGTTAGTGCTTCGCGCTCACGGCGAATCGATCCAACTCCAATGCATCATGCTCTAGCGAGATCCAGTTCGAGGCTACTGTCGAACCGCCTTTGCGGTCTCGACCAATCGCGCGCTGGTCGTGGCGGTGGCGAGCACGGTACCGTCCTCGGCCGTCAGCCTTCCCGCCACGAAAGCGATCGTCTTGCCGAGTTGCGTGACATCGGCCTCGCCCGTGATCGGTCCGGGTTTTGCCGGCGCCAAAAAATTGACGGTCATGGTGATGGTCGCGGTGTAGAGCTTGCCTTCGGTCATGACGAACACCGCCGGACCCATGGTGTCATCGAGCATGGCCGAGAGGATCCCGCCCTGGATGAAGCCGGCCGGGTTGCAGAACGCCGGTTTGCCGTCGAAGCCAATCCGGACCCAGCCTTCCCTCGGCCGTGCATCGATCAGGTGCCAGCCGAGCAATTTCGACGATGGCGGGGCGGCGAAATGGTCGAGAGCGGTGCTGATCATGGAGACCTCCGGTTAGCCCCATGCTTAGCTCGGGCCTGCTGACAGGGTGGTGTCAGCAGGGTGCGCACGCCTGCCGCCCGAGCCCGCCGCAGCGCGGTGGCGCACGCTTCATTGCCCCAGCCCATGCGCGATCACCTTGCGCATGACATTCGGCAGCGCTTCATCCCGAAGCGTCGCGATCGGCACCCAGCGCATGCCCTCCGGCGGACGTGCGCGCGCGGGAACGGTTGCGGTGTAGACCGCAAGCTCCAGCGGAAAATGCGTGAAGACATGGGTGACGATGCCTGCCTTGCGATGCCAGCGCGCGGCGCCTTTCAGCGTGGGCGCCTGCTTCAATGCCGCCTTGTCGTCCTGCGCGGCGAGCCAGTCGGAACCCGGCACTTCGGTCATGCCGCCGAGCAGGCCTTTTTCGGGGCGGGTGCGGACCAGGAGCTCATCGCCGCGGGTGACGACGAACGCCGCACCTCGGCGCAGCGCGCCGGTTTTCTTCGCAGCCTTGCGCGGAAAAGTCTCCTGATCGCCACGCGCGCGGCCCACGCAGTCGTCATTCAGCGGGCACAGCGCGCAGGCCGGTTTTTTGGGCGTGCAGATCGAAGAGCCGAGATCCATCAACGCCTGGGCACTATCGCCGGCGCGAGCCTTCTCGTCGCCGGCGCGAGACTTCTCGTCGCCGGCGCGGGATGTCCCGTCGCCGGCGTCGAGCAGCGTGGTCGCCAGTTGCTGGATCAGCGGCTTTGCCTTCGGCAGCGGTTCCTCGACCGCGAACAGCCGCGACACTACGCGCTCGATATTGCCGTCGACCGGCATGGTCCGGCGATCGAACGCAATCGCGGCGATTGCGGCCGCGGTGTAGGGCCCGATCCCCGGCAGCGCGCGCAAGCCTTCCTCGGTGTCCGGAAACACCCCGCCGTGGTCGCGCCGCACCGCGACCGCGCAGGCATGCAAATTGCGCGCCCGCGAATAATAGCCGAGCCCGGCCCACATTCGCAGCACATCGTCGAGCGTGGCGCGACCGAGCGCGTCGACGTCAGGCCAGCGCGCCAGAAACTTCTCGAAATACGGCCCCACCGTTTTGACGCCGGTCTGCTGCAGCATGATTTCCGACAGCCAAACCCGATAGGGATCGGCGCGTCCGCCGGACAGCGGCCGCCACGGCAGTTTGCGGCGGTGACGGTCGTACCATGCCAGCAGCAGCGCCGGGCGGGCGGCGCCATCTTCCGGAACGACCCGCTTCGTTTTCTTGATTGCTGTTGATATCGGCACATCTCATTTTAGGAACAGAATCGGGACATGGCCAGCTGCCAGGGGATTGCAGACTATAACGCGCCGCGTTATAGTCTCTCATGATCCAGGGCTTTGCCGATTCCGAAGCGGAATTGATCTGGTCCGGACGCCGGAGCCGAAAATTGCCGGCGGATATCCAAAACGTCGCTCTGAGAAAGCTTCGTCTTTTGAATCAGGCTCGGGTGCTTGGCGACCTTCGTGTGCCGCCCGGCAATCGCCTCGAAGCACTTAGAGCGGATCGCCAGGGGCAGCATTCGATCCGGATCAATGATCAATGGCGCATCTGTTTTATATGGGATGAGGGAGGACCGTCACGTGTCGAAATCGTCGACTACCACGCCTAGAAGCGGGCTGCTTTCCAATCCACACCCCGGCGAAATCCTGCTCGAAGAGTTCCTTAAACCGATGGGCCTTAGCCAGAATGCGCTGGCGCGCGAGGTTCACGTCGCGCCGCGCCGCATCAACGAGATCGTGCTGGGCAAACGGGACGTCACTGCCGACACCGATCTGCGGCTCGCCCGCTATTTTGGCCTGTCGGAGGGGTTCTTTCTTGGATTGCAGATGGACTATGATCTAATGCAACGAAGGCGCGAAATCGACCGCGACCTTAAAACCATCCGCCCGCGCGCGGCGTAACTTAAGAGTACCGCGCCGAACAGCGGTGATACAGGAAACCATGGCCAAGCCCGGTTGGATCAGCGCCAAGCCGCTTTCCGTTCTGCTCAGCGACGTTTTTTCCGACGCCTACGCCAAGCAGGGATTTGCCGCGCGCGAACTGGTCACGCGCTGGGCGGAAATCGCCGGCCCCGAAGTCGCCGCCCATTCCGAGCCCCTGAAAATCCAGTGGCCGCGGCCGGTGGAGGGGCAGCAGCAGGAACCGGCCACGCTGGTGTTGCGGGTGGAGGGCCCGATGGCGCTTGAGATCCAGCACGCCTCCGACGTCATCCTGCAGCGGGTCAACCGCTTCTTCGGCTGGAGCGCGGTCGGCCGGCTGGCGCTGCGGCAGGCGCCGCTGTCGCGCCGGAATCCGCCGAAGAGTTCCCGCGCGCCCGACGCCGCATCGGTGGCGGAAATCGCGGAAACCCTGTCGGCGGTCGAGGACGAGGAATTGCGGGCCGCGCTGGCGCGGCTCGGCGCCTCGATCAAGCGAAATTGAGGCTGCCACCGCGTCCGGGTCTGGCGGCCTGCCATTGCCACAATCGTGGTTTCAAGCTAGCGAACTGTCCTCGTTAGGTTCTTTGGGCGTGAACGCGCCAATCCGGGAGCAAACCCTTGATCATCACGCGCCGCGCCTTCACCGCCGCCCTGTCGCTGACCGGGCTTGCCGCCCTCGCCGGGTTCTCGCCGCTGCGTCTGATCGCCGGGGCGATGGCGCAAAGCGCGTCCGACGTGGCGAAACCCGTTTCGCTGCCGGACATGGCGCTCGGTCCTGCCAACGCCACGGTGACGATCACCGAATATGCCTCGATGACCTGCCCGCACTGCGCGGCCTTCACCGAGACCGTGTTTCCGAAAATCAAATCGGAATTTATCGACAGCGGCAAGATCCGCTTCGTGTTCCGCGAATTCCCGCTCGACATCAAGGCGGCGGCGGGTTCGATGCTGGCGCGTTGCATCGCCAAGGACGATTCCGGGAAATATTTCGCGGTCGTCGACCTGCTGTTCAAGCAGCAGAACGACTGGGTGACGAAGAACACCACGGAAACGCTGACCCGGATCGGCAAGCAGGCCGGCCTCAGCCAGCAGGCGGTCGAGGCTTGCCTCAAGGACCAGGCGCTGCTCGACAAGATCGCCGCCGATCAGAAGTTCGCCAGCGAAGTGCTGAAGGTCAATTCCACGCCGACCTTCTTCATCAATGGCGAGATGGTCAAGGGCGAGACCTCGTTCGAGGAATTCGATAAGAAGATCAAGTCGCTCCTGAAGAGCTGATTCGGCGCCCTGGCGGGCCGGATTCGTATAATCCCGTAAGCCCTGCAAAAGCCTTGGGAAAAGCCGACCGCGCCGGTTGCCCTGCGGCCCCGGCCTCGCCATTGTCGCGGCCATCCGAGCCGCAAAACGCGACTCGCCCACACACCGACATTGCCATCTATGGTATTGTCCCGGCAGAGAGATTCGCGCCCTGCCAACAGAGAATCGTGTCCATGAAACTCACGCGTCTTCGCCTCCATGGTTTCAAGTCCTTCGTCGAGCCCACTGACTTCGTGATCGAAACCGGACTGACCGGCGTTGTCGGGCCGAATGGCTGTGGCAAATCGAATCTGGTCGAGGCGTTGCGCTGGGCGATGGGCGAGACCTCGCACAAATCGCTGCGTGCCGCCGACATGGACGCGGTAATCTTTGCCGGTTCCGGCAACCGTCCGTCGCGCAATCACGCCGAAGTGGTGATGACGATCGATAATACCGATCGTACCGCGCCGGCGGCCGTGAACGACCGGGAGACACTGGAAATCTCGCGCCGGATCGAGCGCGAGGCGGGCTCGGTCTATCGTATCAACGGCCGCGACGTGCGCGCCCGCGACGTGCAGATCCTGTTCGCCGACGCCGCCACCGGTGCGCGCTCGCCGGCATTGGTGCACCAGGGCAAGATTGGCGAGATCATCCAGGCCAAACCGGAACAGCGTCGCCGCGTGCTGGAGGACGCCGCCGGCGTCGCCGGGCTTCATGCCCGCCGCCATGAGGCCGAATTGCGCCTCAAGGCCGCCGAAACCAACCTCACCCGCGTCGAGGACGTGATCGGGCAACTGGCCGGACAGATCGATGGCCTGAAGAAACAGGCGCGGCAGGCGATCCGCTACCGCGAAGTCGCCGCCAAGGTGCGCAAGGCCGAGGCCATGCTGTTCCATCTGCGCTGGCTGGAGGCCAATACCGATGTGGCGGACGCCGCCCGCACCTACGACCTCAGCGTTCGCGACATGGCCGAACGAACCCGCGAACAGGCGGAGGCGGCCCGTATCCAGGCGGTGCGCGCCTCCGAACTGCCGGCGCTGCGTGAAGCCGAGGCCCGCGCCGCCGCCGGGCTGCAGCGGCTTACCAATGCGCGCGAAACGCTCGACCGCGAAGAGGAGCGTGCCAAGGAGCGCGTCGCCGAACTGGATCGCCGGCTGACGCAGTTTTCGGCCGATATCGCCCGCGAGCAGCAGCAGACCTCCGACGCCGAGGTGGCGCTGGCGCGGCTCGATGCCGAAGACACCGAATTGAAGGAAGAGATCAAATCCCGCGTCGAAAAGCGCAGCGGCGTCGATGAACGCGTCTCCGAGGCTGAAGCGACGCTCGCCGCCGCCGAACGCCTGTTCGCCGAGCTGACCACTGTTCTCGCCGACCTCACCGCCAAGCGCAATCAGCTTGAGGCGGGGGTGCACACCCATCGCGACCGGCTGGCGCGGCTCGATCAGGATATCGCCAATGTCGAGACCGAAGAGCAGAAGCTGGCGCAGGAGACCAGCGGTCTAGGCGACCTCGCCGCACTCACGGATTCCATGGAGACCGCGCAGCAGAGTTTGGCGCAATCCGAACTGGCCACGCAGACCAGCGAATTCAACCATGTCGCCGCGCGCCAGAAGCTGGAATCCGCGCGTGCGCCGCTTAACGAGGCCGACAAGCGCGTGCAGCGGCTCGAGACCGAAGCCCGCACCATCTCGAAACTCGTCAATGGCGAAACCAAGAACCTCTGGCCGCCGATCATCGACGGCGTCACCGTCGCCAAGGGCTACGAGAAAGCGCTTGGCGCCGCATTGGGCGACGATCTCGATGCGCCGGTCGACCCGTCGGCCCCGCTGCGCTGGACCAATACCGGCGTCACCGAGGGCGACCCCGCCTTGCCCGAGGGGGTAGAGGCACTCGCCGCGCATGTGGAGGCGCCCTCCGAGCTGGCGCGTCGCCTTGCCCAGATCGGCGTCGTCGCCAAAGAGCGCGGCGCGGGACTGGTATCGCAGTTGAAGACCGGCCAGCGGCTGGTGTCGCCCGAAGGCGACGTCTGGCGCTGGGACGGGTTCGTCGCCGCCGCCCATGCGCCAACCGGCGCGGCGCGGCGTCTGGCCGAGCGCGCGCGGCTGGTCGACATCGAAAACGAGCTTGAGCAGGCCCGCATCGATGCATCGGCCAAGCGTCAGGCGCTGGAAGCCGCTGACGCCGAACTGAAGGCCGCATCCGCGGCGGAGACCTCCGCGCGCGATGCCTGGCGCGCCGCGCAGCGCGAAGCCGACGCCGCGCGCGAACGTCATGCCAATACCGAGCGCGAGATCAATCGCCACGCCGCGCGCAAGTCGGCGCTGACGGAAGCTCACAGCCGCCTCAACGCCGACCGCGCCGAGGCGCAAGCCGCGCATGAGAGCGCCACCGCGGCGCTGGACGAATTGCCGCCGAGCCTCGACACCGAAACCAGGCTCGCCGCTGTTCGTACCGACATCGACGGCCACCGCCGCCTCGCGGTGCAGGTTCGGGCCGAAGCGCAGGCCTTGGCGCGCGAGGCCGAGCTGGCGGATCGCCGGCTGCAGGCGATTTTGGCCGAGCGGAGCGAATGGCAAAACCGCAAACAGAGCGCGACTTCGCAGATCGCCACCGTCGAAGCCCGAATCACCGAGGTCACAGCCGAACGGGCCGAGCTCGACAATGCGCCTGAATTGTTCGCGCAAAAGCGCCGCGCGCTGATCGGCGAGATCGAATCCTCCGAAACCGCCCGGCGTGTTGCCGCCGATGCGCTGGCGAGCGCCGAGAGCTTGATGGCCGAAACCGACCGCGCCGCCAAGATTTCGCTCGAGGCTTTGTCGAGCGCGCGCGAAACCACCGCCCGCGCCGAAGAGCGCATGGATGGCGCCAAGCGCCGCCTCGCCGACGTCGAGCGCGAAATCCACGACATGCTGGAAGTCGAGCCGCAAGGCGTCGCCGCGATGGCCGAGATCGAGCCCGGCACGGAGTTGCCGCCGCTCGCGGAGATCGAAGAAAGCCTCGACAAGTTGCGCCGCGATCGCGAGCGGCTGGGTGCCGTCAATCTGCGCGCCGAGGAAGAGCTGCGCGAGGTCGAAGCCCAGCACACCTCGCTCACGACGGAGCGTGACGATCTGGTGGAAGCCATCAAGCGGCTGCGCCAGGGTATCCAAAGCCTCAACCGCGAGGCGCGCGAGCGGCTCTTGACCTCCTTCGAAGTCGTCAACGGCCATTTCAAGCGGCTGTTCGTGGAGTTGTTCGGCGGCGGCGAGGCGGCGCTGCACCTGATCGAGAGTGACGATCCGCTCGAGGCCGGGCTTGAAATCATCGCCAAGCCGCCCGGCAAGAAGCCGCAGACGCTGTCGCTGCTGTCAGGCGGCGAGCAGGCCCTGACCGCGCTGGCGCTGATCTTCGCGGTGTTCCTCACCAACCCGTCGCCGATCTGCGTGCTGGACGAAGTCGACGCGCCGCTCGACGATCACAACGTGGAGCGGTTCTGCAACCTGCTGAACGAGATGACCGCTTCAACCGAGACGCGCTTCATCATCATCACGCACAATCCGATCACGATGGCGCGGATGAACCGGCTGTTCGGCGTCACCATGGCCGAACGCGGCGTATCGCAACTGGTCTCGGTTGACCTCGAAGATGCGGTGAAAATTCTCGATCAGCACGTGGCGTGAGGCGTCACCACGTCTATTGACGTCATCATCCGCGAAAGCGGATGATCCACTACGCCGCGCCGTTGACGTGCGTCGCAGCCGTCACGGAATACTGGATGCCCCGCTTTCGCGGAGCATGACAAAAGAGAAATGACCTCTCCCGACCTTCCAGCCGAACTGAAAGCCGCCCTCGACGCCAGGCTGCAAGGCCTGTCGCGCAACGACGCTGCCGGGCGCGCCGCGCTGATCTCGCAGACCTACCGCGATGGCGGCGGGTCCGGAACGATCCGGACGGAAATCGATGCGCTGGCTTATGCGCTGGTACGGATGCCCGCGACCTACGCCGCGGTGACCGCAAGTCTGAACGCGCTCCGCGAAATCGCGCCTCACCTCGCCCCGGCCAGCCTGCTCGATATCGGCGCCGGTCCGGGTACCGCGGCATGGGCGGCGGCCGAGGCATTCTCGTCTTTGAAAAGCTTCACGCTGCTGGATGCCAACAGCGCCCTGCGCGCACTGGCGCTGGATATTGGCCGCGGCAGCGTGCGTCTGCGCGATATGACTTACCAACGCGGCGACGCCCGCGCCAGGCTGGCTGATGCCGAGGCCGCCGACCTGGTCGTGGCAAGCTATATGATCGCCGAGGTAAGCGACGCGGAACAAGCCGCGCTCACCGAGCTGATGTGGACAAAAACCCGCGACACGCTGCTGATCGTCGAACCCGGCACACCGGCAGGATATGCAAGGATCCTCACCGCGCGGCGACAACTGATCGCGACGGGCGCGCATGTCGCGGCCCCCTGCCCGCACGACGGCGAGTGCCCGCTGACTGCGCCGGACTGGTGTCACTTCACACAACGCCTGCCGCGATCGCGCGCGCATAAACAAATCAAATCCGCAGAACTTCCCTATGAGGATGAAAAATTCATCTATGTCGCGCTGACGCGCGCACCGATCGCGCTGCATCGCGCCCGCGTGCTGGCGCAACCCGTCATCACCAAGATCGCGGCCACCGCAAAACTCTGCACGCCTCACGGCGTTGTGAGCGCCATCGCGCCCCGCCGCGACAAGATCGCCTATGCGCGCTTTCGAAAATACAATTGGGGCGACACCGTTTTCGACATCAGCAACACATCCGCGGAATAATTTTCGGCCTCCAGCGTTTGTCCTGGTGACGCATCCGCGGCCTCATCATGTTTCATCAGGAGTAGAGCTGCAATGTCCAGGACGGCAGGACCTCTCTCAACCCTGACACGATGCGGACACACGTCTGACCGGATGAGTTCCGGTGTGAGGATATACGGACGGTTGAACTTACCCTGCTCCCATAGCGACGAATTCGGACGGCACCCTGACCGGGCCCCCCTGACGCGCGCCGATCTTTCGTCTAGGCTGCGGGCATTCGTCGTCTCATCGGGAGTTCTTTGCCATGTCGACCGGCTGGATCGTTATCGGCGTTATCGTCATTCTCGTGCTTTTCGCGTTTGCGGCCTATAACCGCCTCGTCGCGCTCAGTCAGCGTGTCGGTCAGTCCTTTGCCGACATCGACGTGCAACTCAAGCAGCGCCACGATTTGATCCCGAACCTGCTCGAGACTGTGAAGGGCTATGCCGCGCACGAGCGCGGCACGCTCGATGACGTGGTGAAGGCCCGCAATGCCGCGATGTCGGCGCAGGGACCAGGACAGGTTGCCGCCGCTGAAAACCAGTTGAGCGGCGCGCTCGGCAAGCTGATCGCGCTGTCCGAGGCCTATCCGGACCTCAAGGCCAACGCCAATTTCCAGCAGCTGGCGAGCGAGTTGTCCGATCTCGAGAACAAGATCGCCGCCAGCCGCCGCTTCTTCAACAACGCGGTTCAGGAATACAATACCGGCATCCAGCAGATGCCCGCCGCACTGTTCGCCGGCATGTTCGGCTTCACCCGCAAGGACTTTTTCGACCTCGGCGCCACTCGCAGCGAAGTCGAGGCGGTGCCGACGGTGAAGTTCTAAGCTGATGATTGCCCCTGCTCGTCATTCCGGGGCGTCGCAACGCGACGAACCCGGAATCTCATCCGACCCACGAATCTCCGGATTCCGGGTTCACGCCGTTGGCGTGCCCCGGAATGACTGTGCTTAGCGGAGGCGCCTCATGGCCGCCTATGGTCTTTATACGCACATCGCATCGAACAAGTTTCGTTCGATGCTGCTGCTCGCCGGGCTGTTCGTGCTGATCTACGTGCTGGTTTACGCCGGTGCGCTGATCGCGGAGGTGGTGATCAATGGCGACGCGTCGGTCGACTACTACCTGGTGGCGGCATCGCGCGACCTGGCGAGGGCTTTTCCTTATGCGACCGGAGCAGCGGCGCTTTGGATCGTGATCGCATATTTCTTCCATCAGTCGATGATCGACGCCGTTACCGGCGGTGAGGACGTCACGCGGCAGCAGCAGCCCCGGCTCTACAATCTCCTGGAAAATCTCTGCATCTCGCGCGGCCTCCCGATGCCGAAGCTCAAGATGATGGACAGCGAGGCATTGAACGCGTTCGCGACCGGGCTCAACCAGCGGCAATATGCCGTCACCGTCACCTCGGGCCTGTTGAAGGCGCTCAACGACCAGGAGATCGAGGCGGTGCTGGGCCACGAGCTCACCCACATCCGCAACGGCGACGTGCAACTGATGGTGATCGCAGTCATCATCGCCGGCGTGGTCGGCTTCTTCGGCGAGCTGTTTTTCCGGATGTTCACCAACCTGCAGTGGAATTCCGGCGGCGGCGGATCGTCCTGGTCGTCCTCATCCTCATCCTCATCCTCATCCTCGTCCTCGTCCACATCCTCTTCCTCAGACCGCGACAGCAAGGGCTCCGGCGGCGCGATCTTTGTCGTCATTCTCGCGGTGGTGCTGATCATGCTGGCCTGGCTGTTGTCGCAGGTGGTAAAGCTGGCGCTGTCGCGGTCGCGCGAACTGCTGGCCGACGCCGGATCGGTCGAACTGACGAAGAATCCCGATGCCATGATCTCGGCGCTGCGCAAGATCGAGAACCGGGGCGAGCTTCCCGGAGCGACCTCGGCTGTGATGGAATTATGCGTCGATAACCCGCGCGAGGGTTTTGCCGATCTGTTTGCGACCCATCCTTCGGTGGATTCCCGGGTCCAGGCGCTGGTGAAATTCGCCGGCGGACACGATCCCGGACGGCTGGTGCTGCCGTCTGACAGGGCTGATGAGCCGGACGAAGGGCCCCAGCAGCCGGCATCCGCGGACACCGCCCCGCCGCCGCTGCAACGCGGCCCATGGGGCGATGCCGGCCCGTCGCCAGGCCCCTGGGGCAGACATGTCTGAGCATCTGCCCCGACCCGACCTCCATGTGTTAACGACATCGGAAGGATTAGCCCTAACGCCATCTAATAAATTGAATTCTCCCTTGTTTCTGCCATGTTCACGCCCAAAGCAGGGCTTGGGGGCGTTCGGATCGCTCCGGTGGGGTTCAAAGGGCATGATCCGGGGTCGATCCCAGGCTTTCCCAAATGGACGGGCTCCGTTGGTTCTAGGATGAGCCTCAATCAGGAATTGCGGGTAAGGGAAGATCATGGCGAAGCCGGTAGTAATTGTGGTAGGCGCGGACAAGGGCGGGGTCGGCAAGACCACCGTCTCGCGGACCTTGCTTGATTATTTTAGTGCCAACAACGTGCCCACCCGCGCCTTCGACACCGAATCCCCGCGCGGCACGCTGAAGCGCTTTCATCCCGAGTTCACCGAGATCGTCGACATGACGACGACTTCGGACCAGATGAAGATCTTCGATACGCTGAATTCGTCAGGCCCCTCCGTCACCGTGATCGACGTCCGCGCCGGTCTGTTGTCGCCTTCGCTGGCCGCGTTGCGCGACATCGGCTTCCTCGACGCCGCGAAGTCGGGACAGATCACCTTTGCCGTGTTCCACATCCTCGGCTCGTCGATCGCCTCGCTGGACGAAATCGCGGAGACCGCGAATTTCATGCAGGGCGCGAAATATTTCCTGGTGAAGAACTTTATCAACAACACCAGCTTCTTCGAATGGGATCAGGCGACCTACAATTCCTATTTCCACCGCATCAAGGACGCCACCGAGCTCACCATCCCCAAACTCAACGAAATGGCCTATGAGCAGGTCGAAGTCGCCTCGGTGCCGTTCCTCAAATTCGTCGCCAACAAGGGACTCAATGACGAGGCCGCGAACTATTCGTTCGTGCTGCGCGGCTATGTCCGCCACTGGCTGGCCAATGTGTGGAGCGAATTCGACCGCATCAAGCTGACCGATCTCGTCAGTTCCGGCAAAGCGGCCCCGCGTATCTCGGGCGAAAAATAATTGCTCGCGGGATCGCCATTTGGCTGGATTGGGCGGCTAAACTGGCGTGGTGCTTGAGAAGCTCTCTTCATCCCCTGCCGCAAGATCATCCAGAGAACTTCTGAACCAAAACCACACCAGAACCATGGATTTCTAGTGTCCCTTTGAATCTGAAGCTCGCCAAGGGTCTGCAGCGGGGCCGGCGAATTTCGGATTCAGGACACTGGTGGATATAGGCCGATGCGCCAGACGTTTGTCTACATCATCTGCTCGCCCCGCCCGCTGGTCGGCAAGACGCTGGTCTCGCGGCTGTTGACCGAATTCCTGCTGTTGAAAAACGGCGAGGTCGTCGCATTCGACATCAATCTGAAAGAGCCGTCGCTGCTCGATTATCTGCCCGATGTCACCGAAACCGCCGAGATCGACGATACCTACGGAAAAATGGCGCTGATGGACCGCCTGATCGTCAATGACGGGATCGCCAAGGTGATCGATCTCGGTTTTCATGCGTTCGACGAGTTCTTCACGATGTCCGAGGAAATCGGATTCATCAAGGAAGCGGCGCGGCGCGGCGTCGCGCCGGTCATCCTGTTCGTCGCGGATACCGACCGCGCCTCGGTGCGCGGCCAGGCCATGCTGCAGGAACAGATCCCCGCCACCGCCATGGTGACCATCGGGAACGATTACGTGCTGCGCGGCGAACTGCCTCCGGGCTTCGGCGCCCACGGCCGGATACTTCACATCGCCGCGCTGCAGGCGTTTCTGAAGAACTATGTCGACCGGCTGACGTTCTCATTCACCGCCTATCTGCGCAGCGAAAAAGATTCATCGAGCGAACTGCATGAATGGATTCGCGAGAATTACATCACCTTTCGCGATCTCGAACTGGACCTCATCGAGCAGAAGAAGTGAACACGTCATTCGGCGTTCGCCGGGACGACGCAGGGGTTCAAGAACCTCAATGCCCCTCGAACGCCATCAACGTTCGCACCGGCACGTCCATCGCGCGCAATTTCGCGGCACCCCCGAGGTCCGGCAGGTCGATGATGAAGCAGGCGGCGACCACGTTGGCGCCGATCTGGCGCATCAGCTTGACCGCGCCCTCCGCGGTGCCGCCGGTGGCGATCAGGTCGTCGACCAGGATCACGCGCTCGCCGGGAAGAATGGCGTCGGCATGCATTTCCATTTCATCGAGGCCGTATTCCAGCGAGTAGGCGATACGCACGGTGGCATGCGGCAGCTTGCCCCGTTTCCGGATCGGCACGAAGCCGGCGGAGACCTGATGGGCCACCGCGCCGCCGAGAATGAAGCCGCGCGCCTCGATGCCCGCCACCTTGTCGATCTTGTTGCCCGCCCACGGTTGCACCAGTTCGTCGACCGCGCGGCGGAACGCGCGCGCGTCACCGAGCAGCGTCGTGATATCGCGAAACAGGATCCCAGGCTTCGGGTAATCCGGAATGGTGCGGACGGCGGCCTTCAAATCATATTCAAAAGTCATGGCTGTCTCTTTTCAATTGTCATTCCGGGGCAATGCGAAGCATTGAACCTCAGATGTGCAATTGCACATCTGAGGTCTGGTGCTAACGCACCATCCTGGAATGACGTGCGTTAAACTTTGCATTCAACTTATCCCCACGCCAAGCCGGAACGCGTTCTCCACGATCCGCAGACCCACTTCGCCGCCAAGCGACATCAGCGATTCCGGGTGGAACTGCACGCCGCCGACCGGCAAGGTCTTGTGCTCGATCGCCATCGCGACGCCGTCCTCGGTGCTCGCGGTCACATTGAGCACGTCAGGCATGCTGTCGCACTCAACATAGAGCGAATGGTAACGGCCGATCACGATCTCATTGGGCAGGTTCTGCATCAACCGCCCGCCCCGCACCTGGATTCGCGACGGCCGCCCATGCGCCGGCTGGCCGAGCTGGCCGAGCTGCCCGCCGAAATATTCGCCGATCGCCTGCACGCCGAGGCAAACACCGAAAATCGGCAGCTTCTTGTCGAGCGCTGTGCCAATCGTGCTGGCGATTGCAAAATCTTCCGGCCGGCCCGGACCCGGCGACAGCACCAGCAAATCCCAGCCGTTCTGCTTCAGCATCTCCTGGGCGTGAACGTGCCTGACCACGGTGACGGTAGCGCCGACCTGACGGAAATAATCCGCCAGCATATGAACAAAACTGTCGTCATGATCGATCAAGAGCACCCGCTTGCCCGAGCCGGTGGCATCCGGCGCAAACGCCGACAGCGGCTTCGGCGGATCGCCGCGCAGCGCCTGGAACAGCGCCGCGGCCTTGACCTGGCATTCGCGGTCCTCGGCGGCGGGATCTGAATCGAACAGGCAGGTCGCGCCGACCCGCACTTCGGCAAGACCGTCCTTCATCCGGATGGTGCGGATGGTCAGCCCGGTATTGATGCTGCCGTCGAAATTCACGGCGCCGATCGCGCCGGCATACCAGCGCCGCGACGAACGTTCGTTGTCCTCGACGAACTGCATCGCCCACAATTTCGGCGCGCCGGTCACCGTCACGGCCCAGGCGTGGGTGAGGAATGCATCGAGCGAATCGAAGCCCGGCCGCAAGATGCCTTCGACATGATCGACGGTGTGAAACAATTTCGAGTAGGTCTCGATCTGCCGCCGCGCCAGGACCTTGATGGTGCCGGGCACGCAGACCCGCGCCTTGTCGTTGCGGTCGACGTCGGTGCACATATTGAGTTCGAATTCGTCTTTCTCGGAATTCAGCAATTGCCGGATCTGCTCGGCGTCGCCGATCGCATCGACGCCGCGCGCGATGGTACCGGAGATCGGGCAGGTCTCGACCCGCCGGCCGTCAGAGCGCACGAACATCTCCGGCGACGCCGCTACCAGGAACTCGCCGTCTCCCAGATTCATCAGGGCGCCGTAGGGCGACGGATTGATCCGGCACAGCCGCTGGAACACTTCCGCCGGCGAGCGCTCGCAGGGTTCGGCGAACAACTGGCCCGGCACCGCCTCGAACAGATCGCCGCGCGCGAACGCCGCACGCGCGGTTTCGACCGTGGCCTGATATTCGCCGGGCCCATGATCGGAAAATCCCTGCCGCGGCGTTTTGGCGTAGCCGCTCTCCGGCGTCTCGCGCGGCAGCCCCTCTGACGACTTCCCCTTCCAGGAAAAGTCATAGCTCAGCACCACGCCACGCCCGGTGGCGCGATCATAGGCCAGGAGGCGATCCGGCACGTAAAGCACGATATCGCGCTGGTCATTCTCGCGCGCGCGCTTCGGCACGAGATCCTCGATCTGGAACACCAGGTCGTAGGCAAACGCCCCGAACAGGCCGAGCAACGGATCGTCATTGGCACCGAGCGCCGCCACCAGATCCCGCACCAGCGACATCACGCTGGCACGGCGGGTGCGCTGGTCCTCGTCGACCGGCGCCGCGCCGCGCACGATATGACCGGCGAGCCGCGTTGCGTTCCTCTCGGCGATGACAACGCATGGCTCGCGCAGCGTATCGCCGAGGAACGCGATCAGCACCTCGCCGCGCGCGTTCAGTGCTTCCAGTGAAAAGTTGGCTCCGGTGGTTTCCAGCCGCAACGGCGGATCGGAAAAGCCGAGATCGAAACTTTCATAACGGCCCGGTACCGTGGTGCCCGACGACAGCACCACGCCGCGGCGGCGATCGAGCAGATCGATCAGGTCGTCGAGCCGGCTGGCGCCGCCGGTAAATTGCTCCACCGAGCGCAATACTTCCAGGCCGCCATGGGTGCGATATTGGCTGCGGGCCGGCAGTGAGAACGCTGTCCTGTTCATGTGATCCTCTTACGAAACTTGCCGAGGGAACGCCACACAGGACAAACGAACAGGCCGTCGCACTGCGATGACGGCCTCTAACGATTGGAGAAAATAAAATCGCACCGGCCACCTTTAGAAGGTGGGCCACCAGAGACGGGTTTTGCAGACGGCGGTGCTCATCGGCCACGTAAACACCATGGCGGAGCCGTTACGTCAAGGGACGAACGCCGTGGAGACCTCCCCGGGGCTGTCGGTTTCGGCCACATCTTTTGGTGCTCAAACGCACAAAATATGGATAGATTCAGCCCAAGATCACTAAAAAAGGGAGACGCGCAATGGCTGTGCAGGCTCTGGGATATGCCGGGTTCGGATCGGCCGCGCTCGACGACTGGCGGCAGTTCGGAACCGGACTGGTCGGCCTGCAGGCGGTGGAACGCAGCCCGTCATTGCTGGCATTCCGGATGGACGACAGGAAGCAGCGCATCGTCATCGACCGCTCGATGCCGGACGGCGCGCGTTTCTTCGGCTGGGAGGTTGCCGACGCGGCAGTTCTGGAGGCGCTCGCGTCGCGGCTGGAAAAGGCCGGGGTTGACGTTACCGCCGAGCCGCAGGCGCTCGCCGACAACAGGCGTGTTCGCAGCCTGATTTCGTTTCGCGATCCGGC
>WNGG01003208.1_pt1 | contig 18429 bp, 17 predicted proteins | sample 5400661 | NCBI WGS metagenome assembly WNGG01 (sample SAMN13153372, study PRJNA577476) | soil metagenome | isolation source: 100 cm soil or saprolite under Garry oak tree replicate 1 | place: USA:California | collected 2016-06-15
CGGTAGCTTCTGCCTGCTGAACGACCGGCGCGGTGGCGGTGTCTGGAGCCGACAGGTCGCCAGGCTGAGACCGCGCGGCATTCCCGCCCGGTGCGGTCATATCCAGTGGGTCAGGTACCTCGAGACCTGCATGCGCCGCATGGTGTCCACCAGGCCCGCTCGCCGCCACATGCCCATTCGTTAGGGGATCAGCCGCGTGGCGCATTACCGGACGCTGGTCCCTGTGCAGGGACCCGGCGCCAGCCACCAGCCTGACGTACGGCCGCAGATGTGCGCTATCCACCTCGATGAGCGCATCGCATTCTTGCCGCAGCAGGCGGGAAACCGGCCAGTTTCCTTCCACCGCGACACGCACAAGCGTGACCCTCACCCCAAGATCCTGAACGTCTGCGATGACGTGCGCCAAGTCTTCCTCTGCGCTCACGATGATGGCGTCAGCGATGGCGTGGTTATGGGCGAGTGTGGACAGATCGCGGTGAAACTCTGCGTCCATGCCGTCACGGCGGCCGGGCCGTACCCGTCCGAGCCGCAGCTTGAGACCCGGAAGGTCGGCCAGCGATTCATGATCTGGGGTCCGCCGACCGTCGATGGCCGCGTCATACCAGTAGCACCTGAGCAGCGGCAGCCCGCTACGCTCGCTGGCGAGGTTGCTCAGTAGCTGCAGCAGCCCGGCAAAATCCCAGGAGACGGCCTCTCGATGGCGAGTTCCATGCACAGCCACCGCGCCGTCCGCCAGCATGTAGCCCGCATCCACGAACAGCGCGCAACGGTCCATGCGACACCGTCCTTCCCTCGACGCACGACCCTACGGCGCTTAACTGTCGCCGCGCGGGTCACGCGGGTCAGCAGATCACGGGCGTTCCCACAGCGTAATGAAGTCCGCTCTCGGCGTAAGCGTTTCCGCGTATTCCCAGTGTCTCGGCAGAATGCACCGCATGCGGCTTCTTGTGCTTGGAGGCACCCGTTTTCTGGGGCGTGCCATCGTGGACGAGGCAGTCCGGCGGGGATTCGACGTCACGACCCTTACACGGGGGGTAAGTGGCGAGCCCCGGCGGGGTGCCGAGGCCTTGCACGGAGACCGTACCAGCGCGGGTGGTCTTTCCGAGCTGGCAAAACGGGATTGGGACGCGGTCATCGACACGTCGGTGATTGCGCCCGTCCATGTTCTTGCCTCGGCCCGCGTGCTTTCTGGCCATGTTGGGCACTACAGCTACGTATCCAGCCTGCGCACATACCGGGACTGGCCGAGCGCGCCCGTAGATGAAGACTCGCCGACGCACGAGTGCCCGCCAGACGCGGTCGGTGGGTTGCCGTACGGCGTACTCAAGGCCGGGTCCGAACGCGCCGTCGCAGCGGTCTTCCCCGGCCGCTGCCTTCTTGTCCGGGCCGGTATCATCGTGGGGCCGCATGAGAGCCCGCGCAGGCTGCCCTGGTGGCTGGACAGAGCCTCCGTGGGGGGGCGGATGCTCGCCCCGGGCCTGCCAGGCGATCGGGTCCGGCTGGTTGACGTCCGCGATCTGGCAGCGTGGATCCTCGACAACACGCGCAGGCAAATCCCGGGTGCCGTCGACATTCCCGGGTCGGACCGTGACACTTTTGGTGGCCTGCTCGGTGCCTGTGTGAGCATCACCGCAGGGAGCCGTCTCGGACCCCAGCCCGAACTGGTCTGGACGCCACACGACGCGTTGCTCGCGGCCGGCGTACGGCCTTGGTGGGAACTGCCCATGTGGGCACCTTCAACAGCGGAGTGGGCGGGTGTCTGGGATGTCGCAGGCGAACGGGCGCGGATGACCGGCATGCACTACCGGCCGCTGTTCGATACTGTGCGTGACACGTGGCGATGGATGCGTCAGCAAAAAAGCACGCGCGTGCCGTCAGGGTCGCCCACGGTCGCCGACACTGGTATCGCTGGCCTTCCCAGACCCGACCAGATCGGGCTGGATCCGGTCAAAGAACAGCAAATCCTCGCCTCGCCCTGAGTTCTTTCATGATCACGGAACCTTTTTCCGGCCATAGCCGGGAAAAGGTTCCGTGATCATGAGGGAGGGGTGAGATCGGCTTACTGCGGCGGAGGGGTGAGATCGGCGAGCTCATAGACGGCGCGGAAAGGCAGACCGCGCTCAGCGATTCGCTCGCGGGCGCCCCGCTCAACAAGGACGGCCACGCCAGCCACGTCGGCGCCCGCTTCACGAAGCGCGTCGACGGCCGTGAGCACGGAGGTCCCTGTGGTGGATGTGTCCTCCACGGCGAGGACCCTTCGCCCGGCGACGTCGGGGCCTTCGATCCGCCGCTGCAGCCCATGCGTCTTCTCGGCCTTGCGCACGACAAATGCGTCCAGCGGTACGCCGCGGCGCGCCGCGGCGTGCATCATTGCCAACGCCACCGGGTCGGCGCCAAGAGTGAGCCCACCGACAGCCTGGTAATCCAGGTCCGCTGTGGCGTCGAGCAGCACGCGGCCCGCCAGCGGGCCAACACGGCCGTCAAGCAGTATCCGCCGCAGGTCTATGTACCAGGTGGCCCGCTGGCCGGACGAGAGCACGAACTCGCCGCGCACTACCGCCTTGGCCCTGATCTCGGCCAGCAGATCATCGCGGTCGCTCATGGCACGAGCGTAGGCGCATCCGGGCTGCTGGCCTGGGATGCACCGTGCCGACCTGGGGACACCCCAGACCCCGGCGGCCCAGGACTCCCCGCAGGCCGACGGGTGGCGCGCCTTGCGGCAGCCGTTAAGAAGCGTTAGACACTAGCTTTCTACGGTGAAGATCCACGGCCGCTCGTTCGGGCTCGGTGCCCGCCTTTGGCCGTGAATGTAGACGTCAGCGCAGTTCGGGTCGCTGATCTGGACTTGCAGCGGGATCTGGTTGTACCGGAGTGTGGCGCCCAGCGGCACGTTGTTGTTGTCTGACTGCAGAACGTTATTGTTGTTGGCGTTCTTGACGAAGACGCGGCACGGCTCATGAACGATCTTGATCAGCAGAGCCTGCACGGGTGAGCTTTGCTCGACAGTGTGTGACCGCGCACCACCCGCAGAGGACGGCGCCGGAGTATGTTGCGCTCTCTTGCTCGACAGGGCGCCACGCAGGGCAATCACGCCTGCGATCACGAGCGCGAGCGCAACGACCGCGACCACTCCGAGGAGCAGGTAGCGGCCCAGGCCCCGTGGATCGGATCTGTGACGGCCCACAGGGGGAGCGTAGCCCGCCGACGGTGCACCAATGTCGGAGGTCGGCGCATCAATCGAGCTGAGCGCGGCTTTCTGGCCTCGCGGTCAACCGACAGGGCCGCCCGCCTGCTCGTTGCCGACCTCCCGCCTTACCGCACGCAACCGGTGAGTGACAAAAGCTGCCACGGTGATCACCAGGAGTGCGGCGAGCACGTAACCTGCGATCGCGATGCCGCGCGCAACGGTGTGCCAGGCACTGCCTACGCCGTAGCCGATTACAGATATGGCCGATGCGTATGCGGCGGTTCCGATCAAGCTCAGCAGGCCGAAGCGGACAAGTGGCATCTCGCTGAAACCGGCGATGACCGAGATGAACGCGCGCACGACCGGCAGTGCGCGCCCGAGTGGTACCGCGAGGGCGCCGCGGCCAGCAAAGAAACGCTCCGCGCGGTCGATGTCCGCCCTGGTGATCAGTACGTACCTGCCGAGCCTTTCCACCAGCGGACGGCCACCGAGCCGGCCCACGGCGTAGGCGATGTACGAACCGGCCAGCTCGGCAAGTGTGCCCAGGATGATGACGGCGGCGAGGTTGAGGTGGCCCTGGTAGGCGAGCACGCCGGCGAAGCCGAAGGTAATCTCCGAGGGAATCGGAATACAACACGCTTCGACGAGGCACAAGAGGATGAGCGCACCGTAGCCTGCCTGGGTCAGAAAATGCTCCATGAGCCCCTGTTGTACCGCATGGCAGGTGGTCGGCGGACCAGCGCCACCGGTTCCCCGCTGATTCACGCGGGCGCGACTCGGCGGATACTTAGCAGTGCGAGCACGACGACAGGGAGCTGACCACAATGCCTATCGCGACCCCAGAGGTCTACGCGCAGATGCTCGACAGCGCCAAGGAGCAGGGATTCGCCTACCCTGCGATCAACGTCACGTCGAGCCAGACCCTCAACGCAGCCTTGCGCGGTTTCGCCGACGCGCAAAGTGACGGAATTGTCCAGGTGTCAACCGGCGGCGCCGAATACCTGTCCGGATCCGGGGTCAAGAACATGGTCACCGGTGCCGCCGCGCTCGCCGCGTACGCTGCGGTGGTCGCCGCCAAGTACCCGGTTAACATCGCGCTGCACACCGATCACTGCCCCCCGGACAAGCTCGACGGCTACGTACGCCCACTGGTCAAGCTGTCGCAAGAACGTGTCGCGCGGGGCGAGGAGCCGTTGTTCCAGTCCCACATGTGGGACGGTTCGGCCGTACCGCTAGGCGATAACCTGCGCACGGCGGCGGAACTGCTCGGCGAGTGTGCCCGTGCGAAGATCGTCATGGAGCTGGAGATCGGGGTCGTCGGCGGTGAGGAGGACGGCATCGTTGGCGAGTTCAACGAGAAGCTCTACAGCACGCCTGAGGACGCCGTGGCGACCGCAGAGGCGCTCGGCCTAGGCGAACGGGGCCGGTACATCCTCGCTGCTACGTTCGGCAACGTGCATGGGGTCTACAAGCCGGGGAAGGTGCAGCTTCGGCCATCGATCCTGAAGGAGATCCAGGAGGCGGTCGGCGCCAAGTACGGCGTGAGCAAGCCGTTCGCCCTGGTCTTCCACGGCGGCTCCGGCTCCGCGCTCGAAGAGATCCGAGAGGCGATCTCCTACGGTGTCGTCAAGATGAACGTGGACACCGACACCCAGTACGCGTTCACCCGGCCGATCGCGGGGCACATGTTCACGCACTACGACGGCGTACTCAAGGTGGATGGAGACGTCGGAAGGAAGAAGGAATACGACCCACGCGCCTACGGCAAGGCGGCCGAGGCCGGGATGGCCGCCAGGGTGACGCATGCGTGTGAGGACCTGCTGTCGGCCGGCAAGCGGCTCGGCTGAGGGCCAGGCCAGAGTCCGATGGAGCGTGACAGCCTGCTGGCGGGCCCGCCGCCGACGCTGCTGCCCGACGATCTCGCGGCACGCACGGCGCTCGAGTCCGGCACCGATCCGGCACAGGTTGCTGCCAGGTTCCCCACCTTCCCCGCCGTCTGGGCAGCGCTTGCCGAGGGGGCGCTGCACGACGGAGAGGTGATCACCGCATACGCCCACGCACGCACCGGCTATCACCGCGGGCTCGACATGCTGCGCCGGTCCGGGTGGCGAGGCCAGGGCCCAATCCCATGGGAGCACGAGCCAAACCGTGGCTTCCTGCGTTCGCTGCACCTGCTCGGCAGGGCGGCCGCCAGCATCGGCGAAGATGACGAGGCGCGGCGATGCGAGCAGTTCCTGGCTGACGCAAGCCCGCAGGCCGCCGCAATCCTCGCGGGCGCCTGACCGGAAGGGGACTGGCGCGATGCCGGCCATCGTTTTGGTGGGTGCCCAGTGGGGAGACGAGGGCAAGGGCAAGGCCACCGATCTTCTCGGCGACCGCGTCGACTACGTGGTCCGTTACCAAGGTGGCAACAACGCAGGCCACACCGTCGTGATCGGCGATGAGACCTACGCGCTGCATCTGCTCCCATCTGGGGTGCTTTCGCCGCAGGTGGTGCCGGTCATCGGCAATGGCGTCGTGGTAGACCCCGCGGTGCTGCTGAGCGAGATGGATGACCTGCGTGCGCGCGGCGTCTCCTGCGAGCGCCTGCTCATCTCGGCAAACGCACACATGATCATGCCTCATCACCGTGCGCTCGATAAGGTCACCGAACGTTACCTCGGTGACGCGAGGATCGGCACGACGGGGCGCGGCATCGGCCCGGCGTACGGTGACAAGATCGCCCGGGTCGGGATACGCGTCCAGGACCTTTTCGACCCAGGGATCCTGCGGCAGAAGCTGCGGCTCGCGTTGCGGGAAAAGAACCAGGTCCTGACCAAGGTGTACAACCGGCGCGGCATCGACGCTGACGCGATCGCGGCGGAGTACGTGGGCTACGGCGAGCGGCTGCGCCCGCACGTCGCAGACACCGCCCTGGTGCTCTCGCGCGCGCTCGACGACGGCAAGGTGGTGCTGCTCGAGGGCGCTCAGGCGACCATGCTCGACGTCGACCACGGCAGTTACCCGTTCGTGACCTCGTCGTCACCGACCGCGGGCGGCGCCTGCGTCGGCTCCGGTATCGGCCCCACCCGCATCACCAAGGTCATCGGCATCCTGAAGGCGTACACGACGCGAGTAGGCTCCGGCCCGTTCCCGACCGAGCTGCATGACGCGCAGGGCGAGTACCTGCGGAAGGCAGGCAGCGAGTACGGGGTAACCACCGGCAGAAGTCGCAGAACCGGCTGGTTCGACGCGGTGATCGCCCGCTACGCCACCCGGATCAACGGGATCACCGACTACTTCGTCACCAAGCTTGACGTGCTGTCCGGCCTGGAGAAGGTGCCAGTATGCGTGGCCTACGAGGTCGACGGGTCTCGTCAGGATGAGATGCCGATGACCCAGACCAGCCTGCATCACGCCCGGCCGGTCTATGAGTATCTCGACGGCTGGGGGGAGGACATCTCCTGCGCGCGTTCGGTTGCCGAGCTGCCTGGTAGTGCCCGGGCATACGTTCGGGCGCTCGAGGAAATGATCGCCGCTCCGGTGGCGGCGATCGGCGTCGGGCCCGGGCGCGACCAGACCATCCAGATCCGCCCGCTGCTGTAGCCGGGCTGATGATCCTGCAGAGTTGCCTGCGCGGGCACTCGGGGATCACGGAAAGCGGGCCGGGGGCGGCTGTCCGCCCGGTGACACGCCTGCCTGGGGATCGGCCGGCGGGTACGCTCGCCAGGTGCGAGTCCTCATCGTTGGTTCTGGTGGCCGTGAGCACGCGCTGGCCCGAGCGCTCTCCCGCGACCCGGATGTGACCGACCTGCACGTCGCGCCGGGTAACGCGGGCACGGCGCGGGTCGCAAGCAATCACGCCGTCGCCGCTACCGACCCGGCGGCCGTCACGGCGCTGGCCAAACGGCTCATGCCCGGGCTCGTCATCATCGGCCCTGAGGCTCCGCTCGTCGCAGGGGCGGCCGATGCGCTACGGGAGTGCGGCATCACATGCTTCGGCCCCGGGGCGGCAGCGGCGAGGATCGAGGGCTCGAAGGCCTTTGCCAAGGACGTCATGGCCGCAGCGGGGATTCCCACCGCCGCCGCGCGGGTCTGCGTGACACCGGGCGAGGTTGGCGACGCGCTGGACGGCTTCGGCCCGCCCTATGTGGTGAAGGACGACGCGCTCGCCGCGGGCAAGGGCGTCCTGGTCACCACCGACCGCGAGGCGGCGCTCGCGCACGCCAAGGCGTGCGCGCGGGTGGTCGTCGAAGAGTTCCTCGACGGCCCGGAAGTGTCGCTGTTCGCACTCTGCGACGGCACGGAGGTGCTGCCGCTGCTGCCCGCGCAGGACTTCAAACGCGCACGTGACGGGGACCAGGGCCCGAACACCGGCGGCATGGGCGCCTACGCACCGTTGCCGTGGGCACCGCCAGGGCTGGCTACCGATGCGACCGAGGCCGTCGTCCGGCCAGCCCTGGCAGAACTGCGCCGGCGCGGCACGCCCTACCAGGGCCTGCTGTACGCCGGGCTCTGCCTCACCCGCGAGGGAGCGCGGGTGGTGGAGTTCAACGCGCGGTTCGGCGATCCCGAGACGCAGGTCGTGCTCGACCGCCTCGCCACGCCGCTGGCTGGCGCGCTGCTCGCCGCTGCCACCGGTGACCTGGCGGGCGCGCCGGCTCCGCGGTGGACGCCGGGCGCCGCGGTGACCGTCGTACTCGCCGCCGAGGGTTATCCGGGCGGGCCCGTGACTGGCGATGTGATCGAAGGGCTAGCAGATACCGAACGGCTGCCGCAGGCGTACATCCTGCACGCAGGCACCTCGCGCGATGAGGGAGGCCGCATCGTGTCGGCCGGCGGCCGGGTTCTCAACGTCGTCGGCACGGGGCCTGATCTCTGGGCGGCACGCTCGGCTGCCTACGACGCCGTCGGCCTCATCCGGATGCGCGGCGGCTGGTACCGCTGCGACATCGCCGAACACGCCGCTGAAACCGATCGGTGAACGCGCCTGCCGGCCGCGCGGGAAGCGGTGCGGGGAGCGGTGCGGGGAGCGCAGCGAGCGGCCCGCAGCGGGTCACATCGCTAGAACTGTTCTTCGACCTTGTGTTCGTCTTCACGCTCACCCAGCTTTCTGCGCTGCTCACCCACGAGCTGACACCGCTCGGAATGCTGCGGGTACTGCTGATCTTCGGCGTGGCCTGGTGGATGTACGGCGGCTACGCATGGCTGACCAACACCGCGATGCCGGGCCGCACCACCGAGCGCCTGCTGCTGCTCGTCGGCATGGGCGGGTTTCTGGTCGTAGCGCTGGCGATCCCGCACGCGTTCGGGCGCGACGGCGTTGCGCTGGGCCTCGGTTACCTGGTCGTCGTGCTCGTGCACGCAGGGCTTTATTCGAGCGCGAACAGGAACATCGTGCGGGTCGCGCCTTTCAACATCGCCTCGGCGCTGCTGGTCATCGGGGCCGCCCTGCTGCCTGCGCCGGCCCGCTATGCGGCCTGGGCAATGGCACTGGCCGTGCAGGTGTTCTCACCCTTGATCATCCACCCGGGCGGCAGGTTCGACATCGGGCCCGCGCACTTCGTGGAGCGTCATGGCGGCCTGATCATCATTGCCTTCGGCGAGTCGATCGTGGCGGTTGGTATCGGCCTTGCCGGGCGGCCGGTCACTGCTGAACTTGTCGCGGCGGCGCTGCTTGGCCTGGTTGTGGCGGCGGCCTTGTGGTGGGCGTTCTTCGGCGTGGGTGACGACGAGCGTGCCGAACGGGCGATGACTGCCGCACCGGCGCAGGCGCGGCCGGGCCTGGCGCTGAGCGGCTACTTTTACGCGCACATTCCGATGCTGATCGGAATCGTCGTCTTGGCGGCAGGGATCAAACTCTCGATTGGCCATTCCGGCCACGCTGCGCCCGGTCCGGCGCTGGCACTCGGTGGCGGAGTGGCGCTTTTCCTGGCTGGCGCCGCCGCATTCCGGCGTGCGATGCGGATCGGGCCCGCGGCGATCCGTTTCCAGGCCGCCGCCGCGGCGCTCGCGACCACGGTCATCGGAGGGCTGTTCGCAGTGGCGGCGCAGTTGGTGGCGCTCGCCGTCGTGCTCGGGCTCATGCTCGCCGCCGAGCACCGCCTGCACTCCCGCGACCCCGCATGGCGCGGGCACAGCGATGAGCAAGGATAGGCATGTGATCGAGCGGTACACGCTGCCCGAGATGGGCCAGATCTGGAGCGAGACGCACAAGTACGAACTGTGGTGCCGGGTGGAGACGCTCGTGCTGGCGGCGCAGGCCCGGGCGGGGACCGTTCCAGCGGACTCCGTCGAGCCGGTCAGGAATGCCCCACCGCCAACCCCGGACGCGGTCGCCGCCGTGGAAGCGACCACCGATCACGACGTCGTCGCCTTCCTGACGGCCTGGGCTGACAATACGAGCCCGCGCAGCGCGGCGGCCTACGTCCACTACGGCATGACATCATCGGATCTGCTTGACACCGCGCTTGCGGTTCAACTGGTGCAGGCGACCGACATCCTGCTTGCCAAGGCGGACACCCTGGTCGCGGCCCTGCGCGAGCACGCCCTGGCACATGCGGGCACGGTGCGGGCGGGCCGGACGCACGGCATCCACGCCGAGCCGGACACCTGGGGCCACCGCGTCGCCGACTTCGCTTTCGCGATGGCGCGCTGCCGCGACCGGCTGGGTCACGCCAGGCAGGCGGTCTGCGTTGGCAAGCTTTCCGGGCCGGTCGGCACATATTCGAACATCGACCCGGCGATCGAGACGCAGGTGATGGCCGAGTTGGGCCTGCGGCCCGCCGATGTGGCCACCCAGGTCGTGATGCGCGACGGCGTTGCAGAATGGGTATGCGCGCTCGCCACGACCGCGACCGTTTGCGAGGCGGTGGCGCTGGAAATCAGGCATGGGCAGCGCACCGAGGTCCGTGAGCTTGCTGAGCCATTTGGTCCCGGCCAGAAGGGCTCGTCGGCAATGCCGCACAAGAGAAATCCCACCCGGTCGGAACGGATATGCGGTCTGGCCAGGATCGTGCGTGCGCTCATGACTCCGGTGATGGAGGGGATCCCGCTGTGGCATGAGAGGGATATCTCACACTCAAGCGCCGAACGGGTGGCCCTGCCGGACGCGGCAATCGTGACCGACTACCTCTTGCACCTGACCACCGGGCTGATCAGGGGTCTGGTCGTCGACTCGGCGCGGATGCGCGCCAACCTGGATGCCACCGGCGGGCTGATCTACACCTCAGCGGTACTGCTCGAACTTGTCAGCGCGGGGATATCGCGCGAGGACAGCTATGCGCTTGTTCAGGCCGCGGCCACCGACACCTGGCAGACCGGGACGCCGCTGCGTGAGACGCTGCGCAAGCGAGCGGCGGCGCGCGGGCAGCCGCTGAATGAGGAGCGGCTGGATGAGATCTGCCGCCCAGAACACTTCACAGCGCGGCTTGGCCAGGTGTTCGAGCGCCTCGCGAAGCTCCGCTAGGGCTAACGCGTAACGGACCCAGGACAGCCGCACCCGACGGGCCGGCAGAGCCGCACCTGACGGGCCGGAACTCGCGCCTTGGCCGTATCACGACTACGCCGATGCAATACTGGGCAACGTCTGCCGCAGGCCTTGTGCGTCACCCCACCCCACGAACAGGAGCTGCATCCACATGACCACTGGCCCCGAGGTCCGCTATCGAGTGCGGGGGGGAACCCCGCTGCAGGGCACCGTCTTCGTGCAAGGCGCCAAGAACGCCGCGCTGAAGATGATCGCCGCGTCGCTGCTCGCGGACACTGGGCGAACGGTGCTGCGCAATGTGCCGCCGATCGAGGATGTACGCCGCGCGGTGGAACTCGCACAAGCAGTGGGAGCCAAGGTCGAGTTCCACGAACCCGAGCGAACCCTGGTTGTGGACGCATCACGGCTGACCAGCGCGATCCTGCCCGCCGAGATCGCCAGAAAATTTCGCGGCTCGGTCCTTTTCGTGCCTGCACTGCTGCACAGGCTCGGCGAGGCGGTTGTCGAGGGCATCGGCGGCTGCCACCTCGGAAGCCGCAACCTTGACTTCCATTACCGCGGATTCGCGCGGCTCGGTGCGACCGTAGCCGAAGGCGATCAGGAGATCCATATCAAGGCCGGGCGGTTGCGTGGCGCACATCTTTACCTGGACACGCCATCTCACACCGGCACCGAGAACCTGATCATGGCCGCGGCGCTTGCTCCAGGGACCACCGTGATCGACAACACGGCGCTTGAACCCGAGGTTCTCGATGTCATCGCGTTCTTGAGCAAGATGGGTGCCCAGATAACCGGGGGTGGCACCGGGTTCATCACTGTGCAGGGTGTTGACCGCCTGAAGGCCGTGGAACACGCCGTGATGCCCGATCGAATCGACGCGGGCGTGTTCGGGATGGCAGCGGCCATCACTGGAGGCGAGCTGAGCCTGGTCGGTGCCTCCCTGGAGCACTTCGGCGTCGTCCGCTGGAAGCTTGAGCAAATGGGCGTGGAGTTCGCTATCAACGGCGCGATCCTTCAAGTACGCAGGGAAAGGCCGCTGCGGCCAATCAACGTGATCACCAGCCCTTACCCGGGGTTCGCAACCGACCTGCAATCACCGATCATGGCCCTGAGCTGCCTTGCAGAAGGCACGAGCTACATCAGAGAAACCATTTACGACGGCCGCTACACCCTCGTCGGTGAACTCAACAAGATGGGCGCCAAGATCGAGGTCGATGGGAACGTGGCGATTGTGCACGGCCCAGTCGAGTTGCACGGCACTGACGTAGTGGCGCACGATCTTCGCACTGGTATGGCGCTTGTCCTGGCAGGGCTGGCGGCTTATGGCGAGACGGTCGTCGCGCCCGGGTACCTCATCGACCGCGGTCATGGGGCCGTGGCGGAGCGACTCACCGCGCTTGGTGCTGACATAACACGCGAAATCAGCAACTAGGCCCAACGCGCGCCCTCGCGTTTTAGCTGGTCATCGTGGTGGCTCAGGTGCATTTGAGCGCAATCCCGCGCGCGCGAGTCACATCCAGGCCCTTTCCCGCGATCCGATCAATGGGTTACTAAATGTACGATCGGTCAATCACACCGCGTAGGTGGATCGGACGTTGGGAGCCCAGGGGACGATGTCAGCAGCGGGCAGCTCGGGGTTGGCAAAAGTTGGCGATGATGGTCGGCTAGAACCGGGGCGGCGGCACGTGCCGTGTCCCGGGGGTAATCGATGAGCAACCACAGGTCCGGCACGGGCGAACTGACCATCGGGATAGTCGGACCGCACGATGTGGTCGAACGGGTCATGCTTTCTGGAGCCGCTGGCGGCAGCTACATGTCCACAGCTCCAGCCGGTCACGGCGCCGTCGCCCCCGGCCACGGCGCGCCCGGCCATGGCGCCCCCAGCCACGGCGGCCCCAGCTACGGCGCCCCCGGTCACGGCGCCCCCGGCCAGGCGGGAAGCTCGCTCACGGCAGGCCAGGCGCCGCCAGCCACGGGAGTCACAGTCTCCGGTGCGTCATGGAGCGGCTTCGGCTTCGCCGCGCGGCTCATCGCTGCCGCGTACCGCGATGAGCATGAGGCGGCAGAAAAGGCAAGCCGGTTAGGCTCCAGCGTCGACGTTTGCCTGTTCGCGAGCCCTGTCCCATACGAGTACGCCCGCCGCGCGGGCGCCATCCTCGGACCAGCCACCTTCGTACCGCTGTCCGGCACACCGCTGCGCACGGCATTGCTGCAGGCAAGCCTGGACGCGAAGTTCGATCTGTCGAGGATCAGCCTGGACGTCTTAGGCCGGTCGGACATCGACGAGATGTACGCAGAACTTGGCATGTCCGCCGAACACGTGCACGTACGAGAGGAGGTGGCAAGCGCCGCCACGCTTGCCGCTTTCCACGAGCGGCTGTGGCGGCGCGGCGAGACAACGCTCGCTCTTACCTGCGTGCACGCCGTTGCGCAGCGCCTGACTGTGGCAGGCGTCCCGGTGATCACGATCCGCAGCACGGGCAGCGCCATCCGGTCCGCGCTGTACACGGCGGCGTTGCTCGGCGCGCATCACCGTCTCGAAGAGGCGGCGCTCGCGGTGGTGGTAATCGAGGTGCCAACGCTGCGGGAGACAACACGCAGGACCGCCCCGAGATACTGGAGGGACGAACTCCGGCTCAGCGTGCACCGCATGCTCCTGCAGGATGCGCAGCGGATAGGTGCGGCAGTCGCACCGGTGGGAGAGCACTGTTTCCTAGTCATGGCCACCCGCGGCTCGCTGGCCGCGGTCACCGAGGGATTCCGGGTTCCGCCGTTTGTCGAGCGCGCACAGGCAGAGTTCGGCGTCGAACTGGAGGTCGGCATCGGCATGGGCCGAAGCGCTCAAGAGGCGGAAACACACGGGCGCGCCGCGCTGACCCGGGCGCAATCGGGTCGCGGCCAGCACGGTTTCGCACTCGATCGCGAAGGCCGCGCGCTTGTGCCACCGCCACGGCCCTCGGCCAGAACTCCCGCACCCGGTCAGCCGAAGGGGATTGAGACGCTCGCCAGGCTGGCCGACAAACTCTCTCCCGACGACAGCTCACTAACGGTCGACGCGGAAGCGGCGAGCCAACTGCTCGGCGTGACGCCACGCACCGCGCGGCGGTTGCTGCGCATCCTGGTGGAGGAAGGTCTCGCGTGGCCGCTGCCGCCTAACCGGTCGCCGCAGCCAGGCCGACCGCGCCAGGTCTACCGGTTAATCGTAGAGAAACTAGAGCACCGTCCACCCAGGCGGGGATAGCCACGAGCCACCCGACGGCGAACCCTTTGCGGGATGCGAACGTGCAGGTCAGAACGGGTACCGGGCGGATCGGCGCAGGTCGGGAACCTGCCAGAATTACTTCCAGCGGAAGTGAACGAAGACCCGGCCGAAATTCTTCGAGTCCTTTTCCACCCGGTGATAGAGCGCTCTGATCTCCTTCTGGTCGAGGAACCTGAGCACACGTTTCTTCAGCTGACCAGAGCCCTTGCCTGGGATGATCTCGACGACCGGCGCCTTTTTCCGCACCGCCTCGTCGAGGATCTGCCGAAGCGCCCGGTCGATGTCGTCACCCCGATTGTAGATGTCGTGAAGGTCCAGTTTCAGCTTCACGTCATCCCGCCATTTCCGCGAGGAACGGCGACGGCGAGGAATATATCGTTGGCTTCGGGACTCCCGATCGAGACGCGTACCCCGTCACCCGCGAACGGCCGCACGCTCACTCCCGCGAGATCGCAGGCCGCCGCGAACTCCAGTGCCCGCTCGCCTAGCGGCAGCCAGACGAAGTTCGCCTCGGTCGGCGGTATCGTCCAGCCGCCACGCAGCAAATCCGCGCGCACCCGGGTCCGCTCCTGCACCACGTGCTCCACCCGCTGCAGCAGCTCCGGCTCTGCCGCCAGCGACGCGACCGCCGCGGCCTGGGCAACGGCGTTCACGGTGAACGGCAGCATGGTCTTGCGGATGGCCTCGGCCACCAGCCGATGTGCCACCATGAAGCCAACCCGCAGCCCGGCGAGACCGTAGGCCTTGGAGAAGGTGCGCAGCACGGCCACGTTGGGACGGTCGCGGTAGAGATCAAGCCCGTCAGGCACATCCGGGTCGCGCACATACTCCCGGTAGGCCTCGTCCAGGACGACCAGGCAGGACGGTGGTACCAGGTCGAGGAATGCCTCGAGGTCGCTGCGGTGCACGGCCGTTCCGGTCGGATTGTTGGGGTTGCAGACGAAGATCAGCCTCGTCCTTCCTGTGACCCGGGCGGCCATCGCTTCCAGGTCATGGACCTGGTCGCGCAGCGGCACCAGCACCTCCTCCGCCGCGGCGAGGCGAACCAGCAGGGGGTAAGCCTCGAATGACCGCCAGGCGTACATGACCTGAGCCTGCGGCTCACCCACGGCTTCGAGCAGTTGCTGGGTGATGCCTACCGAGCCGCAGCCCACCGCGATGTGCTCAGGCGGCACGCCGAAATGCCCCGCGATTGCCTCGGTTAGCGCGACTGCGCCGTTGTCCGGGTAAAGGTTGACACACCGGCCGGCCTCGGTGATCGCCGCCACTACCGAGGGCAGCGGTGCGTGCGGCGATTCGTTCGACGACAGCTTGAACGACCTGCCGTCCGGCCCGGCCACGGTTTTTCCCGGCTTATAGGCGACAAACTGGTCAAGCACGGAACGAAAGCGGGGCGAGCTGTCGGCGTCGGGCATCGTCGTCCTCCGTGGTGGGCAGCTGCCACCACCATAATCCCGCCCTCAAACATGGTCCTCGCGGCTAAGCCGGCCCGGTGGGCCACTCGCGAGCTGGTCTCATTCAGTCCGACCGCCAGTCGATCGGTGTCCAACCGTCGCGTACCCAGCGGACGGGCGGCCCGGCAGCGGCGAGAATGTCCAGCTGGGCACCGCTCGGCCACCATCGGGCCGCTGACGCTCCCGTCACCGCATGCGCCACCGGCCGCAGCGCTTCGGCTACTTCAGCGTGGGCGAGCGCCCGGTCCACCGCGTCGGGCTCCTGCCAGTACATCGCCGCGTCGACCGATCCGGCCAGCGGGGCCAGCAGGGCAACGTCGCTCATACCGGCCACCACGGCGGCCAAGCCGGTCCGGCCGGTAACTGCCGCAAGTTCGGCGGCCAGCCCGGCGGGCTCCACGCCGAGCGAACCTCGCCGCACCTGCTCCCAGGCGGGACCAGTCCGCACCTCGCCCGGCGCGTCCCCCGAGTGGACCAGTGACCAGCACAAGCGACGCCCGCGCGGACCCGCCAGAAGATCATCGGGGTATTCCGGCCAACCCACAGCCACACCCTAAGCGGCGGACGTATCCGGCTGAAACGCATTTCGCCGAGGACCGAGGCCGCTTCACGCGGCCCCCAAGCAGCCTAGGTCGCTCCAAAGAGCCACACCCATGGGTCATTGCAGTGTGCGTTGCGCCTTGTCGTAGGCTGCGCGCGCGATCGATTCGATGTCCATTCTTGAGCCCGCGGGCCCGACCGTGGTGACAGCGCCAACATAGCCATTCGTCCGGTAGATCACTGTCCAGACGTCGACGGTTGTGGCACCGGAGGCGTGCACCCTGATCTCACGAGCTGCCCGGCCAAGAGGCGGCGCGGGTTCCTCCTTGACCGTGTAGGCGTATGTCCGGCCACCGACCACCGCGCTGTAATGCGTGCAACCACGGGGAATCCGGCTGCCTAGTGCCGCCACCGCAAGAGCCCCGCGCGGCGCGATCAAGACCTCGGAGACCCCTCCCGAGCCGTGCCTGAACGACACCACGGTCGCAGGCGCAGCCGACAGCGCTGCGGAATCCAACCCGGTTCTGGCAGCGCGGGCGCACCTGGCCGGGATGATCCGCAGCCCCCGCATGCTGTCCTGTGTGTCCTTGACGCCACGAAGCGAGCCATAGCGGCCGACCTGGACGGCAGCCGCGGGCCTGGCACCGTCAACGCTGGTCAGCAGGGCGCCACGCAACTGCTGCGCGGTATATCCCGCCCGCCCTGGCTGGCTGCCGCCCGCGGCGGCGGTTCCCTGCGATGAGGAACCTCCCGCGCACGCGGCCAGCAGAACCGCGGCAAAGGCGGATAGGCCGCAGAACCCGAGGACACGCAGTCGCCGATGATCAGACAATGTAAAGCCCCTTCTCCTGCTCCGTGACGGCTGACGTCTGACGGCTGATGGCTGAACAGGAGCGTGAGCTTACTGCACATGATGTGATCGGGATATTACAATGCGTAAAAGACGCGCGTCACGCGGATGCTAGGAGCGTACGAGGCGCGCCACCGCGTCGGCCGCCTCGTGCACCTTGGTCATGGCCTCGGGTCCGCCTTCCTCGATCGCCTGCGCCACGCAGTGAGCCAGGTGATCCTCGAGCAGACCGAGGGCGACCGCCTGCAGCGCGCGTGTCACCGCGGAAACCTGGGTGAGCACGTCGATGCAGTAGGCATCCTCGGCCACCATGCGCTGCAACCCCCGCACCTGGCCCTCGATCCGCTTCAGCCGCTTGAGGTAGGCGTCCTTTTCCTGCGTGTAGCCGCGCATGACTGAAGAGTCTACCCCACAGGGGTATGTCGATGGGGCAGGGTAACGGACCCGGGAGGCGGTATCACCCCTGGTCCGGTGACATCACACTGCAGCGCACCTGGATCGGTGGCGAGCAGCGGCTGAGCCAGCACGGGCGGATCGAGGAACGCTGGCCTGCGCAGGTCAAGCAGGTCGAGCATTGCGTCGGCATTCGCATCCCTGTAGGTCATGGCGGCCAGATTCCACTTGGCCTCGACCAGCTTGCAGATGCTGGAATGATCAAAGACCCGGTGCGAGACGTGGCGGGGGCGCGCCCACGGGGACACCACGGCGAACGGCACGCGGAACCCATACCGGCCAAAACCTTCATGGACCTGATCTGCCGTCACGGCCGGCGGAATGTTGTCCGGCGGCAGGGCGCGCGGCGGCAGCACGTGATCGTAGTAACCACCGTGCTCGTCGAACGTCCAGATCAGCAGCGTGCGGTCCCAACCGGGACCATCCATCACCGCATTCACGACGCTCGCGGCGAATGATTCACCCCTGGCGACGTTCTGCGGGTCTTCCTCGGACTGCGTGCCGTAATCCGGCTCAACCAGGCAGTAGTTCGGCAGCGTTCCCGCGGCGGCGTCGGAAAAGAACTGCGTCACCGGCACGACCTTGGTGCCGGAGTTCTTGAAGAACAGCGGCGGGTACAGCAGCGTGCTCGCGCCTGGCAGGTTCGTGCCGGGCAACGTGCTGCTGAAATAGTCCTTCCAGGAGATGCCGTGCGCGTCCAGGCGATCAAAGAGTGTGCCGTTCGCTGGGTAATCGGAAAGCGACGGCAGCGTGTCATTGACCTGCCCGATCGACGTGGCTGCGAGCAGGTAGCGCCGGTTGGGAAACGTCTGGCCAAGCAGCGAGCAGAAGTACCGGTCGGCGATCGGAAATGTCGACGCCAGCGAGTAGTAGAAGGGCAAGTCTGCCTGCTGCAAGTAGCCCATCGAGACCGGGCCGCTTCCCGACCGCACGAAACCCTCGAGGTGCCCGTCATCGAATTGGATGTGACTGTCCAGCCAGTCCTGCGCGGGCTGTCCGACCAACTGGCAGGTGGTTGGCATCCTGAAGGCGTGCTGGATGCGCCCGTCCGGGTAGGGGTTGACTGCCAGCGGCAGACCGCCACGGCCGAGCGTGAACCCATCAGCGCCAGGCCGTCGCAGCATGCCGAGATGATTGTCGTACGAATGGTTCTCCATCATCAGCACGACAATGTGCTCGATCTGCCGAATTGTGTCCGTTCCCTCAGGCAGCGAC
>WNGG01003382.1_pt1 | contig 18429 bp, 16 predicted proteins | sample 5400661 | NCBI WGS metagenome assembly WNGG01 (sample SAMN13153372, study PRJNA577476) | soil metagenome | isolation source: 100 cm soil or saprolite under Garry oak tree replicate 1 | place: USA:California | collected 2016-06-15
CGGGCTCGCGGGCCCCGCTACAATGACGATCGCCTCGGGGGACTTCGAGAAGGTCGATATGCGCGTGGGCGTCGTCACCGACGCCATGGAGTTCCCGGAGGCGCGGCGTCCGGCGTACCGGCTCTGGATCGACTTCGGCCTGCTCGGCGTCAAGCGCTCGAGCGCCCAGATCACGGCCCACTACCGGCCCGGGGAACTGATCGGCCGGCACGTGGTCGCGGTCGTCAACTTCCCGCCGAAGCAGATCGGCCCGTTCGTCTCGGAGGTGCTGGTCCTCGGCGCCTACGACGACAAGGGCGAGGTGATCCTGCTCCACCCCGACGCGCCCGTTGCGCCGGGCTCCCGCATCGGCTGAATCTGCGCGGGTGGGTCAGCGCGGGCCGGTCGCTCGCCGGCCACCGAAGAAGAGCGCGCTGGCGACGACGAGGTACAGGGCGTAGCCCGTGATCTCGATGAGCGTGGGCCGCGCGCGGTAGCCCACGAGCCCCGTCGCGAACCCGCCGACGAGCCCCCGGTCGCTCAGGAGGAACGAGGTGTCCCAGAATGCGTCGGCTGGCGGCAGAAAGCCGAGCCCCTGAAGCTTGCCGAGGCCCGTGCTGAAGAGCCCGGCGGCCACGAGCAGGAGACCGCCCAGCCGAGCACCGCCGCCGTCGCGACGCCGAGCGCGCCGCCGGCGAGCCGGTCCCAACTCGCGCCCTCCGCCGTCTGCGACACGAGCCCCCAGAGAAAGAGGACGGTCTCGGCGCCTTCGCGGAAGACCCCGGTGAACGCGATGAGGCCCAGGACGGAGAGCCGGCGTGTCGCCTCCGCCTCCGCCACGCGCCGCTGGACGTCGCCCCGGAGAGCCTGCGCGTGCCGGCTCATCCACCAACCGTGCCAGGTGAGGAGGCCGACGGCGGCGAAGATGACGGCGGCGCCGACGAGGTCGGGACCGAGGTCCAGCAGGGGGCCGGAGAGCAGCGTGACGGCGATCCCCATCAGGATGCTGGCGACGAGACCCAGCGCGCCGCCGAGCGTGACCCAGCGGTAGTGGTCGCGCGCTCCGAAGCGATCGAGGCACGCGTACACGATCCCGAGGAGAAGCGCCGCCTCGAACCCCTCGCGGAGGGTGACGACGAAGGTCGCGGCCATGGCTTACTCGGCGATGATCCGACCCTTCGCCGTCTTCTCGTGGTACTCGCCGACGAAGGGGTAGGTGCCGGCCTTGAGCGCGGGCACCCGGAGCCGCACGGTCTTGCCTGGCGGGATCACCTTCTCGATTCGAAGCTCGCGGCTCTCGAACTCCTCGGCCGTCTTGTCACGGTTGGTGACGACGAGCACGAACGGCGCGCCCGCCTTGACCCGGACCTCCTCGGGCTGGAACCGGTTCTCCTCGATCGTGAGCGCGATCTCGGCCGGGTCGGCCGCCGTGGCGGCCGACGGGGCGACGACGGCGGCGAGCGTCGTAGCCAGGAGCAGCACGAAACGGTGCATGGGATCGGATCCTCCGTATCAGGGCACCCGCGGAGATTAGGTATACCTAATATCGAGAGAATGGTCAACCTGATATTTCGGCCTCGCGGGACGCGACGGGAGGCCCTGGCCACCGCCCCGCGGTACACTGCCCGTGGTGACGCCCGACGATTTCGATTACAAGCTGCCGCCCGATGCGATCGCGCAGACGCCCGCCGCCGCCCGTGACGCCTCGCGGCTCCTCGTGATCGACCGCGCCCGCGGCGCGCTCGAGGACCGCGCGTTTTCCGAGCTCCCGGAGCTCTTGCGTCCGGGCGACTGCGTGGTCGTCAACAACTCGCGAGTGATCCCGGCGCGCGTCCTCGCGCGGGACAGCGGCGGGCGCCCCGTCGAGCTGCTCTTCTTCGCGCGCGAGGATGAGCGCCGCTGGCGGGCGCTCGTGCGCCCGGGGCGGCGCTGCCGCGTGGGCGCGGAGCTCCTGGTCGCGGGGGAGGGTGGCGCGCGGCTCCGCATCGTCGGCGTCACCGCGGACGGCGCGCGGCTCGTCGAGTGCCTCGATGGGACGGTCGAGGACCTGATGCGCGCGCACGGGCTCCCGCCGCTGCCGCCTTACATCGAGCGATTTGCGACGCCGACGCCGGAAGATCGCGAGCGCTATCAGACGGTGTACGCACGGCCGCCGGGGTCGGTCGCGGCGCCGACCGCCGGCCTGCACTTCACAGCCGCCCTCCTGGACCGCCTGCGCCGGCGCGGGCTCGAGATCCACGAGCTCACGCTGCACGTCGGTCCCGGGACCTTCCGCCCGATCAAGACGGCGACGATCGAGGACCACGTGCTGCCGCCGGAGCGCGCGTCGATTCCGGCGGCGGTCGCCGACGCGGTGAACCGGGCGCGCGCCGAGGGGCGCCGCGTGCTCGCGGTGGGGACCACGACGACGCGCGCCCTCGAGAGTGCAGCGCAGGCGGACGGACGGGTCCGGGCGCTCGAGGGCGATGCCGGGGTCTACATCACGCCGGGCTATCGCTTCCGCGTCGTGGACGCGTTGCTGACGAATTTCCACCTGCCGGGCTCGTCGCTCCTCGTGCTCGTGGCAGCGTTTGCGGGCCGTGAGCTGATCTTGAAATCGTACGCGCACGCGGTCCGCGCGGGCTATCGCTTCTACTCGTACGGCGACGCGTGTCTGCTGATATAGCGAGGTCCGCGAGGCCGGTGCCACGCTGGGTGGCCTGAGACAGATGCGCTTCGAGGTCGTCGCGAGCGACGGCGCCGCGCGCTGCGGCCGCCTCACGACCGCCCACGGCGTGGTCGAAACGCCCGTCTTCATGCCGGTCGGCACGCGCGGCGCCGTGAGGAGCCTGGCGCCCGATGACCTCCGGGCGGCGGGCGCCCAGCTCGTGCTCGCGAACACGTACCACCTGTTCCTCCGTCCTGGACACGAGCTGATCCGGACGCTCGGCGGGCTCCACCGCTTCATGGGCTGGGACGGCGCGCTCCTCACGGACTCGGGCGGCTTCCAGGTCTGGAGCCTCTCGAAGCTCCGCCGCATCGCCGAGGACGGCGTGGAGTTCCGCTCACCCGTCGACGGGTCGACCCATTTCCTGTCGCCCGAGCTCGCGGTCGAGGTCCAGCTGGCACTGGGCGCCGACATCATCCACCCGCTCGACGAGTGCCTGGCGTATCCCGCGACGCACGAGGCGGCGGCGCGGTCGCTCGAGCTCACGCTCCGCTGGGCGGCGCGTTCGAAGGCGGCGCACGGAGGGGCCCCCGGCCCGGCGCTCTTCGGGATCGTCCAGGGCGGGACCCACGAGGACCTCCGCCGCCGCGCCGTGAGCGCGACGGTCGCGCTGGGGTTCGACGGCTACGCGATCGGCGGCATGGCGGTCGGGGAGCCCAAGCCCGCGATGTACGACCTCACCGCGCTGGTGGCCGGTCTCCTGCCCGCCGGCCAGCCGCGCTACCTCATGGGCGTCGGCAAGCCCGAGGACCTCGTCCACGCGGTGGCGCGCGGCGTGGACATGTTCGACTGCGTGCTGCCAACGCGCAACGCGCGCAACGGCCAGTGCTTCACCTGGGACGGGCCCGTCACGCTCAAACAGGCCCGCTACGCGAGGGATGGGTCACCGTTGGACCCGGAGTGCGCGTGCTACGCGTGCCGCAGCTTCTCCCGCGCCTACCTGCGCCACCTGTTCATGTCGGATGAGCTGCTCGCGTACCGCCTTCTCTCGCTCCACAACGTTCACTTCTTCCTGCGGCTCGTGCGGGAGATGCGCGCGGCGATCGCGGAGCGGGCGTTCGACTCATTCCAGGCTCGGTTTTTCGCGCGTTATGCAGTATCATCCGTTGATGTCTCGCGCGAGTGACTGCTCCGGAGGCCCGACTTCCGATGAACGTCGCCCACGCCGCTGACATCGCGTTCGCCGCCTCGGCCTCGCCGGGCGGAGGCGGGTCCGGCGCCGTCGCCACGCAGCTCCTCTTCTTCGCCGCGATCTTCGCGATCTTCTGGTTCCTGCTGATCCGCCCGCAGCAGAAGCAGAAGCGCGAGCGCGAACAGATGCTCGCCGCGCTCAAGCGGGGCGACCGCGTGGTCACGACGGGCGGGTTGCACGGCACGATCACTGGTCTCGACGCGCAGAAGGTCGTGCTGCGCGTGACGGATCAGGTGAAGCTCGAGTTCGACCGCGTGGCCATCGGACGGATCCTGGAGCCACAGGGCGATAAGAATGCCTAGGAACCTCTGGTCGCGGGTGAGCCTCGTCGCCGTCGTGGTTCTCGGCTCCGTCTGGTACCTCTACCCGCCGCAGCGGACGATCAACCTCGGTCTCGACCTGCAGGGCGGCATCCACCTCGTGCTCGGCGTCGAGACCGACAAGCACATTGCGAGTCAGACCGACCGCGCCGCCGAGGATCTCAAGGCCACACTCGAGCGCAAGGGCCTCGCGCTCAAGCGCATCGCGCGCGAGGGCGACGGGACCCTGGTCGTCGAGCTCGCGAACCCGCAGAGCTGGAACGACGCCCTGACCGCGGCGTCCGAACAGCAGGGCTTCGAGCGGCGCGACGAGAACCAGGCCGCGGGGCGCTTCAAGCTCGTGATGAGCGAGCGCGTGATCAGCCGGCTCCGCGACGACGCGGTCCGCCAGGGGCTGGAGACGATCCGCAACCGCATCGACCAGTTCGGCGTGGCGGAGCCGACCATCACGCGGCAGGGGAGCGACCGGATCCTGATCCAGCTGCCGGGCATCCACGATGCGGCGCGGGCGAAGGCGCTCATCGGCAAGACGGCGCTCCTCGAGTTCAAGCTGGTCGACGAGCGCGTGTCAGTCGAGGAGGCGCTCAAGGGCAACCTGCCGGACACCGACGCGATCCTCTACCAGCGGCGTCTGGACAAGGACACGAAATCGGAGCGGAAGATCCCGTACGTGGTCCAGAAGCGGGCGCTCCTCACGGGCGCGGAGCTGACGCGCGCCGAGGTGCAGGCCGACTCGAACACGCCCGGGAACTGGCAGGTCTCGATCGAGTTCACCGCGACGGGCGCGCGGATCTTCGGCGAGGTCACCGAAGCGAACGTGGGCAAGCACCTTGCGATCATTCTCGACGGCACGGTGTACTCGGCGCCCCGCATCAACGAGCGCATCCCCGGCGGGCGCGCGGTCATCACGGGCCAGTTCACGGTGGACGAGGCTCGCGACCTCGCCATCGTGCTCCGCGCGGGCGCGCTGCCCGCCCCGGTCACGATCCTCGAGGAGCGCACGGTGGGCCCGTCGCTCGGCGCCGACTCGATCCGCCAGGGGCTGATGGCGATCACGGCGTCGGCGGTGGTCGTCTTCGTGTTCATGCTCCTCTACTACCGGCTGTCCGGGCTCATCGCCGATGTCGCGCTCGGGCTGAACCTCTTCATCCTCTTCGCCTGCATGGCGGCGATCGGGGCGACGCTCACGCTGCCGGGCCTCGCGGGCATCGCGCTCACGGTGGGCATGGCGGTGGATACGAACATCCTGATCTTCGAGCGCATCCGCGAGGAGCTGCGGGTGGGGAAGACGCCGCGCGCGGCGATCGAGGCTGGGTTCAGGCGGGCGCTGCGGACGATCGTCGACACGCACCTGACCGTCATGGGCACCGCGGTGATCCTCGTGTTCTTCGGGAGCAGTTCCGTCAAGGGCTTCGGGGTGTCGCTGTTCATCGGCCTCCTGGCGAGCCTCTTCACCGCGTACTTTGTCACGCGACTGCTCTTCGACCTCGTCTACATGGGCCGCCGGAAGGTCGAGGCCGTCTCGATCTGACGCCACGATGATCGAGCTCTTCAAGAACCCCAACTACGACTTCATCGGCAAGCGGAAGTGGGCGTACTACTTCTCGATCACGATCACCCTGATCGGCCTCATCTCGCTCGTCGCCAAGGGTGGGCTCCGGTACGACATCGACTTCACGGGGGGCACGCTCATCCAGGTCCGCTTCGAGCAAGCGCCGTCCGTCGCGCAGATCCGCTCGAGCCTATCGACGATCCACCTGGGCGAGTCGGTCATCCAGCGGTTCGGAGACGAGCGCGAGTACATCATCCGCTTGCCGCTCAAAGAGATCCCCTCCGAAGAGGTCTCCCGGTTGGTGCAGTCGGCGCTCGGTGCCGGTGGCGGGCCGCTCGGAAAGTTCGAGATCCGGCGGGTCGAGTTCGTCGGGCCCCAGGTGGGCCGAGACCTGCAGCTGCAGGCGGTGTACCTCGTATTCGTCGGCCTCGTGTGGATCATGATCTACATCGCCCTCCGCTTCGACCTCAAGGGCGGCGTCGCGGCCGTCATCGCCGTCATCCACGACGTCCTCGTGTGCCTGGGCGCGCTCTCGCTCACGAACCGCGAGTTCTCGCTCCCCGTGCTCGCGGCGCTCCTGACCATCATCGGCTACTCCGTCAACGACACGATCGTCGCGTACGACCGGCTGCGGGAGAACCGCGGCAAGATGATCCCGAAGGGGCGCACGTTCGCCGAGCAGATGAACGACGCGGTCAACCAGACCCTCTCGCGGACCGTGCTCACCTCGCTGACCACCTTCTTCTCGGCGGCGGTTCTGCTCTTCTTCGGCGGCAAGACGCTCGAGGACTTCGCGTTCGTCCTCTTCGTCGGGGTCATCACCGGGACCTACTCGACCACGTACATCGCCGCGGCGATCGTCGTGGACTGGACCCAGTACGTGGAGGGGCGACTCCGGCGGTCCAAAAAAGCGGTGGCGAAAGCCTGAAGGACGCGTAAAATCATATGTTTAACCAGAGGGTTTCGCACCGTGACCCAAATTCAGGCGCTGATCGAGGAGATCCCGAAGTACCAGCCCGGGGCTGACCTCAACCTCCTCACCCGGGCGTACGAGTTCTCCGCGGCGTCGCACCGGGGCCAGCAGCGCGCCTCCGGCGAGCCGTACCTCAGCCACCCCCTCGAAGTCGCCACCCTCCTCGTGAACTTCAAGATGGACGTCACGACCGTGACGGCGGGGCTCCTGCACGACGTCCTCGAGGATACGAAGGCCACGAAGGAGGACCTCGAGCGCGAGTTCGGCGCCGATATCGCCGAGCTCGTGGACGGCGTGACGAAGATCGGCAAGCTCGCCTTCTCCTCGCGCGAGGAGCGCCAGGCCGAGAACTTCCGCAAGATGCTCGTCGCCATGGCGCGCGACCTGCGCGTGCTGATGATCAAGCTCGCCGACCGCCTCCACAACATGCGCACCCTCGACTACCTGCCTCCCGACAGGGCGAAGAAGATCGCGCAGGAGACGCTCGACATCTACGCGCCCTTGGCGCACCGGCTCGGCATGGCGAAGGTGAAGGCGGAGCTCGAGGACCTGGCGCTCCGCGCCCTGAACCCGGAGGATTACGTCGACCTCCAGAAGCGCGTCGCCAAGCGCCGCCTCGAGCGCGAGGCGGACATCAACCAGGTGATCGCGATCCTCGAGCGGAAGCTCTCGGAGGTCGGCATCGAGGCGCAGATCCGCGGCCGCCCGAAGCACTTCTACTCGATCTGGAAGAAGATGCACGATCAGGGCCGCGAGTTCGACGAGATCTATGACCTCACCGCCGTCCGTGTCATCACCCCCTCCGTGCGCGACTGCTACGGCGCCCTCGGCGTCATCCACTCGCTGTGGAAGCCCGTGCCCGGCCGCTTCAAGGACTTCATCGCGATGCCGAAGGTCAACATGTACCAGTCGCTCCACACGACGGTCATCGGTCCCAAGGGCGACCCGGTCGAGATCCAGATCCGCACCCGCGAGATGCACCGGATCGCCGAGGAGGGCATCGCGGCGCACTGGCTCTACAAGGAGAAGAAGTCGGGCAAGGACAAGCTCGACGAGTCGCTCCTGTGGCTGCGCCAGCTCATCGAGACGCAGCAGGACATGAAGGACCCGCGCGAGTTCATGGACACCGTGCGGGTCGATCTGTTCCCGGACGAGGTGTATGTCTTCACGCCCAAGGGGGACGTGAAGGCGCTCCCGGAAGGCTCCACGCCGATCGACTTCGCCTACGCGGTCCACACGAAGGTCGGCGAGCGCTGCGTCGGTGCGAAGGTGAACGGCAAGCTCGTGCCGCTCCGCTACACGCTGCGCCAGGGCGACATCGTCGAGATCGTCACCTCGCCGAACCAGCATCCGAGCCGCGACTGGCTCAAGATTGTCAAATCCACTCGCGCCCGCTCGAAGATCAATCAGTGGCTCAAGGTCGAGGAGCGTGCCCGCTCGATCGAGCTGGGCCGGGAGCTCTTCGAGCGCGAGGCCAAGAAGTACCGGCTCAACCCGACGGCGCTGCTCGGCGGCGAGGAGATCAAGAAGGCGGCGGCCGACCTCGGCTACTCGACCGGGGACGACCTGCTGGCGGCGCTCGGCTATGGCAAGAGCTCCGTGCACCAGCTCTTGAACAAGGTCGTACCCGGCGCCCTCATCGAGCCGCCGGAGCGCGCCAAGACGGCGACCGCAGCGCCACGCCCGAAGACCGACCAGGGCGTCCGCATCCGCGGCGTGGACGACCTGCTCGTCCGCTTCGCCAGGTGCTGCAACCCGCTCCCCGGCGACCAGATCGTGGGCTTCATCACCCGGGGGCGCGGGCTCACGGTCCACGCGCGCGACTGCCTGACCGTCGCCAAGAGCGTCCTCGACCGGGAGCGGCTCATCGACGTCGAGTGGGATGTCGCGGAGCCCGCCAAGCGGCCCGTGAAGGTCGCCGTCTACATCGGCAGGGACCGCCCGGGGCTCCTGGCCGAGATCACCGGGGCGATTTCGTCGCGCAACGGCAACATCACCAAGGCCGAGGTCACGGTGACCGACGACCGTCGGGGTATCAACCACTTCGTGATCGAGGTCGCCGACCTCCACCAGCTCCAGGACATCATCGGCGCGATCCGCGAGATCAGGGACGTCATCAACGTCGAGCGCGTCCGGGGGCTCTAGGAGCGGCGAGGCGGGGCAGGGTCGATGCTCAGAAAACCCCACTTCGCCCTGACCCTGCCCCGCCTCGCCGCCCCTCTACCCGTGGGCGCGCCCGCCAGAGATCGGGCATGATGACGCGGCGGCAGTTCGAGGCCCTGGTGGAGCGGGCGCTACGTCGCCTGCCCCGGAAGTTCAAGGACAAGCTCGCGAACATCGCCGTCGTCGTCGAGGACTGGCCGGACGACGAGACGCTCGCCGACCTCGGGATCGAGCCGCCCGACACACTCTACGGGCTCTACCGGGGCGTCGATCTCACGCACCGCGACTCCAGCTACGGCAACGTGCTCCCCGACACGGTCACGATCTACCAGGGCCCGATCGAGGAGGACTGCGCCGACGAGGAGGAGATGGCGGAGCTCGTGCGCGAGACCGTGATTCACGAGCTCGGCCATTACTTCGGCCTGGACGACGAGACGATGGAGCGCATCGAGGACTCGGACGTCTAGGGAGAACGTGTCAGGGGCCCGGCGGCTCGTGGATGCCCTCGCCGCCGTCGCCTCCCGCTACGATCCCCCGGCGCGGAAGGAGAAGCTCCGCCTGCTCGACGCGCTCGAGGGCTGCGCCCTCCCGCGGCCGGCGTCGCTCGTCCGTCTCCACGAGACGCTGTGCTTTCTCCAGGCGTACGCCGACGGTCCCGAGGTCCTCGAGCGCGTCGATCGCGCGCTCGCGGAATTCCCCCAGCGCGTGATGCGGCTCGGGCCCGCCGCGCGGAAGCGCCTCCACGACTCCGGGATCGCGAACGCGACGCTCGATTACCCGTTCGGCTTTCCGATGGCTCGCTGGCTCACGTCGCGTTTTCCGCGCGACTGCGAGGTCGCCTGGGCACGCTTTGAGGACACGGAGCGCTTGGACGAGACGCTGTCGCTCCTCGCCGCGGCGGCGGAGGGGGACGCGTTCAGCGACGGCGGGATGGGCTGGCGCGCGTGGCTCCGCGTCGCCAAAGGCGGCCGGCGGATGACCGACCTCCAGCTCCTCGTCGAGCTGTTCGAGCGGACCGGGCTCCCGGAGGAGACACGCGACTGGCTCTATGAGAGCCTGGCGCTGCCGGTCCTGTGGCGCCCGCGGGGCGTCGGCGCCTCGCGCACACTCGCGCGGGTCTCGCCGTCGCGCCTGTTCTTCCACGCGGACGGGCTCGAGCGGCACGTCGCGGCGCTCGGCGAGACGCTCGCGGCACCGCTGCCGTCGCTCCGGCCGGCGCCGCGCGGCCTGGCCGAGTCGCTGATCGACGCGGCCCGCGTGGCGATGGCCACGCGCCAGCGCGAGCTCCACGCCTTCTCGCATCCGAATCCCGACGACGTCCTCCTGGCTGACGGAGACCGCGGCGTACGGCTCGCCTTCATCGGGATCCAGCCGGGCTTCCGCCTCCCGCTCGAGGGCTACTACGCTTTCCTCGCCCTCAAGAACGGGATCCCGGTGGCCTACGGCGGCGGCTGGGAGCTCTTCGGCACGCTCGACTTCGCCGTCAACGTCTTCGCGTCGTTCCGCCAGGGCGAGTCGGCGTCCCTCGCGACCGAGCTGCTCCGCGCGTACCGGCGCATCTTCGGGATGCGGACGATCGCCGTGGACCGCTACCAGCTCGGCCACGAGAGCACAGAGGCGCTGCGCTCGGGGTCGTTCTACTTCTACCATCGTCTCGGCTTCCGGCCCCGCGATCCGGACGTGCTGCGTGTGCTGGACGCCGAGCAGTCGAAGATCGCAGCGGACCGGTCGTATCGCTCGCCCGTCCCCGTCCTCAAGCGGCTCGCGGGAGCCGAGGTCTATCTGACGCTCCCGGGCGGCCATCCCGAGCCCGAGAAGCGCCTCCGCGCGACGGACGTCTCGGCGCTCGTCGCACGCCTCATCGCGCGCGAATTCGGCGGCGACCGGCTCGCCGCGGTGAGGGAGTCGACGGCGCGGGTGCGGCGCGCGCTCGGCGTCGCCAGCTGGACCGCGTGGCCGACGGCCGAGCGGCGCGCCTTCGCGCAGATGTCGCCGGTCGCTGGGCTCATCACGGATCTCGAGAAGTGGACCGCCGCGGAGCGTCGCCACCTGCTCCGGGTCCTCCGCGCCAAGGGAAGCGGGAGCGAGCGCGCGTACGCCAACCTCCTCGACTCGCATCGGCGGTTTCAACAGAGCCTCGAGGCGCTGGTCAGCTCATAGGTCTCGCGGGTAGACCCGCTGCGGCTCGGTCGCGTAAGTTTTGGCTTGACAAGGACTTTCATTCCTCCTTATGGTTTCAGCAGATGCTGAAAGACGCGGAGCCAGAGAAACATGCTGAAATCCGGGGAGATCCGACCACAAGTGGCTCAGCGGCTTCGGGAGCTTCTTCCCACGGCGAAGGCCTGGGAGGAAACGGCCGACACGAAAATCTCCGGACAGCGTGTGGACTTAGTCGCGAGGTTCCGGCTGATCGACCAGGAGCACACGTTGGTCGTTGAGATCAGCCCACTGGGGCAACCCCGACAGATCAGGGCGGTCGTGACCCGGCTCGCCGAGATCCGACGCGATCTGCCGGAGGCGTATCCGGTCGCCGCCGCCGTCTACATCGGGCCGCAGAGCGCCCGGATTCTCACGAGCCACAACCTCGGCTATGTCGACCTCTCGGGCAACTGCTACCTCGCCTTTGGGAACGTCCTGATCGAGAAGGAAGGCAAGCGCAACGTCCGCCCCTCCGTGCGTCCCCTCCGCTCGCTCTTCGCTCCGCGCGCGACCCGCGTCATCCGCGTGCTCCTCGTCGAGCCGGCGCGGGCGTGGCGGCTCGAGGAGCTGGCGCACGCGGCGGCGGTAAGCCTGGGCCACGCCCATAACGTCGTGAAGCGACTCGAGCAACTCGCCTGGGTGGAGCGCGAGGAGAGCCAGAAGATCCGCCTCGGGAAGCCGGCGGACCTCCTCGAGAGCTGGTGCGAGTCGTACACGTACCGGACCAATGAGATCAGCTCGTACGTCGCCCCCGAGCGCGTGACCCGAACGTTCATGAGCGAGATCGCGCGCGTGGCGACGGCGCAGGGGCGCCGTTACGGGTTCACCCTCAATGCCGGCGTGTCGCTCGTGGCCCCGAGCCTCCGCGTACCGGCCGTGCACTGCTACCTCGAAGGCGACCCGGCCCCGATCGCCGCGGCGCTCGGCCTCCGCGCGACGGCCGAGGCGGACGGCGCCGTGCACTTTCTCGCGCCCTACGACCCCGGCGTGTTCTACGGCGCGCTGGAGAAGGGCGGGCTCAGGGTGGTATGTCTGCCGCAGCTCTACGCCGACCTCCTGCATCACGAGCGGCGTGGGCGCGAGCAGGCCGAACATCTCCGGCGCGAGGCCATGGGCTACTGAGCGCCGAGCCTCGCGCCCGAGCGTGCTGCGGTGAATCCAGAACGGGGAGGAGGTGACGCTGTCGATGAAGAAGAAGGCGGCCAAGAAAAAGAAGAAGTAGTGCTGCGGGTCCACGGTGGGGGGCAGTCGCCTCCCACCCGCGACGATCCGGGAGGGGGCCACGCCCCCTCCCGTTTGTGCCTGTGCTTAAATGACCTTGGTGACCTTGCCCGCCTTGAGACACCGGGTGCAGACGCGCACGCGCCGGGTCTTGCCGGCGATCTGCGCCCGTATCGAGACGAGGTTCGGAAGCCACCGGCGCTTCGTGAGCTTGTGCGCGTGGCTGATCGTATGACCCACCGAGGGGCCCTTCCCGCAGATATCGCACCGCTGCGCCATGAACGCTCCTCGGAATGGATGGCGGTCTCGGGAGACGACGGCACTGTATAGCACGGGCACGCGCTCGACGCAAACGGCGACGCCGGATCTCCGGACGCCGCTCCAGTTCCTGAAGGGCGTCGGGCCCCGGCGCGCGGCTCAGCTCGAGCGGAAGGGGCTCCGCACCGTCGAGGACGCGCTCTTCTTCCTGCCGCTCCGCCACGAGGACCGCACCCGGCTCGTGCCCTTCCGCGCGCTCCAGCCGGGCCAGGTCGCCACGTGCTCGGGGACGATCGTGGGCCTCTCGCCACCGCCGCCGGGACGGCCACGGGCGCCGTTCGTCGCCATGCTTCGCGACGAGAGCGGCTACGCGCAGGCGAGCTGGTTCAACGGCGCCTATCTCGCGCGCGTGTTCAAGCGTGGCCAACGGCTCGTCCTGCACGGCCGGGTCACGCGCTTCAAGGGCGCGATCGTGATCCAGCAGCCGGACTACGAGCTCATCGAGAGCGGCGAGGACGACCGGCTGCACACGGGCCGGCTCGTGCCCGTGTACTCGCTGACCGAAGGGCTCGCGCAGCGCGCGCTCCGCTCGCTCATGTGGCGCATCGTCGACACCTTCGCGCGAGAGGTGCCGGAGGCGCTCCCTGACGCAGTCAGAGCGCGGCGTAAGCTCGTCACGCTCCCACAGGCGCTCAGCGACTGCCACTTCCCCGAGACCGACGCGGCGCTCGACGCCGCGCGCCACCGACTTGCGTTCGACGACTTCCTGTTGCTCCAGCTCGGCCTCGCCATCCTGCGCTCGCGGACGACGCGCGCGCGCGGCCTCGCGATGAACCCGCGGGGCGAGCTCGTCGCCCGGCTCCGCGCTTCGCTGCCGTGGCCGCTCACCCGCGCGCAGGAGCGCGTGTGGGACGAGATCCGGCGGGACATGGCGTCGCCGTTCCCGATGCACCGGCTGCTCCAGGGCGACGTCGGCTCGGGCAAGACGATCGTCGCGGCCCTCGCGGTCCTGACAGCCGTCGAAGCCGGCTACCAGGCCGCGGTGATGGTGCCGACCGAGATTCTCGCCGAGCAGCACTTCATGACCTTTCGCCAGCTCCTCGAGCCGCTCGGCGTGCCGGTGACGCTGCTCACCTCGTCGCTCAAGCTGCGCGAGCGCGCGGCGCGCCGGGCAGGGCTCGCCGCGGGGGAGATCTCGTGCGTCGTCGGCACGCACGCGCTCGTGCAGGGGAGCGTGGAGCTGCGCCGCCTCGGGCTCGCGGTCGTGGACGAGCAGCACCGGTTCGGCGTCGAGCAGCGCGCCCGGCTCCGTGGCAAGGGCGAGCATCCCGACCTCCTCGTGCTGACGGCGACGCCGATCCCAAGAACGCTCGCGCTGACGCTCTACGGCGACCTCGACGTCTCGGTCCTCGACGAGCTGCCGCCGGGCAGGCGCCCCGTCGTCACCGTCGCGCGCACCGAATCGAAGCGCCGCGAGATCTACGAGTTCCTGCGCGACGAGATCGGCCGCGGCCGCCAGGTCTACGTCGTCTACCCGCTCGTCGAGGAGTCGGAGGCGCTGGACCTCAAGGCGGCGACGGACATGGCGCGGCATCTCGCCGAGGACGTCTTCCCCGACCTCACCGTCGGGCTCATGCACGGGCGGCTCGGCTTCGAGGCGAAGGACGCGATCATGCGCCGGTTCAAGGCGGGCGAGATCCACATCCTCGTCTCGACGACCGTGATCGAGGTCGGGATCGACGTCCCGAACGCGTCGGTGATGCTCGTCGAGCACGGCGAGCGCTTTGGGCTCTCGCAGCTCCACCAGCTCCGCGGGCGCGTCGGGCGCGGGCCGTGGAAGTCGTACTGCATCCTCCTTACGGGCGGCCGCCTCGCCCCGGAGGCCGAGCGGCGCATCGGCGCGATGGTCGAGACGAACGACGGGTTCAAGATCGCCGAGGTTGACCTCGAGTTGCGCGGGCCCGGCGAGTTCTTCGGCACCCGGCAGTCGGGCTTGCCTGAGTTCCGCACCGCCGACCTCCTCCGCGACGGGGCGATCCTCGAGGAGGCGCGCCAGGAGGCCCAGGCGATCATCGCCGCCGACCGCGAGCTCCGCGACCCGGCGCACGGTGGACTGCGCGCGAGCCTGCTGGCCCGCTGGCGCGGTAAGCTCGCGCTCGCGAGCGCGGGCTGAGCGGCGCATGCGCGTGATCGCCGGCTCCCTCAAAGGGCGCCGTCTCGTCACGCCCCGCGGTACCACGACCCGCCCGACCGCCGACCAGGTGCGCACGGCTCTCATGGACACCCTGACGCCACGGCTTCCGGGCTCGCGCGTGCTCGACCTCTTCGCCGGCGCGGGCGGCGTCGGCCTCGAGGCGCTCTCGCGGGGCGCCACGCACGCGACGTTCGTCGAGGGCCAGGCACGCGCGGTCGCCGCGCTCGGCGCGAACATCAAGGCACTCGGCGTCGAGGCGCACGCGCGCGTGCTCCGCCTCGACGTCGGCCGTGCCCTCGAACGCCTGGCCGCGGAGGGCGCGCAGTTCGGGATCGTCTTCCTCGACCCACCGTACGCGACCGACCTCGCGGCGCACACGCTCGAGACGCTCGGGGCGGGTCCCGTCTTGGCACCCGGCGCGATCGTCGTGGCCCAGCACCCGACCAAGCGCGCGCCCGCTCCGGAAGTTGGCGGTCTGAAAGCGTTTCGGACGCGCCGATTCGGAGAGACAACCTTGACTTTCTTTCGAGCCGAAGGGTAGCCTGAGGGCCGTGGCCAAGCGCGCGGTCTATCCGGGCATGTTCGATCCCGTGCACAACGGCCACATCGACGTCATCCAGCGCAGCCTCCAGATCTTCGACGAGTTGATCGTCGCGGTCGTCGCGAACCCCTCGAAGCAGCCGCTCTTCACGGTCAAGGAGCGCCTCGAGATGATCGACGAGGCGACGGCCGGGCTCAGCAACTTCCGCATCGTCGCGTTCGACGGGTTGCTGATCGACCTGGTCGCCCGCGAGCGCGCCGACTGCATCGTGCGCGGCATCCGCGCGGTCTCGGACTTCGAGTACGAGTTCCAGATGGCGCTGATGAACCGCAAGCTCCGGTCGACGGTCGAGACGGTGTTCCTCATGCCGCACGAGAAGTACACGTACATCTCCTCGCGCCTCATCAAGGAAGTCGCCGGCTTCGGCACGTCGGTGACGGGGATGGTCCCGACGATCGTCGAGAAGCGGCTGGCGGAAAAGTTCCCTCCCAAGTAACCCGGCGGGCCGCCGCCGAAGGAGCCACACGCCGTGCTGGCCGAACGCCTGAAGACGCTTGCCCCGTCGTCGACGCTCGCGGTGCAGGCCAAGGCCAAGGCGCTCCGCGCGCAAGGCGTCGACGTGATCTCGTTCGGGGCGGGCGAGCCAGACTTCGACACGCCCGAGCGCATCAAGGCCGCCGCAGTGGAGGCGATGCGGCGCGGCCAGACGAAGTACACGGAGGTCGCCGGCATCTCCGAGTTGCGCCAGGCCGTGTGCGCCAAGCTCAAGCGGGACAACGGGCTCGAGTACGAGCCCGGCGACGTCCTCGTCTCGTGCGGTGCCAAGCACGCGCTCTTCAACATAGCCGTCGCGGTCTTGAACCCCGGCGACGAGGTCCTGATCCCGAGCCCGTACTGGGTCTCGTATCCGGAGCAGGCGCGGCTCGTCGGCGGCGTGCCGGTGGAGGTCGAGACGCGGGAGGCGACGGGGTTCGACCTCGATCCCGATCGGCTGCGCGCGGCCGTCGGGCCGCGCACCAAGGTGATCATCCTCAATAGCCCGAACAACCCGACGGGCGCCGTCTTCTCGCGCGAGGCGCTCACCGCGGTCGCCCGCTTGGCGGTCGAAACGAGGCTGCTCGTGGTCTCCGACGAGTGCTACGAGGCGCTCACGTTCGACGGGCGTCACGTCTCCATCGCCTCGCTCGGTCCCGAGATCAAGGCGCGGACGCTCGTCGTCAACACGTGCTCCAAGGCGTATGCGATGACCGGCTGGCGCATCGGCTATGCGGCGGGACCGCGCGAGCTGATCCGCGCGATGACCGACGTCCAGAGCCAGATGACGTCGAACGCATCGTCCGTGGCCCAGTGGGCGGCGGTCGAGGCGCTCGCGGGATCCCAAAATGACGTCGGGAAGATGGCGGCCGAGTTCGACCGGCGGCGCCACCTCATCGTCGACGGCCTCAACGCGCTGGACGGCGTCTCGTGCGTCATGCCGAAGGGCGCGTTCTACGCGTTCGCGAACGTGTCGGGGCTCTTCGGACGGAGCTGGAAGAGCGCCGGGACGACGGTGCGGCTCGCCGGCTCGCTCGACGTCGCCGCGTTTCTGCTCGAGCAGGCGCGCGTGGCCGTCGTGCCGGGGCTCGACTTCGGCTCCGACGCCCACGTGCGCCTCTCCTACGCGACGAGCGACACCCTGATCAAGGAAGGGCTCGCGCGCATGGACGCCGCGATCCGCAAGTTGCTGTAGACTAGGCCCCCTCGGAGGAGAACCGGATGAAGCTCGAAGGCTCGTACGACGTGCCCGCGCCGCGCCAGAAGGTCTGGGACGCGTTCCTCGACCCCAAGCAGCTCCGCAAGGCGATCCCCGGCTGCGAAAAGCTCGAGGCGCTCGGGAACGACGAGTACAAGGCGACGCTGAAGATCGGCGTGGCGGCGGTGAAGGGAACCTTCGAGGGCAAGGTGCGTCTGTCGGACAAGAAGCCGCCCGAGTCGTACCGCCTCGCGGCCGAGGGCAGTGGCGGCCCGGGCTTCGTCAAGGCCGACACGGTGATCACGTTCACCGAGACCGACGGCGGCACGCGCGTCTCCTACAGCGCCGACGTACAGGTGGGTGGGCTGATCGCCGGCGTTGGCCAGCGGATGATCGGCGGCGTGTCGAAGATGATGGCCGATCAGTTCTTCAACCGCATGAGCGAATTGCTGCAGTCCGCCTGACCCCGCGCCCCATGGCCGCCCGCTACCTCGAGCCACGCCTGGAGCGGTCCTCGCGCGCCGAGATGACGCGGCTGCAGACGCGGCGGTTCAAGGAGCAGCTCCGGCACGCGTACGCGCACAGCCCGTTTTACTGTCGCAAGCTCAAGGCGGCGGGCGTCACGCCCGCGGCCATCCGCACGCTCGACGATCTCCGGAAGCTTCCGTTCACGACGAAGGACGAGCTGAAGGAGAATCAGGCGGTGAAGCCCCCATGGGGCGACGTGCTCGCCGTGCCATTCGCCGACGTGCTCCGCGTCCACATGACGTCGGCGACGACGGGACGCCCGCTCGCGTTTCTCGACACGCGGGAGGACTGGCACGGCTTCTACCATTCGTACGCGCGCTCGCTCTACGCGTACGGCGTCCGCAGGCCCGACGTCGTCATGGCCGCGTTCTCGTACGGGCCGTGGATCGGCTACTGGTCGGGCTTCTACGCGGCGCAGGACCTGGGCTGCCTCGTCTTCCCCGTCGGCGGGCTCACGACCGACCAGCGGATCGACGCGCTGCTGAGCTACCCGATCACGGTGCTTGGCTGCACGCCCTCCTACGCGCTCTTCCTCGCCGAGGCCGCGGGGAAGAAGGGGATCGACCTCGCCAAGCAGGCGAAGGTCCGCATCACATGGCACACGGGCGAGCCGGGCGCCTCGATCCCCGCGACCAAGGCGAAGATCGAGGCGGCGTTCGGCGCGAAGGCGTTCGACCTCCCCGGGCTCACCGAGATCGCCGCGTGGGGGTTCGAGTGCGACGCGCGCGCCGGCCTGACGCACGTGCACGAGGACTACTGCTATCCCGAGATCCTCGACGAGCAGGACCGGCCCGTCGGCCCGGGCGGGCGCGGCGAGCTGGTCTTCACGAGCCTCTACCGGAAGGCGATGCCGCTCATCCGGTACCGCAC
>WNGG01008666.1_pt1 | contig 18429 bp, 17 predicted proteins | sample 5400661 | NCBI WGS metagenome assembly WNGG01 (sample SAMN13153372, study PRJNA577476) | soil metagenome | isolation source: 100 cm soil or saprolite under Garry oak tree replicate 1 | place: USA:California | collected 2016-06-15
CGGCCGTGACGCTGACCGCCGCCGCGTTCGGCGCGCTGGCCGCCGGATCGGCGGCCGCACACCTCGACTATGGGCATCTCGGGCTGGTACGCGACCTCGCCGGGATGACCGGCGTCGCGCTGCTGGCCGCCGCGGCCGCCGGCGGTAACCTCGCCTGGCTCGGGCCACTGGGCTTCTGGGCGATCGCCGTCGCCCGGGAATGGTCCACGCCGTGGATCTGGCCAGGCCGGCCGCCGCATGATCTGGGCGCGGCACTGTGCGCCGCGCTTGTCTTCGCGCTCGGCGCAGCGGTAACCGCGATCCGCGGCGCCCGCGATCAGGCTGGCGTGTGAGACCCACCGCTTTTATGATTGCGGAGAGTTCGCGGGGTCAGAGCACCCCCAAGTCTCCGCGATCATGTAGTGGTGCGGGAGGGATCAGGGCAGGCAGGCCCGGCGGCGCCGGCGCCGCCTGCGGCGCTGAGGATGAGCGGCGTTCGCAAGCGTTTCCCCGGCTCTGGCCGCTGGGTGCTCGATGGCGTTGACCTTGCCGCCGGCCCGGGCACGATAACGGTGATCACCGGCGGCAACGGGTCGGGCAAGTCCACGCTGCTGCGCATCGCCGCCGGTGCCACGCTGGCGACCCGCGGCCGGGTCCGCCGTCCGGCTGGCCCGGCGGCTTATGTGCCCGAGCGGCTGCCTGGCCGGTTGCGGATGACCGCGGATCAGTACCTGGCTCATATGGGGCGGATACGCGGGCTTGCACAGGCGGCAGCCGCCGGGCGGGCCCGCGCGCTGCTGGCCAGGCTGGCGCTGGCCCCCGGCCCCGGCGTGCCGATCAGGACGTTGTCCCGCGGCAACGCCTAGAAGGTGGCGCTCGCCCAGGCCCTGCTGGCGCCGGCCAGCCTGCTGGTGCTTGACGAGCCGTACGGCGGCCTCGACGACGACGCGCTGGCCGCGGCGACGGCACTGGTGGACAAGGCAGTGGCCGGCGGGGCGACCGTGCTGCTCGCCGCGCCGGAGCCGGACGAGGCGCACCTGCTGGCCATCCTGGCGGGCCTGGCGTTCGGCTCGGTGCTGAGCAGGCCGGTGGTCGACCGCCGGGCCTGGGCGGTGCTGGCCGGCGCGTGCTGCTGCCTGGGCGAAATCCTGATCCCCGGCGCGCCGCCCACCCGGCTGCTGCTCGCCGCGTTCACGATCTCGCCGGGCGGATCGCGGGGAATGGCCGGCCCGCTCGAGGCGGCCGCCGCCGGAACCCTGGGATTGTGCACGGCCCTCGTCAGCGCGGGTTACCTGCTCGCCCGCAGGCGCGCCTAGCCGACCGGGCTTGCGCCGTCTCGGCGCTGTGTCAGGCCGGGCGCCGCAGCCGGTAGATGCGGCGCGCGGTTCCGCTGAAGATCGACTCCTGCTCTGTCGCGCTCAGCCCGGCGGTCAGCGCCCGCGCGGCGGCGTGGATGTCGGCGTAGCGCGCGTGCAGCGTGCTGACCGGCCAGTCCGAGCCGAACATCAGCCGCTGCGGCCCGAACGCCTGCAGCGCGATCTCGTAGTACGGCCGCATGTGGGCGACATCCACGTGGCCGTCCGCGTCGGCGGTCCTGTCCCTGCCGGGGGCGGGCGCGCCGAAGATGCCGGATAGCTTGCCGGCCACATTCGGCAGCGCGGCGAGTGCCCGGAACGCCTCCGCCCAGGACTGCGACATCGCCGGGACGACGTCCGGGTTGCCCAGGTGATCAAGAACGAACTGCAGGTCGTGCACCGCCCGCGCCGCCTCGGCTGCGGCGGGCAGGTGACGCGGCTCCGCCACCAGGTCGCAGGTCAGGCCGGCGGCCGACACTGCGGCCAGGCCGCGGAGCACGGCCGGGCGCGTCAGCCAGTTCGCGTCCGGCTCGAACAGGACCGGGTGCCGGATGCCGGCCAGGTGCTCGCTGCCGGGCAGTTCCCTGAGCGCGGCGATGGCGCCCGCGACATCCGGTGACTCCAGGTCGACCCAGCCCACGACGCCGGCCACCAGCCCGCCGGTCGCGGCCAGGGCCAGCATCTCCGGCGTCTCCCACGGCTCGCTGACCGTCTGCACCAGCACGGTGCCAATCACGTCCTGCTCAGCCGCCAGCGCCTCCAGGTCCGTGACCGTGAAGTTCCTGCGCAGCGACGCCAGCCCGGGGTGAGAGCCGATCCACGGCTGGTCGTGCGCGGACAGGTCCCACAGGTGGTGGTGCGCGTCAATGACGGGCATCGGCATGATCACGGCTCCTGGGTCGCTGGATGGGCAGTCCCCGGCATGGCGCGGCGGCCCTGGCCAGGCGCGGCGGCCCTGGCCAGGCGGGCGGCCCCGGTCTGGCGGGCTGCTCGGGCCTGGCGGGTTGCTCGGACGGGGCCCGGGGGCTGGCCCGGCGCCGTATTCCTCGCCGGGGCCGGGAACATCGCGCATACGGCGCAGTGGCGAGAACAGCACCCAGAGCGCCGCCGCCCAGGTGCCGCTGACGCCGATCCAGATGGTCGTGCGCACGCCGAGCAGCGTGCCGAGGGCGCCCCCGGCCAGGCTGCCCAGCGGCAGCGTGCCCCAGACGATCCAGCGGAAGGCCGCGTTCAGCCGGCCGAGCAGCCCGGGCGGGCAGATGGCCTGGCGGTAGCTGAGCTGCGCGATGTTGTAGAGCACGCCGGAGAATGCCCCGGCGGCGCCGCCGATGACCACGAAGGACAGCCGCCAGCCGGGCTCGGCCAGGGGCAGCAGCAGCCCCGGCGCGCTGAAGGCGAGCATGGACACCCAGATGATCCTGGCCGAGCCGATCCACCGGGACAGCCAGCCTGAGGCGATGCCGGCCGCCACGCCGCCCATGCGGGCGGCTGCCACCAGCACGCCCGTGTAGGCAGGCCGGACATGCAGCACGCGGACCAGGAAGATGATCTCGATCGAGACGGCCATCGCGGCGAACAGGTTGGCGGTAGCGGTGCAGGCCGCGATCTTGCGCAGCACCGGGTGCCGGACGCCGAAGCTGAGCCCGGCGAGCAGCTCCGTGCGAAGCCGGGGCCTGGCCACCCCGGCCGGCCCCGGTGCCGCCCCGGCCAGTCCGGGTTCCGGCCCGGCCGGTCGCGGGCCTGGCCTGGCCGTGGTCTCCCTGGCGCGGATCAGCAGCAGCGACACGGTCGAGGCCGCGTAGGAGACGGCATCGGCGGTCAGCACGCCCGCGCAGCAGCCCGAACAGCCCGCCGCCGAGCCCTGGCCCGGCCACCTGGGCGAACGACTGGGTGGCCGCGAGCTTTCCGTTGCCGTCCGGCAGCTGATCGCGGTCGATCAGTGTCGGGGTGAAGCTCTGGTAGGCCACGTCGAAGAAGACCGTCAGGACGCCCCGTCGCCAGGGCGACCGCGAAGAGCTGGCCGATGGTCAGCACGCCAAGCGCGGCGGCGACCGGCACCGAGCCGATGATCAGCATCCGCGCCGCATCGCAGCCGATCATCAGGCCGCGCTTGGCCATCCGGTCCACGGCCAGGCCGGCCGGGAGGGCGATGATCAGGAACGGGACGGTGGTCGCGGCGGCGAGCAGGCCGACGGCGAACGTGGATGCTCCAAGCACCACGACGGCGGTGAGCGGCAGCGCGAGCACGGTGACTGCCGAGCCGAGCTCGCTGACGGACTGACCCGCCCACAGCAGCAGGAAGTCCCGGTGCCGCCACAGCCCGGGCCTGCCTGGACCAAGCTCGGCTGCTGGCATGGCCACGACTCTGGCGCCAGCCATGCCGCCTTGTCCAATCGGCGGCGTCCCGGGCCCGCCGACGGTGGCAGTGACCGTGCCGGTCCGGCACCCGCCTGAGGTGACCCGGCGTAGGGCGACGCTGGGTGCCGTGAGGGCGCCACGGGCCGTGGCGTGGCCAGGGCGGTCAGAGGCCGAGGTCGTCCAGTTGCTTGTGCAGGTCAGCCCGCGGCCCGTCGGCAGGCGAGGCCGGCGTCTTCCGGTCCTTCCCGCCCGGGGCGGTCGGCCCGGGCCGCCGTTCCCGGAAGACCCAGCCAGCCAGGATGCCCCCGGCCAGCCCGCCGATGTGCGCCTGCCAGCCGATGCCCGCCTGCGGCAGCAGCACGGAGAACTGATACGCGAAGCAGAGCGCCATGACGGCGCCGATCAGCAGGTCGATCGCGTGCCGGTCGAAGAGCCCGCGGACCATGATGTAGCCGAAGTAGCCGAACACGACGCCGCTCGCGCCTGCGCCGACCGAGTGGGAACTCTCGGTGAGCCAGGCGCCCAGCCCGCTGCACAAGATGACCAGCGCGGTCACCCCGAAGAACTTCCGCACGCCGCGATAGGCGGCGAGGAAGCCGAAGATGAACAGCGGCCCCGAGTTGCCCTCGATGTGCGCCCAGCTGAAGTGCATGAACGGCGCGGTCAGGATGTCCGGCAGGCTGCCGGTGTCGCGCGGCCTGATCCCGTAGGTCAGCGTGAGCTGGTAGTGGTCGGCCGCGTTGGCGAGCTGCATGATCCAGATGACGGCGAGGAAGCCGACCATCACGAACAGTGCCTTCCTGGCCTCGGCGAGCACGGTTGCCGGGTCGTCAGTGCCCAGGTTCCACGACCCGCGGCGGGCGGGCGGCTGCGTGCTGCTGGCCATGGTTGAAAACTAGCGCCACAGCCCGCTTCGGCGGTAGCCGGCCGCCCACCTGGGTGGTAGCAGGCCATCTGTCGGCTGCCCGCCGGCTGCCGCCGCAAGCCTGCCGCGACGCGCTGGCACCCAAGTGGTGATCACAGGATGCGGCACCTTACGGCTGGTAATTGTTCCATTACGTATTGCCAAACTGTGATCCGCGCTGCGTCAATCGCGGCGCGCCGGGCCAGCTTTTTATGCGGAATCGCGGGATCGCCTCCGCCAGTTCTGGCAATGTTGTGCGCCAGCGGAGGCCGGACCCAGAAGCAGCCGGGTACTGCCCCGCAAATGCACTTGATGGCCCAGGCCCCATTTACGCCTGGCTGTCTCGCGACTCGCTGCCCTGTACCGCAGCGGTCCGCGCGCCGGGCATTCCGCTTGGCGCGTTAGGCCGACGGAAGGACTGCATTGTCACGACATCGGAAGCCCGGCCCGGCTAGGACGCGCAAGCATCGGCGGACCGGCGCTTTCCTGCTCGTGACGGCCGTCTTCGTGGCCGGAACCGGCGGCGCGGCGGCCGCCGCTTACCTCGCCCGTGCGCGGGCCGGCGCCGATCCCGCAGCGCTGGTGGTGGCCGGTATTCCCGGCACCCGCTCGGTCGCCCTGCTGGAGCAGGACCGCCCGCACATGATCTGAAGCTGGCGACCCGGCCATCGGCAGCCACCCCGGCTCCGTCGTCGCCGGGCACGCCCGGCACCCCGGTAACCCAGCCCAGCGTGCCGCCGCCGTCCCCGGGAACAGCCAAGTCGATCGCGTACAGCATGCTGTCCTCGTACGGCTGGAAGCCGAGCACGGAGTTCGGCTGCCTGGACAATCTGTGGAGCCGGGAGAGCGGCTGGAACGTGACGGCGGAGAACGCCAGCGGCGCCTACGGCATCCCGCAGGCGCTGCCCGGCTCGAAGATGGCCACCGCCGGGCCTGACTGGCAGACGAACGCGACTACCCAGATCAAGTGGGGTCTCGGGTACATCCAGGGCCGGTACGGCGATCCGTGCGGTGCATGGTCGTTCTGGGAGGGGCACGGCTGGTACTGACGGCCGGTGCTGGGGGCCGCGCCTCGCCCGCCAGGCCGCGGCGCTGCGGGCCCGGTCCGGCCAGGGGCGACGCCAGGCCAGGCGGGACGGGAGAAGCCCGGCTCGCATTCACCAGCGTGGTACCTGCCGCAATGTCGCATTGTCGTCATGGCGGGCTACACCAGCACGGGCCGGTGATTACGAAACCATAAATTCCGCCGACTGGCTGTTTACCCAACGTAGTCGCAACTGATAACTCCGAGTGAGATTCCGCATCGTCACCGTTACGCTCTGGTGGTGGTCATGAGGCCTGCGTTAAGCCATCCGGGGCCGAAAAAGCGATTGTAGAAGACTGCCATGTTGCAACGACCGCAACTAGGACAGTCATGCTGTGACTTACCTCATACGGATTTAGTGGCGATAGCTGGGACGAACAGGTCGTTAGTTAGGCAGGGTGGATCTCTGACAGCACCCAGCGCGCGTGATGGTTACGTATTCGTGACTCGTCGCCCTGACCCGCGTCACGTCCGCGCGCCGTGGTCAGCCCCCGCTCGACCGGGGCGGCTACGCCCGGGTGGAGGCCGAGCGTGCACGGCACGCCCGACTAAGGGATCATCTTGTCCCGTATCCGCCAAAAGCACGGGAAACCCGCACGACTGACAATCGCAGTAGCCGGCTCGACCGTCGCGGTGGCAGCGGTCGCCTCGGCCACGGTGGCCATCTGGCCAGCCGGCGCGGCGGCGCGGCAGCCCGCCGCTGCACCGCAGAAACCGGAATCGCAGCAGGCTGCAGGATCCATCGCCACCTCCGCCGCTGAGGCGGGCCGGATAGCGACCGACGCTATGGTGGCGGCTGACGCCAAGGTCGGCCAGGCCGGTGCCAGAACCGCCCGCAGCGCCGTCCGCGCGGCGAGGGCGCATATCGCCGCCGGCGGGCAGTCCGGCGGCCAGCTGCTGCTCTTCAGGCCCGAGTTCATGGCCTACCAGCACCGGCTTGTCGCACGGCAAGCTGCCGCCATCAGGCGGGCGCGGCGAGCAGCCGCTGCCCGGCGGGCGGCGGCCGCTGCTGCCCGGCGCGCGGAACGCCAGCAGGCACAGGCCGCGGCTCCGGTCGCGGCGCAGCCATCCGGCTCACCACAGCAGATCGCGGCGGCGATGCTCGGCTCCTATGGCTGGTCATCGAGCGAGTTCGGCTGCCTGGACGAGCTGTGGAGCAGGGAGAGCGGCTGGAATCCGACTGCCGCGAACCCTAGCGGCGCCTACGGCATCCCGCAGGCGCTGCCGGGATCGAAGATGGCCAGCGCAGGATCGGACTGGCAGACGAATCCCGCCACCCAGATCCGGTGGGGGCTCGGCTACATCAAGGATCTCTACGGCTCGCCGTGCGGGGCGTGGAATCACGAGCTCGCGACCGGTTCGTACTAGGCGAGGCGGGTGAACCATGGTGCTGACGTTCAAACGCGCGCTAACGATCCCGTTCGTGACTGCCGTGGCGGTCCTGCCGGCGCTGTCCGCTCGCCAGGCGGCGCATGCGTCGGCCGGGCAGGCAGCCGCCGCTACTGCGCCGGCCGCAGCCGTCAGCACGGCGGCGGAAGATGCCAGTGGCAGCGCTGCAGCCGGTGAGACGGCTGCTGCCCGCGGGACAGCCGCCGCTCATGCGGCGGTGGCGGCCAGCCAGTATCGCCGGCCGCGCAGGCTGCGGGCCTACATCTGGGCCGCGCACCAGCGCGGCAAGCCGTACTGCTGGGGCGGGACAAGCGGCTGCTTCGACTGCTCCGGCCTCGTCATGGCCGCCTACTGGCACGTGGGCCTGTACTTCGGCCGGGACACCTTCCAGATGCTGAGCTCCACCCGGATCGTCAGGGAGAGCCGGCGGCGGGCGCTCAAGGGCGACCTGGCGTTCTACGGCTCTGGTCATGTCGAGCTTGTCGCCGGGCGCAGGTACACGCTCGGAGCGCTTCACTCCGGTACCAGGATCGGCTGGCACCGGATAAGCCGCTGGTGGCACCCGACGATGTATTACCGGGTCCGGCACTCCGGCCGCCGCTACTAGCCGGCCTGGCGGCATCGCGCTGGCCCTCCCCGGGGCTCCCGGGGAGGGCCAGCCGCGTCCGGCGGCCCGCGGGCCGCCCCGCAGCCCCTCCGCGGATTCACCGCTACCCTGCGGATTCCGCCGCCACCCCCGTGATTCCGCCGCGACCCCGCAGGCAGCGCCGGCTACGGCGCTGGCCGGAATGTCTGCAGCAGCTTCCGGAAGACCCTGGCCGCGGCCGGGGCCCCAGGCTTAGGCGCCGACATGCTCACCGCGTAGGACTGTTTCCCAGCGCTGGTGGCGAGCCTGACCAGGAGATCGAGCACGACTACCCGGCCGGCGGGCTGCCGGTACCCGAAGCGCCACAGGGCATCGGCAGCGCCGTCGAAGGTCCCGGGCACGATGATGCCGGCGTAGCCGGGGTACTGGCCCCGCAGCAAGGCCTCGCGCCGCTGCAGCCTGGCCTCGCGGACCGGGCCGGCGAACGCAAACGGAGTCAGGTTGACCTCTGCTCGCATGCCGCCGGATGGGCTGTCCAGGTAGGTCACCAGTCCCTGCCTGCTGACCTGCCAGCCGTCGGGCACCGCGATCGTGAAGCCGGCGGTCGCGCCGCTGCCCGCCGCGGAGACCGTGTACCAGTGATAGCCGGCGGGCGCCGGGCCGGCGGGAGGCTTGCTGGCGGCCGGGGCGGGCCCTGTGCCTCCCGTTCCGGTGCGTCCCGTTCCGATTCCGGCCGTTCCGATTCCGGCCGTTCCGGTTCCTGCGGCGCTGGTTCCCGGGCTGGCCTGGGACGTCGGCCCGGCCGGGGATGTCGCGCCGCCGCCCTGGTCGCTTGCCTGGCGGGCGTCCTGGCCGCCTGCCTGCCGCGGCTGCGCAGCCGCTCCCTGCGCCGCGTCCTGGCCGCCGGCGGAGCGGGCATAGGCCAGCCCGCCGAGCAGGCCCGCCGCGAGCATCGCGATGGCCGCGAGTGCCGCGGCGAGCGCGCGGCCCTGCCTGCCTCCCGGCCGGGAGGCAGGCGGCCGCGGCCGGGCCGGATGCCGCAGCGGCGGAACCGGCCGGCATGACCGCGGCGAAGACGGCTGCCCGCCGGGCGAGGGCAGGTCGCGGATCGCAGCCCCGCCGGGGGACGCAGCCCCGTCAGGGAACGCAGCCCCGTCAGGGAACGCAGCCTCGCCGGGGAACGCAGCCCCGTCAGGGAACGCGGGGCCGCCAGGAAACGCGGGCATGTCCAGGAAGGCGGGCAGGCCAGCGGAGCCTGGCGGGTCCTCGCCGCCGGGCCCGCCCGCGAAATCAGCAAAGCCCGCAGGCACAGCATCGGCATCCGCATCGGGCGGCGGGGGAGGACCGGGCGGCACGGGCTCGGCCACGAACGCCGGGATCCCGTCCGGCCTCAGCGGGCCGGGCGGAATCGGGCAGGCGGCGGTGGTGGCATCCCGGCCGCCGGGTGCCTCGTCCGTGGCGACGGGCGACGGCCAGGGATAGCCGGGCAGCACCTCGCGCGCCCCGGCGCCCGCCGCGGCCTCGGCAAGCATCCGGGCGGCGTTGCCTGCGTCCGGGCGGGCAGAGGGGTCGGCCCGCAACAGGGCGTCGATCACCGGCATCAGCGGCCCGGCGGAGGGAGCACGGGGCGCGTCCTCGTTGACCACCCCGGCCATGATCGCGGCCGGCCCGCCGGCCCGCTCGAACGGCCCCCGGCCCTCGACCGCCGCGAACAACGTGGCGCCCAGCGACCACAGGTCCGCGGCCGGAGTCGCCGGCCTGCCGCGCATGCGCTCAGGCGGGGTGAAGCCGGGCGTGCCGACGACCATGCCCGCCTGCGTCAGCCCAGGATCCCCCTCGAACGTGGCGATGCCGAAGTCGGTCAGCACGGCCCGGCCGTCCTGGCCGAGCAGGACGTTGCCCGGTTTCACGTCCCTGTGCAGCACGCCGACCGCGTGCGCGCAGGTAAGAGCGCTGAGCAGGCTCTCGCCCAGGCGCGCGGCGGCCAGCGGGCGCAGCGGGCCGTCCTCGGTGACGACCTGGTCGAGCGCGCGTGCCCGGACGAGCTCCATCACGATCCACGGGTTGCCGTCTTCTTCGATCACGTCATAGACGCATGCCACCCCGGGGTGATTCAGCCGGGCCGCGGTCTTCGCCTCGCGGAGCGTGCGCTGGTAGACGATCCCGGCCTGGTCCGGCGTAACGGCGGCGGGAACGCGGACCTCCTTGACCGCGACGTCGCGCTCGAGCAGCTCGTCCCGCCCGCGCCAGACGATGCCCATGGCGCCGCGGCCGATCGGGGCGTCCAGGCGATAGCGTCCCGCGAGCAGGCGGCCAGCTTTGACGACACCGTGCATGGCCCGGACCATACAGCCGCTTCCAGCGAGATTCCTGTGAGCCCGATGTGAATTCGGCCAGATCACCGAGCGCGCCGGCCGGCCGGCTGCGGGCTACCCATGGCCGCCGGCCCGCAGGCTACCCATGGCCGGCCCGCAGGCTACCCATGGCCGGCCCGCAGGCTACCCATGGCCGGCCCGCAGACTACCCATGGCCGGCCCGCGGGCCGCCATCCGCCGGGCTGCCGCTACTGCCGCGCAGCCGGGCGGGTCATGGCGAGCACGTCGAGCGCCGCGTCTAGCTGCGCCTCGGTGAGGTCGCCGCGGGCCACGTGCCCGCGGTCGAGCACGGCTTCCCTGATGGTCTTGCCCGTTTCCAGCGCATCGTGCGCGACGGCTGCCGCGGCCTCGTAGCCGATGAACGGGTTGAGCGCGGTGACGATTGCGGGTGACGACTCGGCCAGCCGCCGCAGCCTGTCCGGGTCGGCCGAGATGCCGGCCACGCACCGGGACGCCAGCAGCCCGGCCGCCGCCGCCAGCAGGCTGACCGAGCCGAGCAGGTTACGCGCGATCACCGGCATCATGACGTTCAGCTCGAAGTTTCCCGTCGATCCGCCGAATGCCACCGCGGCGTCGTTGCCGATCACCTGGGCGCAGACCTGGCAGACCGCCTCGCAGATCACCGGGTTGACCTTCCCTGGCATGATCGACGACCCCGGCTGCAGATCGGGAATCCGGATCTCGGCCAGCCCCGTCCGCGGGCCCGAGCCCATCAGCCGCAGGTCGTTGCAGATCTTCAGCAGCGAGACCGCGATCGTGCGCAGCACCCCGCTCGCGGCGACCAGCCCGTCCCTCGCCCCGGCCGCCTCGAAATGATCGGCCGCCTCGGTCAGCGGAAGGTTGAGGTCGGCCGCCAGCCGGGCGATGACGGCGGGCGCGAAGCCGGCCGGCGCATTCAGCCCGGTACCGACGGCCGTCCCGCCAAGCGGCAGCGTGCCGACGTCCGGCAGCACGTCCTTCACCCGCCGGATGCCGTTCCGCACCGCGGCCGCGTAGCCACCGAACTCCTGCCCGAGCGTCACCGGGGTGGCGTCCATCAGGTGCGTGCGGCCGCTCTTCACGAAGTCGGCGAACTCCGCGGCCTTGGCCTCCAGCGCCTGGGCCAGCTCACCGAGCGCCGGGATCAGCCGCCGCGCCAGCAGCCGCACTGCCGCGATGTGAATGGCGGACGGGAACACGTCATTGGATGACTGTGACGCGTTGACGTGATCATTCGGGTGCACGGGGCGGCCGAGCAGGCCAGTGGCCAGCCGCGCGATCACCTCGTTGGCGTTCATGTTGCTTGAGGTGCCCGAGCCGGTCTGGAACACGTCAAGAGGGAACTGGTGCAGATGTCGGCCGCGGCCGATCTCCGCAGCGGCGTCGTGAATCGCCTCGGCCATGTCGGCGTAGAGGATGCCAAGCTCGCCGTTGACGCTCGCGGCCGCGCCCTTGATCGATGCCAGGGCAATGATCAGGTCCGGGTGCAGGCGTTCGCCGGAGACCGGGAAGTTCTCCACCGCGCGCTGCGTCTGGGCGCCCCACAGGGCATCGGCGGGCACCCTTACCTCGCCCATCGAGTCATGCTCGGTCCGGAACCCGGGCTCGTCCGGCACGGCGGCACCTCCTACCTAGACGCGGAGCCGATCGTCAGCAGCGGCGACGCCGGCCCGGTGACATCGGCGAAGAAGTCATTGCCCTTGTCATCTACCACGATGAACGCCGGGAAGTCCCGCACCTCGATCCGCCAGACGGCCTCCATGCCCAGCTCGGGGTACTCAAGAACCTCGACCTTGGCGATGCAGTCCTGGGCCAGCTTCGCCGCGGCGCCGCCGATCGAGCCGAGGTAGAACCCGCCATGCTGTTTGCAGGCAGCGGTCACTGCGGCCGACCGGTTCCCCTTGGCCAGCATCACCAGCGAGCCGCCGGCCGCCTGGAACGCCGGGACGTAGGAGTCCATCCGCCCCGCCGTCGTCGGCCCGAACGAGCCGGACGCGTACCCGTCCGGCGTCTTCGCCGGTCCCGCGTAGTACACGGCGTGATCACGCAGGTAGCCGGGCATCGGCTCACCCGCCGCCAGCCGCTCGGCGATCCTGGCGTGCGCGATGTCCCTGGCCACCACCATCGGCCCGGTCAGCGAGAGCCGCGTCCTGACCGGGTACCTCGACAGCTCGGCACGGATCTGCGCCATCGGGCGGGACAGGTCGACCGCCGTGACGTCGCCGGCCAGCTCATCGTCCGTGGTATCCGGGAGGTACTGCGCCGGGTCGGTCTCCAGCCGCTCGAGGAACGCGCCGTCCCGGGTGATCTTCCCGACCGCCTGCCGGTCGGCGGAGCAGGACACGGCGATCGCCACCGGGCAGGACGCGCCGTGCCGGGGCAGCCGGATCACCCGCACGTCGTGGCAGAAGTACTTGCCGCCGAACTGCGCGCCGATCCCGGTCCGCCGGGTGAGCTCAAGGACGCGCTGCTCAAGCTCCAGGTCGCGGAACCCGTGCCCGGCCGGGCTGCCCGCGGCCGGCAGCGTGTCCAGGTACCTGGCAGAGGCGTACTTCGCGGTTTTCAGCGCGTACTCCGCGCTGGTGCCGCCCACGACGATCGCGAGATGGTACGGCGGGCAGGCGGCGGTGCCCAGGATGCGGATCTTCTCCTCCAGGAACCGCAGCATGGCCGCGGGGTTCAGCACCGCCTTGGTCTGCTGGTACAGGAATGACTTGTTCGCCGACCCGCCTCCCTTGGCCATGAACAGGAAGCCGTACTCGCCGCCCGCGGTGGCCTGCAGCTCGATCTGGGCCGGCAGGTTCGTGCCGGTGTTGCGCTCGTCCCACATGGTCAGCGGCGCGAGCTGCGAGTAGCGGAGGTTCAGCTGCGTGTACGCGTCGAAGACGCCGCGGGCGATGTGCTCGGCGTCGCGGCCGTCGGTCAGCACGTGCTGGCCGCGCTTGCCCATCACGATCGCGGTGCCGGTGTCCTGGCACATCGGCAGCACGCCGCCGGCCGCGATGCACGCGTTCTGCAGCAGCTCGCGGGCGACGAAGCGGTCGTTTCCGCTGGCCTCGGGGTCGTCAAGGACCGAGCGGAGCTGCCGGAGGTGCCCGGGCCGCAGCAGGTGCGCGATGTCGCGCATCGCCGCCGCGGCCAGCCGGGTGAGGACGCTGGGCTCCACCTCGACGAAGTCCCGCCCGAGCGACCGCCTGGCGGTGATCCCGTCCGCGGTCACCAGGCGGTACTCGGTGCTGTCCGGGCCGGCCGGCAGCAGGTCGGTGTAGCTGAACTCGGGCATCGATGGCACATCCTCGGGCAGGGCCGGCAGACGCAGCCCATCGTAGATCGCCGGCCAGGCGGCCAGGACGAGGCGCCAGGCCGGATGACCTTTGATAAGTAACGCAGTTCCGCCGCGGCCCGTCGCGGGGGTCGCGACCGCGGGCCGGCGGCGGCCGGTGCTGGGACAGAATGCCGGGCATGACGACAAACCTGAGCTGGTCAGGGTTCGCGCGCGAACGCCCGGATCTCGCGGACGCGGGACGGGCCCTGCTATACCAGTACGGCATCGGCCTGGCCTTCCTGTCCACGGTGCGCGCCGACGGCGGGCCACGGCTGGACCCGATGTGCCCGGTCCTGGTCAACGGCGCGCTCGTCGCGCATATCATCCCGTCGGCCAAGCGGGATGACCTGCACCGCGACGGCCGGTACGCGATTCACTCGTTCCCGTGCGAGCACAACGAGGATGCGTTCTACCTGACCGGACGGGCCTCCCCGGTCAGCGACGCGGCGCTTGCCCGCGCCGCGGCCGGGAAGTTCCTGGCTGAGCGCGGGCTGGATGGCGAGCCGCCCGGGTTCGGCGACGGCCAGTTCTTTGAGTTCCGGCTGAGCCGGTGCCTGCTGACCAGGACGGATGGTCATGGCGACTGGAATCCGCGGCACACTGTCTGGGCCGCGGCCGCCGGGCCGGCGAATGGCGTCGTCCCGGCTGGGTAGGTGCCGTGCATCCGGCGCGGCGTCGCGGGCCACCCGGGTCCGCGCTAAGCGAGACGAGGATGTGTGGTGGCATGAGCATCTCAGAAGAGACCGGCAGCGCCGTCGACGTGACCGAGGCGGCCCGCCAGCTGCAGCAGGCCACACACGACGCGAGGGTCGCCTACGACTGCATCGGCCTCGGCGAGCTTGACCGGGCGCACACGCACGCGATCACGGCGCGGGCCGCCGTCGACGCGGCGGAGACGATCCTGCGGGCGGCGCTCGCCAGCGGCGTGAGCATCCCCGGCGAGCTGTAGCCACAACCCGATAGTCGGCCGGCGCCGGCCGCGCCCGCACGGCCGCCGCCCCGGCTGCCTGCCCGCCCGCCGGTCCCGCCCGCCGGCCGGTCCCTCTCGGCCGTCTCGCCCGTCCGGCCGGCCCTGCCCGGCCGGGTCCCGCCGGTCCCGCCCGCCCGCATCCGCCCCGCCCGCCGGCCCGTCCCTCCCGGCCGTCTCGTCCGTCCGGCCGGCCCTGCCCGGCCGTCGGCTAGACCGTCCGCTAAACTAATGTGTGACACACACATATATTCAGGCAAACGAGGGGAGCACGCCATGACCGAGCACGCCACGGGCACCTTCAAGGTCACGTCCTGGGACGAGAACACCTACGAGGAACTGGACGGCAAGGAGAAGCTGACCAGGGCGAGCATGGTGTTCGGCTACACCGGCGACCTGGAGGCGACCGGCAAGTCGGAGACGCTGATGTTCTACCGCGAGGACGGCACGGCGGCCTACATCGGCCTGGAGCACATGATCGGCCGGCTCGGCGGCCGCTCCGGCGGCTTCGTGCTGCGCGCCGAGGGCGCATTCCAGAACGGCGCGGCCCGCACGACCTGGCACGTCGTGGCCGGCTCGGGCTCCGGCGACCTGCGCGGGCTGCGCGGGACCGGCACTGCCGTCGCGGAGAGCGGGCAGCCGGGCGGGACCTTCACACTCGACTACGACCTCGGCTGAGGGCGCGGCGTGGCGCTGGACCGGACGGCGAACCTGCTCGGCGCCCTGTCCCTGGTGATTACCGATCGCACGGCCGAGGCCATGGCCGGGGCGGGCGGCCGGCCGGAGTCGGCCGCTGCGGCGCTCTCGGCGCTGCTGCATTTCCTCGACCGGCCCTCGGTCGACCTGCTCCGCCAGGTGCTCGGGCTCACCTCATCGGGTACGGTCCGGCTGCTCGACCGGCTGGAGGAGGCCGGGTACGTCCAGCGCGGGCCAGGCACCGACGGCCGGTCCGCGTCGATCACGCTGACACCGGCCGGGCGGGCGGCCGCCGGGCAGGTTGCAACGGCCAGGGCTGACGTCCTTGGCTCGGCGCTGACGGCCCTGTCGCCGCAGGAACGTGCAGTTTTCGACCGGCTGACCGGGAAGATGCTGGCCGGGCTGATCCGCGGACCAGGCGCAACCCGCTGGATGTGCCGGCTGTGCGATACCGGCGCCTGCCGCCGGGAGGAAGGCGGCTGCCCGGTCGGCAACGCGGCACGCGAGCGGTACCGGTCCTGACCGGCGCGGCGTCGGCCAGCCCCGGCGGCCGACTATCGGCCGCGGGCCGCAGTGTACGTTTCGATCATGGGAGAGAACCTGACTGCGCAGGCGGCTGAGCTGGCCGATGCCTGGCTCGGCACATTGCGCGAGCGGCCGGTGGGCATCCCGGTCAGCCCGGATGAGCTGCGCAGCAGGCTCGGCGGCCCGCTGGGCGAGGCCGGGCAGGTTCCGGCCGGGCTGATCAGCGACCTCGCCGATGCGCTCCAGCCCGGCCTGGTGGCGACCGCGGGCCCGCGCTACTTCGGGTTCGTCAACGGAGGCACGCTGCCCGCGGCGCTCGCCGCCGACTGGCTCGTCTCCGCCTTCGACCAGAACGCCGCGATGTACGTCATGTCGCCCGCCGCCGCCGTGGTCGAGGAGGTGACGGCCGGCTGGCTGCTCGACCTGCTCGGCCTGCCCCCGCAGGCCGCCGTGGGCTTCGTGACCGGCGGCCAGATGGCTAACTTCTCCTGCCTTGCCGCCGCCCGGCATGCGCTGCTGGCAGCGGCGGGCTGGGACGTGGCGGCCGACGGCCTCAGGAACGCGCCGGAGCTGACGGTCGTGGCGGGCGAGCAGGCTCACGTCACGCTGCTGCAGGCACTGCGGCTGCTGGGCCTCGGCACGAGCAGCGCCCGCCGGGTGGCGGCCGACGAGCAGGGACGCATGATCGCCTGCGAGCTGCGCCGGGTGCTCGCGGATGCCGCCGGCCCGGTGCTCGTCTGCGGACGCCCACAAATGGCTTAACGTGCCGTACGACTGCGGCCTGGCGATCGTCCGGGATCCGGCCGCGCTCGAGGCCGCGCTCGGTAAGCAGGCCGCCTACCTGCAGGCCTCCGACGCGCGCGACCCGTTCGCGTTCACCCCGGAAGCCTCCCGCCGGGCGCGGGCGCTGCCGGTGTACGCGGCGCTGCGCTCGCTGGGCCGCCGCGGCGTGGCCGAGCTCGTCGAGCGGTGCTGTGCGCTAGCCCGGCTGGCGGCGGCCGAGCTCGGCCGCGGCGGCGCCGCCGAGGTGCTGAACGACGTGGTGCTGAACCAGGTGCTGTTCCGGGTGCCCGGCGCCGACCCGGCGGCCGTGATCGAGCGGGTCCAGCGCGACGGCACCTGCTGGCTGGGCGGCACGAGCTGGCGCGGCGAGGCGGCGATCCGGTTCTCGGTCTCGAACTGGATGACAACCGAGGACGACATCCGCCGGTCAGCCGCGGCGATCCGGGCTGCGATCGGCCCGGCCCGGATCGCCTGAGCCGCAGGGTCAGGCGCGGCGGCTCGCCGGTCAGCCGCGGCGGCTCCGCCCGCCGCGCAACGCCGGCCTGCCGGGCCGGCCCGCGCCCCCGGCGCCCGCCGCGTCGCTGACGGCGCTGTTCCCGGCCGGCCCGGCGGGCAGGCCCGCCGCGCCATCCGGGCCGGCCGCAGCCGCCCCGTTCCCGCTCGCCGCGGCTTCCGGCTCGCCCAGCGGATCCACGCCGGCCTGCGGCAGCGGCGCCGCGGCCGGGCCCGCTGGGCCGGCCGCACCGGCCATGCCCGGTCCCGTTTCCCGTTCATCGTGGACATACCGGCCGCCCCGCAGTGCCGACGCGAGCGCCGCGATGACCAGCACCGCGATGGCCATGCTGAACACGATCACCAGGCCGTCGTGGAACGGCCCGGAGATCAGCTGCGGGAAGAAGTGCTTGCCGGTCAGCCGGGCGGCGCTGGCCGGCGGCAAGTGCGCGAGCTCGCCCGTCGGGGCCAGCAGCTGGCGGACCGGGTTGATGCCAAGGAACGCCGCGAACAGGCTGCCCACCGGCGGCAGGCCGGCGATCTGCTGCGCGGTGCCGGCCGGCACGCCCTGCCCGATCAGCCCGCGGCTGAGCGTGGCCGGCAGCGCGCTGGCCAGGCCGGCGATCATGAGCGAGAAGAAGACGCCGATCGACAGCACGAAGCCCGAGTTCTGGAATGTCGCCAGCATTCCGGATGCGGCGCCGCGCTGCCTGGCCGGGACGCTGTTCATGATCGCAGCCGCATTCGGCGCGGAGAACAGGCCCATCCCGGCGCCGGCCACGAAGATCAGGACGGCAAACGCCGGGTAGCTGAAGTTGGTCGGCAGCGCAAGCAGGCCGCCGAATCCGGCCGCCGACACCAGCAAGCCGCCGGAGGCGAACGCTCGCGCTCCGTGCCGGTCCGACAGCCAGCCGGAAACCGGTCCGGAGACCACGAAGCCGGCCGTCAGCGGCAGCAGGTAGATGCCGGACCACAGCGGGGTGTCCTTGAACAGGTAGTTGTGCAGCGGCAGCCAGATGCCCTGCAGCCAGATGATCAGCATGAACTGCAGGCCGCCTCGCGCGACGGAGGCCAGCAGCGTCGCGGCGTTGCCGGCCGCGAAGGCCCGGATCCGGAGCAGCTTCAGATCGAACATTGGCGCCTCGACCCGCTGCTCCACCAGGTAGAACAGCGTCAGCAGCACGACACCGCCGATGACGCCGGTGAGCACGACCGGGCTCGTCCAGCCCATCGCGTGGCCGCCGTACGGCTGGATGCCGTAGGTAATCCCGGTCAGCAGCGCGATCAGGCCGACGGCGAAGGTGATGTTGCCCAGCCAGTCGATCCGCGCCCGGGTGCGGATGCCGGTCTCGCGCAGGCTCAGGATGGACCAGATCGTGCCGCCGACGCCGATCGGCGCGGACACGATGAACACCAGGCGCCAGTCCATGGCGGCAAGCACGCCACCGAGTATCAGGCCGAGAAAGGAGCCGGAGATGCCGGCGACCTGGTTGATGCCCATGGCGGTGCCGCGCTGGTGAGACGGAAAGGCATCGGTCAAGATCGCGGGGGAGTTGGCCATCAGCATCGCGCCACCGGTGGCCTGCAGGACCCGCCAGAGGATCAGCCAGAGCGCCCCGGCAGGCCCGGTAA
>WNGG01003213.1_pt1 | contig 18413 bp, 18 predicted proteins | sample 5400661 | NCBI WGS metagenome assembly WNGG01 (sample SAMN13153372, study PRJNA577476) | soil metagenome | isolation source: 100 cm soil or saprolite under Garry oak tree replicate 1 | place: USA:California | collected 2016-06-15
TGGCGTTATAGAAGATGGCTTCCGCCGTGCTCTTCTTGCCCTGCCACATCATGGAGTTGATGAACTTGGTCACCAGCGTCGAGCTGTACACCGGATCGGCGGCAACCTCTCGCTTCGGAATATGTCCTTTTCGCGGCATGTGTCTTCTAAGCCTTCGGCCTCTTGGCTCCGTATTTCGAGCGTCCTTGTTTGCGGTTGGCTACGCCCACTGCGTCCAGCGTCCCGCGAATTACGTGGTAGCGCACCCCGGGAAGATCTTTAACCCTGCCTCCCCGGATGAGCACAATCGAGTGCTCTTGCAGGTTGTGTCCCACTCCCGGGATATAAGTTGTGACCTCAATCCCATTGGTCAGGCGCACGCGCGCTACTTTGCGCAGCGCCGAATTCGGTTTCTTGGGTGTCTGGGTGTACACCCGCGTGCATACACCGCGCTTTTGCGGGCACGCCTGCAGCGCCGGGCTCGCGGTCTTGTACTTGGGCAACGTCCGGCCCTTGCGAACTAACTGATTGAATGTCGGCAATCTCTACAACTCCTTATGAACCTGGACGCAGGCAACGCGATCTGCAATCCAACGCCTGCCTTCCCTGGTGTGTCCAGGTTTCCTGGCGATTAGGCCACGTGTGGCCGCCGACTCGCGCCGCTTAAAGGTCGTGCTGACCTTGGTCCGCGCAAGCCGCTTAGCGGTTTGCTCAACTAATGAAGCCCGCGCACATACTCAGCGCGGGGATTTTCATTCCTTTAGTCTTTGGCTGACGACGGTGGCACCCTGCCCTGCACCCCTCAGACCAGATTTACAGCCCCGGTGCACGGGAGATGTTCCGTTTCGTCCACCACGACCTGCATACCCTCCCAGGATTCCGCGTGACAGGCGGGAGGCAGCGCAGGTACGTTTCAGCGAGGATGCCCTGCTAACAGACGTTTTCAACGTCCTCGGGCGTATGTTGCATACAGCTCAGCCACTTCAACTACAGGCAGCCAAAACAAACTCGCAGAACCTCTCCAATATAACAACTCTGCTGTTTAGCCGTCAACCGCGCGCGGCATTTGTGTGCACGAAAAGCAGATTGGGCGCATTGCATCTCGCCGCTGGATGTACTCTCGGCGGGCGCGCTCGCGAACCAGTTCTGGACGGCGAGTTGTTGCCGAAAAAATCGATAGTCTCTACACTGGATTGCTTCCCAAAAATGAACGCCCTTAGCATTCCGCTAGCTGCATCGGGCTGGCGGGGAGGATCGATGCGCAGGTCGGCCGTTTCCCTTGTGCTTATCATTATGTTATTGGCTGCCCTGTTCGCCTGTGGCGGCAGTTCCAGTAAGCCGGCTAGCGTATCCACGGTCGTTCTAGCACCCGCCACTGTGTCGCTCACTAAAGGCGATGTCCAACAGATGACCGCCACCGCGCAAGACGCAAAGGGCAACAGAGTTGCCGGCGCCACCATTACCTATCAATCCAGTAATCCTGCCGTAGCCACGGTTTCTACCGCCGGCCTGGTGTGCGCGGGCACTTGGGACGCGGCATTCATTGTCTGCACTCCCGGAACATCAGGCAGCGCCAACATCTCCGCCACCTCCAGCGGAGTGACCAGCAATGCGGTTCCGGTCGCGGTGCACGAGCGCATTGATAGCGTTCAAGTGAGTCCGTCAATTGGCGTCTCCAACTGCATTTCGCAGACCAAGACACAGAACTTTTCCGCCCATGCCTTTAGCAAGGGCGTGGACATTACCTCGGGTGTCGGCACTTTTACCTGGACCAGTTCCGACCTGAGCGTCGTCACCCTAGACAACACCGTTTCCGGATTGAATCCCAACGAGGTACAGGCAACGGCAAAGGGCCCGGGAACAGCCGTTGTGTTTGCCGTCATTGCTGGCATCAGCAGCGTGCCCACGATTTTTACCACCTGCCCGGTGCAATCCATTTCGCTGCACGTGCAGGATTCGGCCGATGTCTCCCTCAGCCTCGCTCCGGGCGCCTCCAAGCAGCTGATTGCCGACGCGCTGGATACCACCGGCGCAGCCCTCAGTGAGGTTGCTTTCACCTTTAACAGTTCGCAGCCGGCAGTGGCCACCGCCGCCAGCGGAAATGTCGTGGCCGTGGCTGCGGGAACCACCAACGTCGTCGCCTCCTGCACCCCGCCAGCCTGTAATGCCGGACTCTACCCGATCTTCAGCAATGTAGTGACTGCCGCCGTATCGGGGACATCCGCCACCACCGTTTACACCACCAGCAGCAAATTCGCCGCCAGCGATGCCAAATCGCTGACTCCCATTGATATTTCTACGAACACTCCCGGCGCCGCGATTACCTTGCCCAGCATTCCAAATTCGCTCGCATTCAACAACACCGGCGCCAAGGCTTATCTGGGAAGTCCGGACGGGCTGATGATCTTTGATGTCGCCACTAACGCCGTCAGTCAGATCGCCGCCGCCAAAGGCAAAGTGCTGGCAGTATCTCCGAATGCAGTTAAAGTGATTGTGTCCGACACTACTGCGGGCAAGGTGTACGTCTTTGATCAAACCACTTCGGCTGTCGAAACCTTCACCGTGCCGGCCGGTACCGCGGCTGATTTTGCTGTGGATAGTTCCAAGGCCTTCATCGTCAGTGGCAGTACTCTCTTTGTATATGCTCCGAACACAACTCTGCGTTCGATTGCGCTTGCAGGCGCCGCCAATGACGTGAGCGTGCTGGCTTCCGGACCATTCGCCTATTTCGGCGGCGGCGCTGCTTCTGCCATCACCGCTCGTGCTGTCTGCGATAATTCGCTGGCGGACACGGTCGTAGCTGCCGCCTCTCCTTTGTTGTTAAAAACTCTTCCCAACGCCAGCCAGGTTGTAGCCGTGGACAGCAGCGCCCTGGATGCGATAACACCGACAGCCTCTGCTGCCGGCTGCCCTCCGTCTCTTTCAGACGCGCTAGTTGCGCACAACTTCGGCCAGGGAGCATTCGCACCTCGGCAATTGATTGTCGCCAGCGACAGCTCCAAGGTTTTCGTCACCAGCAACCTGCCAACGATTTTGGAATATGACGTGGCGGGCGCCACAACTACCACACTCGCCCTCGCCGGGGGCGCCTCGGAATCATTTACTGGTGGGGTGACATTGGATGGCAAGCTGCTCTATGTCGGCGCCAGCGACAACACGATTCACAAGGTCGACGTGGTCGCCGGCGCCGATGCTCAGCAGATTCCAGTCACTTTTGTTCCGGACCTGGTCGCAGTCAGGCCAAAGTAAAATCTGCCTGCTTTTATGCGGTGGAGGATTCAGGTTCGCGGGCGCCGGAGCGTTCGAGCTCGCGGGCCACGCTATCTAGCACGCCATTGATAAAATGCACCGATTCGGGACTGGAAAATTTTCGCGCAATTTCCAGGGCCTCGTTGATGACAACCGCTCTTGGGGTTTTGGGGAATCCCAGGAACTCGGCAACTCCCGCCCGCAGGATATTGCGATCCACGGCCCCCATGCGGTCGATGCGCCAGTGCTCGGCGTGGCCCTCGATCAAGGCGTTAATTTCCGGACTGCGCTCCACTGCCACGCGGAAAATTTCCTGCGCAAATCCCTTTACGCTTTCCTCCTGGTCCGATCGCTCAGTCCAAAAGCTGTGCATCACTTGCTCGCCCGATTGCCTTCCCATGTCTGCCTGGAACAGCATCTGCAAAGCCAGCTCTCGTGATTTACGCCGCGTTCCCATTATCTGAATCCCGTTCAGACCCATTCACTTTCGCCGATTCACCGCTCTTCTGCCGCGTTTGGGGGATTTGCCGCCGATGAGCTGCCCATCTGTCGAAGCGATGCCATTTGTACTGCCGCCAAGGCCGCCTCGAATCCTTTATTGCCACTCTTCAGCCCGGCTCGGTCAATCGCTTGTTCCAAGCTGTCGCAGGTGAGCACGCCGAAGGAGTGAGGTATGCCGGTATCCTGGGCCGATTGGCCAATTCCCCGCGCTACTTCGTTGGAAATGTGCTCGAAATGCGACGTTTCCCCCCGCAGGATACATCCGAGACAGATGATGGCATCCACGCTGCGGTTATCCGCCAGTATCCGCGCCGCAGCCGGAATTTCAAAGCTCCCGGGCACGCGTACGATTGTGATTTGGTTTTTTTTGGCGCCCGATCGCAGCAGCGCGTCCTCTGCTCCCGCCAGCAGCCGCTCGGTAATGAAGGAATTAAACCGGCTCACCACAATCCCGAACCGCAGGCCGGCGGCATTGAATCTACCTTCCAGCGCCGGCTGTGCCGCAGAATGCGACTCTTGGATCCCGACCTGCAGTCCTCCCGCAAGGCTCAGCATAAAGAACCGGCTGCCGGAATTCGGCTTTCCCTCAGAGCTGATTTTCCAGCCCCGCTGCTGGGCAAGTTCATGGATGGATTCCGAATTCGTAACCTCCAGCACCACATCGGGCGCCTTCGCCGATCGCACGAGACTATGAGTGCTGCTGATTGTTATTTTGCCCTCAGGAGCACGGAAGCTGGCGCTTCGACCCTCGCCGCGGCTCGAGAGCTGCTCCAGTCCGAGAGCGTCCAGAATTTCAATCAGAGCATCGAAATCGGCTGGCTTGAGCTGGCGCTGAATTTGCAGAGATCTGATCATTGCCTTGCGGCAGTGGTTCCGCAACCGCCGCCTACTTGCCCTTGAATTGCGCCGGCCGCTTCTCCAGAAATGCGGTCGTGCCCTCTTTTTTATCTTCGGTGGCGCAGCACATACCGAACAGCGTTGCTTCCAGGTATAGCCCTTCCGCTTGACTCATCTCCAAACCGCGATTCACCGCTTCCATAGCGTACTGCACCGCCAAGGGACCATTGGCGATGATTTTGTTGGCAATCGCTTCCGCGCGCGTGATCAGTTCGCCGGCGGGCACGACTTCGTTGACCAGGCCAATGCGCTGCGCCTCCTCGGCGCTAATCATCTCCCCGCTGAGAATCATTTGCATAGCGATTCCTTTGCCCACTAGTCGCGGAAGCCGTTGGGATCCGCCGTAACCGGGAATGATCCCGAGCTTCACCTCGGGCTGCCCCAATTTTGCATTGTGGCTGGCAAGCCGGATGGTGCACGCCATCGCAATTTCGCAGCCCCCGCCCAGCGCGAATCCATTGATACAGACGATCACTGGCTTGCCGCAGTTTTCAATGAGGTCTAAAACTGCTTGTCCGCGATGTGTGTACTCCTTGCCCTCAACTGGATTGTGCCGCGCTAGCTCATTGATGTCTGCGCCCGCAATGAATGCTTTCTCGCCTGCTCCGGTGAAGATCGCGACCCGTACTTCTTTATCCTCTCGCAGAGAGGTGAAGGCAATGCGTAGCTCCTCCATGGTGGCCATGTTGAGTGCGTTTAACACCTTGGGACGGTCCACGGTGATGTAGGCGATAGCGCCCTTTTTTTCGTAGCGGATATTTTGGAATTGAGTCATTGCCTCAGGGAGTCACGCAGTCGTTGGTCATGCAAATTTTCCGGGCACCGGATTGCTGGGATCGCTGTAATCGTAAAAGCCCTTGCCTGACTTTCTCCCATACCAGCCCGCTAGCACCATGCGCCTAAGCAGCGAAGGCGAGGCAAAACGGCGCTCCTTGAACTCCTCATACATCACCTTAGTGATGTAGTAGGTGGTATCCAGACCTACGAAATCAAGCAGCGTGAACGGCCCCATAGGATGTCCGCAGCCGAGCTTCATGGCATTGTCAATGTCGGGAATCGAGCCTGCACCCTCTTCATAGGCGCGAATGGCGTCCAGCAGATAAGGCACCAAAAGCCGGTTGACGATGAATCCGGTCTTATCGCTGGTGCGCACCGGCACCTTCCCCAATTTCTTCGCAAAATCGAATGCGGTCTCATACACCTCATCGGCGGTGGCGATGGTGCGCACTACCTCCACCAGCTTCATTAATGGAACGGGGTTAAAAAAGTGCAGGCCGACAAAACGCTCTGGGCGCATGGTGGCGGTCATCAGCTCAGTGATCGAAAGTGAAGAAGTATTAGAGGCGAAGATGGCCTCTTTTTTTACGATGGCGTCGAGCGCAGCGTAGACTTTTCGCTTCTCCTCCAGGTCTTCAATGATGGCTTCAATGATCAAGTCGCGGTCGGCCAGGTCGCGATTATTGGTGGTACCGCGAAGTCGGCTGCGGATTTCGTCTTTCTGCTGAGCAGTGATGTTCCCCTTTTCCGCAAATTTGGCCAGAGATTTTTCAATTCCGGCAAAGCCTTTGTCCAAAAACTTTTGTTCCTGCTCCAGCACCACGACTTCAAAGCCGGCGCTGGCGCTGACTTGCGCTATGCCCGAGCCCATCAGCCCGCAGCCGAGGACGCCGACTTTCTTGATCTGCATGCTTGCCTTTCGGAACCGGTTAATTGAAGCTCTCAACCACCATGGCAATCCCCTGGCCGCCGCCGATGCACGCCGTCGCCAGCCCATATTTCTGCCGGCGCCGCCGCAGCTCGTACAGCAGCGTAATCACCAGCCGGGTTCCGGTCGCTCCCAGCGGATGTCCCAGCGCAATCGCGCCGCCGTTCACGTTGACTTTATTGCGATCCAGTCCGAGTTCTTTTTCCACCGCCAGATATTGCGCCGCAAATGCTTCGTTGACTTCAATCAAGTCTATGTCTTCAAGTTTGAGGCTGGCTTTCTCCAGCGCCATCCGCGACGCCGGAACCGGGCCGCGTCCCATGATCTTGGGCTCTACGCCGGCAATGCCCCAGCTCACGATTCTTCCCATTGGCCTGAGTCCGCGCTTTTCCGCGTCTGCAACCGACATAACCACCACTGCCGCGGCGCCATCAACGATGCCGCTGGCATTACCGGCGGTGACCGTGCCGGTTTTGCCGAAGGCCGGTTTCAGTTTTGCCAGGCCTTCAAGCGTTGTCTGCGGACGCCGATGATCGTCCTCCGTGAACATTTCGCCCGTGGCCTCTCCGCGGCGATCCTTCAGCGGAACCGGCACCAGCTCTGCTTTCATCCGGCAGTCCTTGTAGGCGGTATCCGCGAGTTGCTGCGAGCGCAGCGCGAACTCATCCTGCATTTCGCGGGTAATCCCAAACTGCCCGGCGTAAAGCTCGGCGGTATTGGCCATGTAAAGGCTGCAATAAGTATCGAGCAGCGCCACCATCAAAGAATCTTCCATCTTGCCTTCGCCCAGCCCGAATCCCCAGCGCGCGCCGCGGATGACGTGCGGCGCCTGCGACATGGATACCATGCCCCCCGCTAAAACTGTTTTGGCTTCGCCCAGTTGGATCAGTTGCGCCGCATTCACAATCGCTTGCATCCCGGAGCCGCACAAGCGGTTCACGGTAAGCGCCGGAGTCTCAATGGGAAGGCCGGCTTTCAGCGCCACATGGCGTGCGCCGTACAGTGAGTCGCCCGATGTCTGTTGAGCATTGCCGAAAATGGCGTGATCAAATTCTCTGGCGTCCAGCCCAGCGCGTTCGATCGCTCCTTTGGCGGCGATCGCGCCCAGCTCCATGGAGGTAAAATCGTGCAGCTTGCCGCCATAACGCCCCATGGGCGTCCGTGCGCAGCTAACGATGGCGATATCGGTGGTATTCGGCATCTTTAAATTAGCTCACGGCCGTTCAGAGGAGTTTTGCAACCAGGAGCAAAACGAATCAGTCTAGCAGCGGCAGTCGAAAAGCGGCAAATTTCCTAATTCAGCGCCCCGCCCCACTTCCCGCAGCGCTGGCAGCTGCGGCTTCCGCAAGGATGCGGTGATGGATGGTGAATAGCGCCAGCTCCAGCCGGTCGGAGACCCCGATCTTGTCGTACACATTGCGCAAGTAGTTCTTGATAACCTGCTCGGTCGTGCCCAGTTGGACGGCAATATCTTTATTTTTGAAGCCTTGAACAATCAAAGCGACGATCTTCAGTTCCTTGGGAGTCAGCCGGTCGCGGACGCGCGCTCCCACCATGTCGGAATCCGGCCCTTCGCTGGGCAACGAAGTGTCCTGCGCCCATGTTTCGCCGGACGCAACTTTGCGAACGCAATCCACTAAGCCGCGTCCCGTCACATTGCGGTACACCACGCCCTTTACGCCAGCGCTCAGATAGCGCGCCGCATTTTCGCCGTTCTCTGCCACGATCACTACTTGTGTGTGCTGGCGTCCAGCAGCCTCGAGTACTTGCAAGAGTTGCGGATGAAATCCTGTAGAGAGCACCAGCACCGTCGCATGGAACTTTTCCAGCCCCGCTATCATCTGCTCGGGGGTTTGTGCCTGCGCGACGATACGAATATCGTCCTCCACGGCAAGCACCTTGGCCACGCCTGCCCGGAAGATCGCCTGGTTGTCCGCCAATATGATCTTCAGCATTTGTCACACATCTCTGGGAGTAGATTCACATCCCCGGGAATCGATCTCAACAGCGGCTCGCGCGGATAAACCCACGCGGTCACTTTCGGGGGAACCGGGGGAAGCCGTATGCGCGGTTTATATCACGGGATGGTTTAGGCAGGAAGTGAAAATGCGGATGGGAAGCACCCACAGCGCTTCCCATCCGCACAAGTTGAGAGTTAGATCTCCGCTATCTTCTCAGTCGCGGGTAAATACTCCGGTTATCCCGTAACCGAGCAATAGTCCGACAAAGGCCAAGGCCCCGGCCGCTGGCCAGAGATATTGCCGCGCCGCCTTTTTGACATCGAGACGCTCGCGTAGGTTCGTCTTCAGCTCGGCAACTGAGTTGTGGAGTTGGCGGCGCTGCTCTGCCGCCCGTTGTTCAAGAACATCGGTAGGCGCGGAACTCGTCATAGCTGTGACCTCGCTTCAGCCTGAAACCAGGCTTGGTCCTCTTTCAAAACGCGCATGGTGCGTTTGGGCGCAAAGCCTTGCTCTCGGATGTGCGAGTAGGCAAATACGGCAGCCGCGGCCCCGACGATCAGGTAAAAGACGCCCACAATCAACAACGCCAGCGGATAGGCATAGGGGTTGGGAAGGAACGCCATCGCGATTCCACCCACCAGAGCGGCCGTCAACAGCAGCCAGGCAGTGAACAGGAAGACCAACCCCACCATTATCATAGGCAGCGACGTTTTCAGAATCGAAACCTTCTCGCGCATCTCCGATGCCAGCATCTGGTAGCGCGTCTGGAGAAATTCCTTCAGCTCGTCTTTCAGTTCAGCAGCTAGATCCGAAAGGCTTTTTTCATAAGGAACATGGTTAGTCATTGCTCGACCTCCAAATTCGCAATGCTGCTCCCAGCACAAACGCCCCACCCGCAATTGCCAGGATGGTCTGGATTGGGTACTCGCGCGTGAGCCGGTCGGCGCCCTCCCGCGTGGCCTCGACCCTTCGTCCAGCAGCACGTCTCCACTCCTCCGCCTTCTCTTGGACCGCCTCTTTCCATTCTGTGGCGGTCTGCTGAGCATTTCGTTTCCATTCTGCGGCAGCATTGGCCATGCCCTCGCGGGCGTGCCCACGCACTGAAGTGAGCCGTTGCTTCATCTGCTGCAGTCGCTCATTCAGGTGCTGCACCGTGTCCACCGCCGTTCCTACGGCGCTACCTATCCGTTCGGCAGTCTCGTTCAAGCGAGGATTGGCGCGTGCCGCCTCGAAAGCCCCGCTCTCCGGCATTGCGGGATTGGGATAGGCACGCATTCGATTTGCTTCGTCTATTTCCATGTCCATAGGAGATATGGGTTCAGGCATGAAAACCCCCTTTCCTGTCGCGACAGGAATCTCTGAAGCTTAGATGTGGGTAATGTCGCGGATGTTTGAAGGGGCAAGTAGGATCGAGCAGCTCTGGCCTGCGGTGGACAGAGTGGCGGCCGCGCAGCCCCAGTTAAAAAGCGCCGCCACCACCGCCGCCAAAACCACCACCGGAAAAGCCTCCGCCACCACCGCCCCCAAATCCAGAGCCGCCGGAACTGGAGCGTGGCGCAGAGGTGAATGCCTGGTGCACGTCAGATGACATGCTTTGCATGCTATTGGTGAAATAGATGGGATTAAACATCGTGCCATCGGGCGAGATGTACCATCTGGGCGGGTTCTTAATGATGCCGGCAAAAGCTTGCGCCCAGTGATGCTCCACGCCCAGGGCCATGGCGTAGGGCAGATACTTTTCGAAAGTGTCAGGCGGCATGCGCTTGAGGCGATCGGCGTCCACACGGTTCATGAATTCCTCGAACCCAAGAATGGCCACGCGCGTGCGTACGCCGTAGAACGTTTTGGCAGTCATCTGCCTGCCGAATAACCACACAATTACAGCGGAAATCGCAATGGCGGCAATGGCCACAGGCACCGATTCAAAGACCGAAATGGCGCCGGCCCACTGCGCCAGGAGAAATGGGGTCGCAATAATAATGATGCCCAGCAACCAATAGCTATGGGCAGAATCCGGATCCACGTAATACATGCCTTTTTTCTTGAGTGCCGCGAGAACGTCCTGGCGAATTACAGGGATAGCGGTGTAGAAACGGTTTCGCAGGCCGGAAAGGCTGGTTTGGCTGCCAGCTTGGAACATGTTCTCCAGCATCACCCGTTCATGGGGCGCCAGGTCTTTCCATTCCGCCATCGGCTTAACTAGGTGGAAGACGTAGTCCTTGGTGGTGAACACCAGAATTTTTTCCTTCTTTTCCTCGATGGTGATGTAGCCGCGCACGGCCAGGTCAATCAGGGTCGAAGTAATATCCCGCGGGTCAATGGAATCATCCACCAGCGCGCCCACTTCCGCCGGCGTCATGTCCTTGGGAGGCTCATACATGGGAGCTACCGAAATTCCCGCCTCGGGATCGCGGCCTCTCTTCCACCACAGCACAAACATCACGATGAGCGAGGCCAGCGGCAGCAGCACAATGGGATTGCTTTTGACGAACCACCCCAACTTGGTAAGTGTCCCAGGCTGCTGCAGCACGCCTTTGGGAATAAACAGATCAATAGTCAGCCCGCCGCGCATGGGGAGCGGGTTCGTGCTCTCAAACTCGGCGTCCGCCCCATTCACCGTTGACGTCGCTTCTTTTTCCCGCGAGCCGTAAACCCCGCTAAAGGCTTGTGCCCGCACTCCGCTGCCCGCTGCCTTGGGCGGCAGGGTCACAAATGCGCTGGCATGGTCTATGGGTACCGGCCAATCGTTGCCGGTAACGTTCCAGTAGAGCTCGTCATGATCGTCGAAGTAGCGGATGGCGTTGTTGACGCTATAGCGAATTTGCACCGTGCGGCTCGTATCCGCTGCTCCGGGAATGTAAATCTTTATGTCCTTATAAGGGCCTGTCCGTTTGAGCTCGTACTTCAGGTTGTGTCCGTCTTGGTCGGTCACTCCCATGACTTTCAAGAACAAGGAGTAGTTGGTGCCCCTGGGACCTGGATATTCCACCGGAATAAAGCGATGGATGCCGTGCCAGTCGCCGATAAATACCAGCGTGATTCGCTCGTTTACTGCTGCATTTCCATCCTCCGCTACCGAAAACAAGGTGCGGAAATCTGCAACCCGCCAGCTTCGCGCCCATGCGGGCAGCGTGGTAATCAAGAGCAGGAACCAAAGCAAGGGCAAGAACAAAGCCCAGCGCGGCTTCAACCGATTACTCAGCGGCCATCCTGCTTTGCCAGAGTCAAGCCGCTCCGAAGTTTTGGGATTGCACAGCATAATGGCCAGCGCCAGCTAGAACTTTACGGCAACATTCTGGCGCTCGTCAGCCGACTGCAGCTCGAAGAACTGGCGCGGCTGAAATCCAAACATGCCCGCCAGGATGTTGGTGGGAAACACCTGGATACGCGTGTTCAAATCGCGCACCACCGCATTGTAATAGCGCCGCGAATTCTGGATGGTGTCTTCCAACTGATTGAGCGAGCCTTGCAACTGTGTGAATTGCTGCGAGGCCTGCAACTGCGGATAGTTTTCCGCGACCGCTAGCAGCCCGCGCAGCGCCATGGTGAGCTGGCCCTCGGCCTGGGAACGTTCCGCTGGCGTGGTGGCTGCCATGGCGGCAGCACGGAATTTGGCCACGTTCTCGAATGTCCCTTTTTCGTGGGCCGCATATCCCTTCACCGTTTCCACCAGATTGGGGATGAGGTCGTGCCGGCGCTTGAGCTGCACATCAATATCGGACCAGGCCGAATCAGCGCGCACCCGCAACTGCACCAGGCTGTTATACAGGGCGGCAATGACCAGCAGGATTCCGCCGGCGATAATGATAACAATGATTAGGGGCGTCATAGTCTCTTCCTTCCAGAGTGTCCTGTACTGTTTAGAAGGCGGAAATTAACACACGGCCGTTGCGCGCGCAAATCGGCGTTCATCCCGGCTCTTACCCAGCGAGTATCACTCGCCATGTTTCTGCGTATCGGTATGCGCGGGCGCAGATGGAAGAACTAAATCAAAAGGGCGAGCCATTTGCGGCCCGCCCGAAAGAAGCAACCAATGTTCTGCTAGCGCTCGTGTTTATGCGGCTTTGCCTCTGGCGATTTTGTAGTTGGTGGCAGTGTCCACCTCGAAGGTGCGAATGTCCGGCTCGCTCTCCAGCGTTGGACGAACGATGTCGTTTACCTTCGCGAATTGCTCCCGCTGATAGCTTTCCGCGTCCTGCTGGGTCTTCCAGAAGCTAATCGCCAGGACGGTGTCGGGCTCTGATTCGGAAACCAAAGTGATCTCATCCACAAAGCCTGGCTGCTTTTTCAGAATTGGGAGCACTTTGTCATTGACTGTGCTGCACAGCTCTCTTGCTTTTCCCGGTTTCGTGGTTATCTCGACGACGCGTGTGAACATAGGGGAGACTCCTTTCTTTGGTTGGCTGGTTATTGTGAAATGAACGCACCCGTCAGTAGAACATCGGCGGGAAAAATGGAGACATAAATGCTAACCCTCGCCGCTGCCCCGGGTCAACCCTGCCCATTGAGGATGGAGGATTGGTCGGCCCTAGCAGACGATTTTCGAACTCTTTTCCCCAGTCCAAGAGGCTCAAACTGAGCCGTGGCGATAGTTGGTCGGTTTCGGCCTGAATTATGTTTGTAATGTCATCGAATAGCATAACCGCCATCGACACGAATCGTAGTACCAGTAACGAAGTCTGAAGCCCGCGAGGCCAAGTACACAGCGGTTCCGGCAACTTCCTTCGGTTGACCCCATCGCCCTGCGGGGGTCCGGGCAAGAATTTCGTCGTTCATAGCCATTGTACGTACAGGCGCCGTCATGTCCGTTTCAATCCACCCTGGCGCGATCGCATTGACTTGAATGTTATGCGGGGCGAGCTCAATGGCCATTGACTTGGTCAGCTGGACGATCGCTCCTTTCGCTGCGCTATAAGAGGGGACGAGCCCGGATCCAAAGAACGAGTACATACTGCCAATGTTAATAATCTTTCCACCTTTATGACGAACCATCGATGCGGCGGCGAGCTTCGAAAGAAGGAAAACTGCATTGAGTTGCGTCTCGATGACGTTGTCCCAATCTTCAGGTTTTTCGTGCAATACGCCGCCGCTCAACGACACGTTGCCGGCATTATTTACCAGGATGCCTACGCCACCGAGCTCGCCCTCGACCCTGTTAAGAGCGGGCTCCAATCCGGCGCGATGGGTCACATCAACCTTCACAACAAGCGAAGGAACACCGATTGCTTTCAATTCGGAAAGCACCCGCTGGTTCTTTTCGTCGTTTCGTCCAAACACTGCGACTGCAGCCCCGGCTTCGGCCAATCCGAGCGCAATGCTGCGACCAATTCCGCCATTCCCACCAGTCACGACAGCCACACGACCAGTTAAATCAAATAATGCAGGCGTTTTCATCAAGCATTCCCCATTTCGAATCTCTGAAGTGGCGGGCCATCTGCTGTTCAGACTGTCGTTGATTAGGACCCAAGACGAAACACCAGGGGGATGAGCCACCGCGGTCGACCGCTACGACCGCTTATTGTAGACAACTTCGTACGGGCCCCATCTTGCGGTCCGGTTCAAAAGCGTCGGATGGTTACCGATAACTCACGATTTCCTGGCGATTATGCTAGGGACTGGACGACCGAGCGTAAGCCTAGCGGCTACAGCTACCAGTTTGCAGACGAAAGGGCTGATCGAGTACCCTCGTGGTGCCGCTAAGATTCTGAACCGGAATAAGCTTGAGAGTTCCGCTTGTCATCTACAAAAGGATGGTCGGCGGAGATATCGCCGCGATCAATGGCGCGAGCCGAAGCGCTTCTCGCACTGACTGTCATACGGGGCGGCGGCATCGGCCAGGTTCATTAGCGTGATCCCTGCGTAGTGACTCTCTCTCATCCAGCGATTTCCGCCGGATACGATGACATGAAACCGGACTACGGTTTGAAATGGCTTCCAATCAATAATTTAGACGGAGAAGGGAAACTGTTCATTGTAGGCGCTACGTCGTAACACAGACATGCGAGGCTCCGTTATGATAGAAAATTTTTGATTAGCACCGATCTGCGGCGTATGGTTGTTGGGAGCCCAAAACATGCGCTCTGCTGGACTGCTGATGGCGCTTGGGAGAGAAATCTCATGATGAAAGAAGATCCCGCCAACACGACGGTTCCACTCGGCATTCTTGATGAAGACGTTTCTATTGGCGATCACGTTGCTTACTTCTGGGAAACCGACCGGGAATTTGAACGGGGCTGCGAGTTTCTGGCGGCTGGGCTGCGAGTCCAGGACCACTGCGTCATCTTCGGGGTTGACGCCGCGAATCGGCGTGTCTGCGACGTGCTGAAACGACGCGGGCTGAACCTGCGCGACCTGCGACGGCAAAGACGGTTGTGCGTACTGAAAGCTGGAACAACCGCGGACGCCACGCTCAATGAGCTGGACCGGACATTGTCGGATGCCCTTCAACGGGGCGCACCCTTAATCCGCGTACTCGGGAATGTGGGAAACATACCCTGGCCGATGAATGAGGGCCTGCTGCTGTTTGAAGCGAAGGTGACGGCAGTGGCGAAATCCTTTGTCTCTGTGATCGTGTGCATGTATGACGCTCAGACCCTGCCGGGCAGCATCAGCCTGCACAGCGCATTGGTTACGCATCCCGTGTTGATCAGCGGGAACATGATGCGCCAGAATCCGCGCCACGTCCAAGTGGAAGATTTGGTCTGGCGGTTACGTGGAGTGCAGGGCGAAAGTGCCCGGGGGATCCATACCGTCGGCACCAATATCAAAGCGCAAGGGGCTTGAACTCTCTACGCAATCTCAAAAGTAGGCTTGATGGCACAGGTTCCGTCCTCACTCGCGGATTTCGCCCAGCGGCTCCTCCTGCATGAAGCGGGTAAGAGCCCGAGACCAGACGATCTCGCCGGCGCGATGGAACAGGGATGCCGGGCTTTGCACAGCCGGCTAGCGCCGCTAGTCGGCGCCACAGGATTCGACGCCATCATCCGCCAGGCCGTAAGGCTGGCCACAGGCGACTTCCCCTTTCTCTCTGCTGTCGAACCTCCCATAACCAACTGCGCGGTTGACGGATTTCGTCAATCGGCGGAAGGGCGTGAACCGAAGGAAGTGGGGGACGCGCTAACCGCTATCCTGGCGAACTTCATCTGGCTTCTTGTCATCTTCATCGGAGAAAACATCGCATTACGCAAGGTGCACGAAGTCTGGCCCGACGTGCCGCTCAAGTCGCCGGGCTCTTCTTGAAAGAAGGCAGAACCATGACAGGGCAAGGAAAGGCACATCTCAAGCTCCTGACGTCGGGGATTCCGAATCTGGATGGCATTCTGGGCGGCGGATTTCCCGAGTACTCCTGCAACCTGATCGCTGGTGATCCAGGTTCGGGTAAGACGACGCTCTGTCACCAGATTATCTTCGCCAATGCCGCACCAGAAGCGCCTGCCCTGTATTTCACGATCATGGGTGAGCCGCCGCTGAAAATGTTGCGCTACCAGCAACAGTTCAGCTTCTTTGATCCCGCCAAACTGGATGGCAGCATCCATTTCTTCAACTTGAGCCAGGAGATGGTCAGTTTGGAAAAGGCGTTTGAAGCCATCATCCATGAGGTTGAGCAGCGCAATCCGGCGTTCGTAGTCGTGGATTCGTTCCGTAGCCTGACGCAGTCGCTGCCGGCTGCTGGTCCAGACCAGATGAATATGCAGACGTTTTTCCATCGACTCGCCCTGGACTTGACGAGTCGCCAGACGACCACGTTCCTCGTGGGCGAATACGGCTCGAACGAGCCGCGCGATTACGCGCTTTTCACCATGGCCGACGGAATCCTCTGGCTTACGCAAAACGTTCACCGCAACTCGATGGTGCGGAAAATCCAGACGTTAAAAATGCGGGGTCTGGATACCCAGCCCGGCCTCCACTCAATCCGGATCACGGGGGATGGCCTGCAGGTCTTCCAACGCATGGTCAAGCCCATTGAGGAGAAGCCCAAGGCGCAAGAGCGCTTGTTATCCACCGGCATCGCCGGCCTGGACGAAATGTTGGGCGGAGGAACGCTCGCGGGTAGCGCGATGCTGGTGGCTGGGCCGGCCGGCTGCGGCAAATCAACCGTCGCCATCCAATTCCTGGCTGACGGGGTTCGGAACGGTGAACCAGGCGTGTTCGCGATCTTCGAGGAAACTCCTCAAAAGTATCTGGAGCAGGCCAAAGGTTTCGGCATAAACCTGCAGGAGATGATAGAGCAGAATATGGTTAGGCTGATCTACCTCCGCCCCCTGGACCTCTCGGTGGATGAGACGCTACACGAGATTCAGGACGTCGTCGCGAAATTGCGCGCGAAGCGCGTCGTAATAGATTCCTTGACCGGTTTGGAGATCGCGCTGGCGCCCACCTTCGAGCAGGATTTCCGCGAATCGCTGTACCGGCTGCTTGGGGCGCTGACCGGCGCCGGCATCACGATCCTGATGACGGTCGAGATCACAGACAACTTTACGGAGTTGCGCTTCAGTCCGCATGAAGTCTCTTTTATGACGAATGACATTGTGCTGCAGCGCTATGTGGAAATCGAGGGCCAGTTGCGACGCATGATGACCGTGATCAAAACGCGCAGCCGGAAACATTCGAGCGACCTCCGAAGTTACGAAATCACCAACCACGGCATTGTCGTAGGCGACCGTTTCAGTCAATATCGGGGCCTCATCAGCGGAGTCGCGCAGCTTCGGCGGGACGAATCGCGGTCGGGGAATGTCGGGTTGACCGACCAGGAGGCGAGTGTGCTCTCCGCCCTAGTCGAAATGCATGAGGGCGGCGAACGCGAAATCGCGAAACGGACCGGCCTGCAGCGCGCAGTGCTGACGCGCGCCCTTAGGCGGCTAGTTGAGCTGGAGTATGCGACGAAAGTGACGGAGGATGCCCGAGCGATCTACCGTCCACGACGCATCTCAAGTAAGTAGGAATCCTCTCGATGCCTGCGCCCAAAAAAAACGTTTCTTCGTTTTCGGACAGCTCACCTGGAACCGGAGAGATGGAAAGGCTCCTGGAAGAATTGCGGGAAGCAAACGAGCGCCTGGTGATCTCGGGTGTCCGTCTGCAGAACACCAACCAGGAGTTGGAGGCCTCCAAAGAAGAACTGCGATCCGCGAATAAAGAACTGAATACCCTCAATGAGGAGTTGCGCAGCCGCCAGGAGGAACTCCGAAAGCGGGCCCAGCTTCTCAACTTGGCGCACGAGCCGATCATCGTGCGCGACCTCGAAGGCCATATCCTCGACTGGAACAAAGGCGCGGAACGGCTCTACGGCTGGACGGCAGAAGAATCCGTGGGCACACGTATCCATGAACACTTGCATACGACTTTTCCAACATCCCGGGAGCAGGCTCTCGACCTTATGCATTCCCAGGGATATTGGGAAGGCGAACTGAGTCACACGACGCGTCACGGCTCAGTCGTAACTGTGGCAAGTCGCTGGACATTGCAAAAGGATACTGCGGATCATCCCATAGCGGTTCTGGAGACCAACTTTGATATCACAGATCGCAAGCGGTCAGAAGCTGCCCTGCGAGCCACCGAAAAGCTGGCGACCATGGGCAGAATGGCTGCGACACTGGCCCATGAAATCAATAATCCTCTTGAATCCCTCACCAACTTGATCTACTTGGCCAAGACAGAGCCGGCGATCCCGAAATCGGTGCGGAACTATCTAACTGCGGCGGATGAAGAGCTGTCACATATAGGACAAATAGCGAAACAGACCTTAGGGCTGTATCGAGGAAGCCACAGCCCGCAATCGGTCCTTGTATCTGATCTGTTGAGAAACTTAGTTTCGGTATTTTCTCCGAGGACCAAGAACAAGCAGATACAGATCAACTTGGAAATCGACGATAAAATTGAAATCGTTGGCGTGGTGAATGAATTGCGACAGGTTCTCGCCAACCTGCTGAGCAATAGCATTGATGCGGTCAATAGCGGAGGCAGAATCCGCATCCGCGCTGCAGAGGCCCATAAGGGTGGCGCCCGGCGAATTCGCGGAGTCCGGATTACGATTGCCGATAATGGCGTGGGAATCCCGTCAGCGGACCTTGGAAGAATCTTCGAGCCCTTCTTTACAACGAAGGAAGATTTAGGAACGGGTTTAG
>WNGG01008744.1_pt1 | contig 18411 bp, 18 predicted proteins | sample 5400661 | NCBI WGS metagenome assembly WNGG01 (sample SAMN13153372, study PRJNA577476) | soil metagenome | isolation source: 100 cm soil or saprolite under Garry oak tree replicate 1 | place: USA:California | collected 2016-06-15
ATGCGAAATCATCGTACTCTGAAGGATTCTTGGAGTATTCTTCGAATAGTGGATACAATTCTTCGACCTTCGGATAGTAGTTCTTGTTTGGCACTACTCCCTTTCTCTCTATGTTAGGATCCACTGGTTTCGCTATGAAATCCTTGACACTAAAATACGCAAGCATGTCTACCACCGTATGAGCGATCTCTGGGTCCAGCCTCGCCTTTCCCAACTCCCTCTTCACGAGCGCGCTAGGCGTAATAAGTTCCGAGAGTTCGTGGGAAAGGAATTTCTTCTGGACTTCGACATCCGGCAAAGTCGCGAAGGCGATACTGTCGTGCCAGGCGAATCCGCCATTTAGACAGTCCACAAAATGAACGCGAATCTCATCGGTGGTCCATTCGACATGACAGAGCTGTGATAGACGCGACAACACTGAATTGGCAACCGGAGCCCATACGGATCCGAATTTCTGCTTGTATTCCTCCAGCCTTGGTCGGGTCAGGTCCCATGTTTGCTCCCACCCGTCTGACCCTCGAGACAAGATGTTCAGAAACAAATCAGTCATGGTCTCGCGACCCTTCCATTCCGATACAACCTCTTCCAAGTCTCCGGCTCTCATCAGGTCTCTCGCGAATGCATACCATGAGCCTGGAGAGATAGTTGCTCTCTGAAGAGCATGAAGAATATCGTTCCGTATCAAAGGAGCGTTCCGCGATGCGTAGGCTTTGTTCCCGAGCATGCCGAATGAGAGTTCGTATGGTAAGCAGTCTGCGTAGAGAACTGAAACATGACAGAACTCGTTTACGAGCCTCCCTACTTCAAGCGAGATTTTCGGAACCAGAGTCTTTGACGCCTAGCTTTTGCCTCGACTTGGCGCCTAATAGCACATGAAGGCTTCTGAAACTAATCTGAACCCTTCACACGTCAAATAGGAAAAACTCGCCTCGGTATCCCTTATTTTGACATAGACAGATTGGACAGGGCCTATGCAGATCGATACTGTTGACTTTCTGGCTTTTATAGCGTGATAATTTCTCCATGAATATCGTTGTCGATGGTTAGAATGCCGTAGGTTTTCTGCCTGGCCGGGAATGTTCCCGTTGCGCTACCAGGATTGAACCAGAGAACACCGTCCCGAAAATCGTTCTTCGTCCGATGACTGTGCCCATGAATAATCGCTTGGACCCCAGGGAACTTGGGTCTCAACCTAGCCTCTAGGGTAAACGGAGAGCCTCCCTCAGCAGGATGGTTCAGGCCTATCATGAAATCCCCTGCCTGGACGGTGTCAATTGCGGGCAGTTCTTTCCTGACTTCAGGCCCGTCAATGTTCCCATAGACTCCTCTAAACGTGCCTATCCTACGTAACGCGTCCACGAGCCTTTTGCCTGTGAAATCCCCCGCGTGAATGATCATCTCTGCGCCCGATAGGTCATCCAAGACCCGCTTGGACAGGTTGTCAATAGAGTCCGTATGGGTATCAGAAATGACTACGATCTTCACGAGAATCTCCCGACCCTTCCCAGCTGCCTCCAACATTTCAAGTCTTATCGGTCAGAGACACTCTACTCCTAGTGAGTGGTTAGGAATGACCCGGGTCGAGTACGAGGACCGAGGCTTTTGGGACAAGAAATGGCTTGCCGAAGAGAAGATGGAGAAGAAGGCTCGGCAAGAGGAATCGTGGAGAGAGGGAGTCGATGGAGAAGACTACTTTGACAGAATAGTCCTTAAAGAAGCGCGTGGAAGAAGTGTTCTGGATATTGGTTGTGGACGGGGAGAGTTCACGTTAGCCGTAGCCGCAGTTGCAACGAAAGTGGTGGGAGTCGATTTCTCTAGGAACGCCATAAGTCGGGCAATCGTGAATACGTCACTCCATGGAGCAGCCAATGTGGAGCTAAGGCTCGCCAATGACCGCAGCATGCCGTACCTGGACGAAAGCTTTGACCTGGTCTATACCAGAAGGGGTCCCTACCTCCAATCTGAAGACTGCTAGAGAAACCCATAGGGTCCTGAAACATGGCGGACAATTTATCGAAGAAGAGATCGGGGAGAAAGACAAGCTCAACTGGAAACAGGTCTTTGAAAGAGGCCAAAACTACCCATTCAAAGAATCCATGTCGACCGAGAAGAGGAAGCTACTCGCGAGAGTAGGTTTCAGAAAAACTAGGATCTAAGAGTTCGAAGCTTCTGAGTACTATAGATCCATCAAGGACGTGGTCATGAGACTGCAAACCACTCCCATAATTCCAAACTTCAACAAAGCGAGAGACCGAAAACCCCTCCTAAATCTCGAAGAGAAATGCACAACTCCAAAGGGCATCAAAACCAATACTCATAGAGTCATTGTAGTGGCAACGAAGTTGGCTTAGAGCCCGATTGGTCTCACACCTCCGATGATGAAAGATCGAGAGTTCGAATTGTGCGAGTCAAGATAGAGTGTCAGGTGTTGCCACTTTGAGAACCGGCTTGCAAAGCGAGAATTCTTCCTAGGTACTTGGTGTGCTGCCGCTCGTGAGTCACTAGCCTATGAAGAACCTTGGTTGCCGTCCAAGGATAGCTTTTCTCCGACCACTTACGGGGATAGAAGACCTTTCTGAGTTGAACCTGAGTTAGACTCGGCAGGGCCTTCCTAACTAATGCTCGTGAATATTCAAGGAATGTGAAAACGTCAGATGTTTTTGACCTGTCAAGTGACGGGTCTGCGTCTATTCTGGAAAGGTACCAGACATCGACCTGAGCGATGTGTCTGAGAGCGTTTCGAACAGTCCGGGGTTCACTTCGAGGCTTCCAGTCCAACACTTCTTCAGACAGTCCAGATACAAGCCCCAACAGGTCCTCCCTCGTGTAGGCAAGGAGTCGAAGGCAACGGGCTATGTCCCTCTCGGATGAGATCACTTTGTCGCATCGAAGGAGAGGATCGGGACCACCGGCATCTCCGGGACTTCCTATCATCAGTAGTTCTTGTACGATCGAGAGCCTAGGGCTTGTTGGTATCCTAGCGTCTTCTCCATGCAATTGTAACCAGCGAAAATATTCGGGTATGCATGTCCTCAGTTTCTCTATGGCTCTTTCTTTGGTGCTTGCTAGGGCGAAGCAACCCATCAAATTGTGGATATGGGACTGAGTGCTTTTGTCCTGTCCAATGATCAGGCTCGCGTTGTAGGCCAAGCTAGCTGCTCTTCTCGGAAGCTCTGGCCCGAATGAAAACCACTCGACTCGGAACCTTTCCTCAAAGATGGGACGTTTCTAAGCCTTCCGGATTGACCTACTACCCGCTTATTCCTTTGAATGCTGTGTGGACTGCTTTGAGGAAGTAAACTCCCCCGAGGAACATTGCAGCCCTCCCGGTCCACGAGATAGGATCACCAGGAGCTCTTCCGAAGAAAACTGCGGCCAGCCCTACTCCTGTCAGTCCTAGGGCTAGAAAGTACCAGTAGAGAGTGCTTGACCTCAACCTAGAAGAGAAGTATCGTCTGGCAAAGAGGATTGATGATATTGCGAATAGAGCTGCAGCAGTTCCGAGAACAGCCATTCGTAGAGGCGTCTGACCAACTCCTGGAACGAAGAACATTGGAGTTATTCCTTCTAGTGCGGCTACAGTGAAAAGAGTGGTAAATGCAAGAACACTACCATACGTGAGGACCAATATTGACCTTCGAATCCGGGGGTCCTTCTTCAGCGAGGGACCCTTGGACCAAGTCGCACTGGCCGTATGGAATATCGACGCAACCAGTGCTCCAGTGTTCGAGATTGTTATCGCTGCATTGGGTCCACTAGCAAGGTTCGTCAGCCAACCTGAAAGTAGAGAGGTTGAACCCCATGCCAGTGCACCGCTTCCCATGAGAACCAAGAACGTCCAGCCATTCTGCATGTAGCTCTTGAAGGAAATGTAGCCGACCATGAACGATGTGAATGCGAGGAATACAGTATACAGGATCGCGTTTAGGAATGGAGGTTCAAACGCTAACCCCTTGCTAAATTGTGCTGGAGGCGGCAGGATGATGTTGAACACAACTACTGAGATTATTACTAAAGGGAGAGGAATGGCGACGATTAGGTTGGGTTTCCACTGCGGGGGAACAGTTCCGGACGTCTGTCCGACTTGCCCCATTGAGCTTGGTTCAGGAATGTTTCTGTTTGTTCTTGGCAAAGGCCATCGCCCAGTTATTCGCAGCTTCTTCGGTCATGGATCTTCTCGGACTTCCGGTCAGGAGGCCCTCGTAATTTGCGAAGGGCGCAGAGACCTCGATACCGTGGGAGGTAATCTCGTACTGCCTCAATCGCTTATCATGGTCGCTGCCCCGCATTTTCCAGACAACCAATGCCTTTCGAACCGTGGACTCTATCTCCACGTGTTTGAGCGAGACGATACTATCCACGAGAAAACTGATACCTCCGTCGGGCAATGCTTTCGATGGGTCAGAGGAGTCGCTGCTCTCCCAAATGAGCAGAGAGCCGAGGCCCCTGGCCTTCAACAACATGATCAATCGATAAAGTTCTCTCCTCAGCTCATCGTGGCCTGTGTGCATGGCAAGGTGGCTTAGACTGTCAACCACAATCCTCTGAGCATGGATCTCTTTGATAGGCTCCGAGAGAATGTTCTCCCCACCGCTATCCTCCAAGAGAATGTTTGGAGAGGTGCAGATCAATCGGAACTTGTTCTCATCCTCCAGCTTGCGTATGTCCCATCCAAGGCTCTGGCTGTCTCTGTAAATCTGATTAGGTAATTGCTCAAAGGTTACGTAGATTCCGTTCTCTCCGAACTGTGTTGCCCCGTTCACTAGGTGTTGGAGTGCAAGAGTGGTTTTTCCTGTCCCCGCCCCACCTGCAAGTAGCACCGCATCTCCCAGTAGGAAGCCTCCGCAAAGCATTTCGTCTAACTCATTAACCCCGGTACGTTGCCTCATTTTCACCGATCGACCGTTCCCGGCAACCTGACCTCTTACTCGGCCAGCCATCGCTGGCTCCCGCCGATATGAGAAGATTGTAACCTTCGCTCACGAGACAGCAAATAGTGCGAGCAGTTTGTCAGAATTTGATAATTTCTCCACAGATTCCTACCGGTTGGCTGCCAGTGTGTGATTTATTTCTCGTTCAGAAAGGATTGGGCGATTCGTTCCCTGTTCGAATGGCCCCACTGGGCAGCCCTTGAATACGGGTTAGCCCGTATCCCTCCTCTTCGGATTGTTTCGCCTTTTTCGGATCGTTTCTTATCATCCAAAACGCGAAGACAAGATCCTCTGCGAAACCCGCGGTTATTAGGTCTGGAATCAATACAACCTCTTTGTCGGATAAAGGGTGATATTCCCTGTACGCCTGTAAGAAACGGCTTACGGAATCCATGTCCAGCCGATTCTTGACCTTATTGTCTCGGCAGCAGTATTGCATTGTCACAGCTAGGTCTTTGACAATGGGATCGTTTGTCTCGCTGACGTGCTCGAAGTCGATGACCCCGGCTAGCTTGCCCTGTTTCCAGAGCAGATTTTCTGAGATAAGGTCTCTGTGAATAGGATACAATTCGATGCTCGACCGAGGACCGTCATCGAGGCCACGCAATATCCGGGTAAGCCTTGCGGACTCTACAAGAAACACGTTCTCCTTCCGATTCACCTTGGTTTTTCGCAGAATTTCTTTCCAGTATTCTTCGATCTCTCTCAACGTGGCAGCTCGATTGTACAAGTCTGAAGCCGGTTTTCCATTGTGGAGGTTTGACTTTTCGATCAGAGTGTGATACCGGGCCATCATCTGCGCGAGTTGTGCGGGATGTGACCGATTGAGCCTCTCAACGACTCTGCCTTCGAGAAACTTGTAGAGCCAGTAGTAGTGCTCTTGAACGATTACGAATAGGCTTCCATTCCTAGTGGGAATTGCTGATGGAACTCTATATGGGAAATTCGACTGCTTTAGATAGACAAGGTAGGATAGTTCGAACTCCAAGTCACGAGAGCTTTTGTGATGAACGTGGGAAACCTGTCGCAGGACATATTTCCCCTCGGTCGATCCAATGATGAAATTGTGATTGACCACACCTCTCTTGACGAGCCCGCACGTTAGTATTTCACCTATGTTCCATGCGGATATTGCGTCCCCAGCTTCTCTGGGAATCTGCAGCCTGATTATTCTAGTCCAGCCCTGAGTAGGAGGGTATGATGCTCTTGGCGAATTCTTTCAGGTTGTCAAGATATCCTGTGCGGTGGAGGGGCGCAATGTAGTATAGTGCTCCGTCTTTTGCGGCCTTTTCCACGTCTTGACCGACGGCTTTTAGATCGAATCTTTGGTCTCGGTTGGCAACGGATCCGGCTGCAAAAGCTAGCTTATCCTCTCGATGGAATCTTCGTGCCTCTTGCTTGACGATGGATCGTGCCTTCTCCATGGGAACATGGACCCACGGTGGGATGTGGCAGATGTCAGAGTATTGGCCGGCGAGCCGTAGCATTCGTGTCCCGACGCCTCCGAACATTAAGCCTTCGAATTCTGTCTGGGACCATCCGGCTCCTACGCCGAGGATTGCGCGTCCGGACGATAGGACGTCCATGGTCGATACTATCTTGGCAAGCATTGCTGGTGGACGGAACGGGATTCGGGGTGACAATGGTTCCGAGCTTGATATTCTGGGTCTTCGCCGCGAGATAGGTGAGAGCGATCCAACTTTCCAGAGTCGAATCTTTCTGCGGCTGTCCGTAGGCTTCAGCCCACATATAGTGGTCCGGGATAACCGCTCCCCAGAATCCGAGCTTGTCCGCAAGCTGAACTGCCTGATCGGTCAGGCTCCATCCGTTGTACCAGTTTCCGAGACCTGAGAGAATGAACCTCAAAACTCAACGCCTCTGTGTTAAGCTCTGGCCGCTATTTATTTCAGCTTGGAAAGGTGTCTTTTAGCTTAATGAGACTCGTCTTCATCTATGGACCACCAGCATCCGGCAAGCTAACAGTCGCAACTGAATTGGCAAAGCTGACAGGGTTCAAGCTTTTCCACAACCATGTCTCGATCCAGTTTGTCCAGTCTATTTTCGAGTTTGGAACAAAGACCTTCTGGCGTCTCACCAACAAGTATCGGCTGGAGATGATAGAAGAAGCTGCGAAGGAGAGAGTTGACACAATTTTCACCTTTGTCTACAGCAAAGGCGAGGACGACCGGTTTGTAAGGAATGTTTTCAAAAGTGTCAGATCTCATCGAGGGCAGGTATGTTTCGTGCGGCTCTATTGCGACCGGAAAGAGTTGGCTAGGCGTGTCAAGTCCAGTCAAAGAAGAAGGATGGGGAAAATCGGTACCAAGAAGATGTTGAGCGACCTGTTTCGAAGATACAATCTCGACTTGGAAATTCCGTTTCATAGGAGTTTGAGTATTGACACTACAAATCGAACTCCAAGAAATGTCGCAAAATCGATCGTGCGTCGATACAGGCTATCGTCTCGAAGCGACTAAAAATGGGAAATTTGTGGCACAAAATGTAGACAAAGATGGTTAGGCTTTCAGTTCTCGCAATAGCTGTTTTGCAATCGATAGTCTCTGGATATCGTTCGTGCCCTCATAGGTCTTGATAATCTGCGAGTCCCGCAAGAATCGCCTGATCCTTCAACGACGCAGCCCAATAAGTCAACAAGCGCGCAGTGTGCAAGCCCATAGCCATATCCGCCAGCTTGTACTGCACCTGCTGAAACTCGATCAACGGCTTCTCAAAACTGGTCCGAGTCTGCGCGTAGCTAACGGCCGCCTCATATGCGGCTTGGCAGATCCCGACACCCTGTGCTGCGACGTCGATTCGGCCGCGGTCGTAGGTCTTCACTCCAACATAGAATCCATCACCCTCCTTCCCAAGCAAATTATCCTTCGGAACTTTCACGTGGTCAAGAACTAGCTCAGATGGTTGCGAGCCACGCAATCCGGTTGTCTCAATCTTACTTGCAACCTGGAATCCTTCTGTTCCCCTCTCAACTAGAAAAGCGCTAAGACCCTTGTGTCTTTCCTGTCTGCTGGGCGAGGGGCTCGTCCGGGCAAAGACAAGGTAGAGGTCGGCTATCTCACCGTTTGTGATGAACGTCTTTCGTCCAGATATCTCCCAGTGTGTCCCGTGGAGTTTCGCTGTGGACTTTATCCCAGCTACATCAGATCCCGCGCCAGGCTCAGTCATGGCGTGAGCCCCAATCTTCTCGCCGGCCACCATCGGGATGAGGTAGCGTTTCTTCTGCTCCTCTGTCCCCCACTCGTTTAGCGGCTCAGAGACGAGATGGCTAGCAACAAAGACTGTCGAGCAAGCAGCTGAGACACGGGCCAACTCCTCAAGCGCAATGACCATCGACAAGAGGTCTGCACCAAGCCCACCATACTCTTCCTTGTAGGTGATCGCCGTCACCCCGAGCTTTGCAATCTGGTTGAGCAACTCTCGTGGAATGTGGTTCTTTCGATCGATCTCGCCAGCTATCGGCCGGATCTGTTTCTCGGCAAAATCACGGATGGTATTCCGAAGGCTTTCGTGTTCCGGAGTCAACTTGACTTCGTAGTCAGCCGAACGTGGAAGAATAGTGCTCGTCAATGCGAACAGATGCCCGGAGCGTTTGGGAGCTTATCGTTCCTTTAAACTTTGAATCCGAGAGGTTTACGATTCGACAATCTGGGATCTGCGGAATGCGAACCAGCTGAGAAGCAATAGCCCTGCAACGTAGATGAGAGACACCCAGAGATCTCGGAACGCAACATTTGCGAAGGTGTCAGAGGCGAGGAGCGTCGTGGTTGGGTTTCCAGATGCTCGGAACTGGAAGCCGCAGAAGTTCAAGACCTGTCCCGGGTTCAGGACCCAGCGCATTAGCATCGAGGCGAGACCGTCTGTCCCCGTGCTGAAGGTTTGGCCTCCGCCTCGTTCCAAGCCTGCACATGCCGCAGTCGTCCCTGTTGCACCCATTCCTGGGGCATAGAACAGTACAGTTGACGCTCCCAATTGCGAGGCGATGAGGGTCCCCCCTATCAAGAGTCCGATGTAGAAACCGAACGAACCGAGGGCTGCTAGAACAGAGTTCTTCGATAGCGTGCCCAGCGTTAGGGCGACGGAAGCCCAGACCATACTTCCGATGGTAAGCCCTAGAATTCCTAGAGGAACGAGGTTCAGATTGTCTTGAGAACCATAGATCAAAGTGCCTCCGATTGCTATGTAGCCAACGAGAAACGAGTAGGCCGCAAGGAGCGTTATCACGGATGCGACGATCTTTGCTGCAAAGACAAGGGTCTTCGATACAGGTTTCGTCAGTAGAGGGACTATTGTCCCTGACTCAAACTCGCCCGAGACGGTGTTCATCGTCGTGGCGACACCAACGAGGAAGAGAAAGATTCCTGTCAATGCCTCGATTCCGCTGAAGACGAATGTAGAGTTCGCTTGAAGTGTTTGGGGCGGGTTTGCGAGTGCATCGGCTATTGGGGTGAAGGCGAGCTGAACGGTCGCGATGGCGAATATGATGATGAATATCGCGATGATTTTTTTCTTTCGAATATTCCAGAGGAACTCGTAGTAGAGAAGGGCGATGAAGGCCGCTAGAGTCCCAGCGCGTTTCTTCTGTGCCACTAGGCCATTCCCTCCTTTCCGACTAGGCTGAGGAATGCGTCTTCGAGTCCTCCTCCTTCCTCTTGCATCCTCAAAATGACCCCTCCAGCTCCCGTTACTGCGCGCGAGACCTCTGCGCGTACGTCCTCGCGCGTATCCAGGTGGAGCGTGTACGTGTTCATGGTAGCTTCAACCGTCGCGAACTTCATAGTCTTCAAGGCAGCAAGAACCCCGTCAACCGGTTTCTCCAGTTCGATGACGATTCTGCGACGTGCCATCACCTTGCTGGAGATATCCTCTAGCGTTCCCGAGTAGCGCATGACCCCGAGATGAATCACTGTGACATGGTCGCAGACCTGCTGGACTTCCGCGAGGAGGTGTGATGAGAAGAAGACGGTTGTCCCGGACTTCACAATGTCCTTGACCATGTTCCGAACCTCGACCATACCAACCGGGTCAAGACCTATACTTGGCTCGTCAAGGATTACCAGCTCAGGGTCGCTGATCAGCGCCTGGGCAATCCCGATACGCTGTTGCATGCCCTTGCTATACTTTCCAATCCTATCTTTTCCACGGCCCTCGAGCCCTACCATCTTGATCAGTTCCGGTATCCTCCCGTGTCTCTCGGTCTTCGACATTCCATACATGCGCCCGTAGACATCGAGCAGCTCCTCCCCTGAGAGATGCTTTGGAAAACGTGGCAGTTCTGGCATGTAGCCTATCTTTCGTCGAACCTTCGGGTTGTCTCCTCTGACCCCCTGGCCGAGGATGCTGAGACTACCTGTAGTCGGCCTCAGCAGACCAACCATCATCTTGATCGTGGTGGACTTTCCCGCCCCGTTCGGGCCCAGAAAACCGTGGACTTGTTTAGATGCAACAGTGAGGTTCAGTCGGTCGACGGCGAGCCTATCACCGTACTTCTTCGAGAGATCATGAGTCTCGATCGCGCGATCTTCAGGCAACGTTCAACACGCTTTATGTCGCGAAGCCGAACCAACCGGGCTATTTAGTGGTTTTACTAGCTAGTTGCCTTTGGATTTTCTGAAAAATAGTTGCAGCATCGCATACACATGCACAAAATCTACTTGCCGCCGTTCGAGGTCAACTTGGTTGGCCCTTTTCTCAAGGCATAGGTTGAAAGAATCACGGCGGAGATTGAGGCCACTTCCCCGACTAGCACTACAAAGACGAATACGACACCGCTAGCCTGACTAATTTCCACGAGGTTCGGGGAAGTCAGGCCGGTCGTGTGGCCCAAGAAGCCCCACGTGCTCAGAGCTGACAAAGTCAAAATCATGATGTATCCTATGCGCTTCTGATTCCAGCTTGCTGCGATCCCTCCTAGATAAAGGACCACGTACAGCGGGTTTATCGTGGCATCCAAGGTCTCCCCAGAAACACTTCCAACCTCCAGCCGAACAATGGCATCAGAAACATGAATCAGACCAAAGAGAACCGACATGATTGATGCAAATACAAGAGCGAAGAGCCACGCCGGCTTCTGAACAGAATCCACAACTCGTGTTTCAGGTCCAGTCTTGTTAAAAAGCGTCCCATCGTGAGGTTAGACCGCCGTATCTTCGCAACCCATGATCGACACAGGAAGCCAGCGCTGGCCGTAACTCACCAACGCCAAGAGCGCAACGCTTCGTAAGGAAGCGCACATCTCCGAATAACTGATCATTGTTTCCGGTCTGTAGGCTTTCTTCCGTGGGTGTTGAAGATATTGGACTCCTGAGCCCCAATACTGGTGGGCGAAGCCCGTGTAGAAAGAGCAAGCCACTTGCATATCCTGCTATCAGATGATATATTCGTATACCGTTGTTCGGGGGTATATTTTTATTCGCAAAGATTACGTTCAAAACCCATGCTGGTCTCTGTGCGGCCCTCTATCTCCAGAAAGTTTTCCGCGATACTGGTCGCCTGTCTCCTCGTATCTTCACTGTTCTCAATTTTCGCCCCTCGGGCGACAGCGTCCACTCTCACTTCTCACCTTCCCATTTCCATCATGGGAAATGCTGATTTCACGGCTGCGAACGGCGTGACTGGCGGAACTGGTACTGCTTCGGACCCGTACGTCATCGCAGGCTGGGACATCAACGTCTCCCAGTCGCCCTGGCACGGCCAATACTACAATGGGCCGTACCCAGGTATCGGGATTTCGGACACAGACGCTCATTTCGTGGTCCGGAATGTCTACATTCACGGTCTGGAGTGTACTTGCGACGGTGCGGATGCCATCGACATTGATTTCATCAACGTTACCAATGCCGTTGTAGAGGGCTCAACACTTGCCTACAGTAATCAAGCCATCTTTGTCTGGGGCTCTGGGAATCTCATCTTCTTGGGAAGTAGCCTGTCGAACGAACAGGTGCCCGGTGTGACAGCGAGCGCTTGCGTGCAAATAAGCGGCTCAACGGATGTCGTTGTTTCGGGAAACACGTTCGCTCAATGCCCTACAGGAGGATTATGGGTCGACTCAAGTAACATACTAGTTTACCATAACAACTTCCTCCAGGGAGGGGTCGATGGCAACCTGAGAAGCCAGGACCTCTGGGATAATGGCTATCCAAGCGGCGGCAACTACTGGTCCAGCTACACAGGCGTGGATGACTGTAGTGGATCACAACAAAACGTCTGCGCCGGCCCAGACGGGATAGGAGACACACCCTATTCATTCACAACTTGGCAGTCAGTAGTAGGCCAGGACCGTTATCCGTTGATGAAGCCTTTCACGGCTCAGGCCAGTGACCCGCAGTTTCAGCAAACGCTTACCTTCGACGGCGTGATAGTATCGGTCTCCGGCAGCTTCACCCCAGACACGACCAATAGGACTGTTGCTGCTACAATCTCGGTCACTGCGACAAATAGCACCACCGGGCAGACGGTATTCTCCAAGACCTACAACGTAACTGTTGGGTACGGGCAGGACTCGACCGCGAGATTAGTCCTGGCCATACCAGCAAGCTCTTCGTGGCTGGGAGCAGCGTGCACTGTCAACATCTCCAGCAACAATGCTGGCTGCTCCTTGTCCCGTGACCCCGACCTGAACCACGATGGAGCAATCAATATACTTGACGTGGCCCAGATAGCCTTCGCATACGATTCTGCGAACGGTGACAGTAGGTACAATGCCTCTGGTGATCTAAACGCGGACGGTCTTATCAACATCCTCGACGCTGCCATGGCAGCGTTCGACTACCAGCAGCCAGTCTTCAGCTAGTCTACAGTCAAGGCCAGGGAGGAGCAGAGGCTCAATCAGACTATCAATTTTCTCGCAAAGCAGTTCAGGCTGAGTGGCGCCGACCGTAGTGAGATACTCCCCATCGGAAAACAAAAGGCTCAGCTGTGGTGGGGCGGGTGGGATTTGAACCCACGATCACTGGTGCCCGAGACCAGTATTTCCTCGAACTGGTAGTTGTCTGCCAGCTCTCTTAGACCAAGCTGTCCCCACATGTGCGTGGTCTGGACCACCGCCCCTGTCGCGTTGCCTTCATTCAATGATTCAAAATGCTTTGGTTAGACTGCAAGCGGCCAGTATCAGTCAAATGCTAGACAACGGTACTGAGAACTAGTGCAATAAACCGGTGACCTTTCTGCAAGTTGGCCCAGAGTGACTGGCCGTATTCGACTCGACCTGTTTTCTGGGCGGGAGATCGCGTTATTTCGCTTGCTTACGGTCGGACGGGGCTTTCTTGTGTCCGTTGAAGTATGTGCGTACAAGGCGTTCGAAGAAGATGCTGAACCCCCCTGTTCTACCATAGTAGACTTTGTCAACTTCCTGTCTAACCAGTTGTTCTGCTTCGGACGATAAAGAGATCATTACTTTGCCCATGGTATCTCTAGACTACTGGAGATAGCCCTGGGCCGTTTTATGCTTATCCCCTGCGGCCACATCCGATCGGCAAGGAATAAGAGCCCAAAATTGGGCATCCGGTGCCGATTTAGCTGGGTTTTAGACCAGCTTCTGCAGCAGCCTGGCAACTGCCGTGACTGCGACCAGGGCCCCAACCACTACGCCTAACTGTTCATTGAGAGCTAGCGAGAGTACTGCTGTGAAGCTTCCTGCAATGAAGTCCCGAAAGAGTCCCTTGCTCTTGTCAGAGGTATCGAGAACGTCTGAGCCGAGGACAAGTAGGAGGATCAGGAAGTATACTGGTTCTTGGCTTATGGCGTTGGCGATTACGAAGCTGGCTACCCAGGCCGCCGACTCGGCGACGGGACGTAGGGCCGGTCGTATTTCAGCCAGCTTGTACGACAGATCGCTCATGTAGTATAGCGCTATAGGAGGATAGAAAAGGCGACCCGACTTTTTCTACTGCGTCCCAGTCAAGCAATGAAAATGTCAATCTTGTCCAATGACTCAGAAGGCCTAGTCGAGATAACCACGTACTTCTTCTCGACTTGGGATTATACCACATCGCAATTCTAGCGAATCAACTGTGTGAGTCTCTTGAAAGGCTCAGACAATCTCTATGAGGTCGAGCGACGGGTATCCCTTGTCGAAGTTGAACGTCGCCCCATGAATATGTGTGAACGGTTTCACTCCATAGATCAGAAGATGACCGTTCCAACTTTGGACCTTAATGTGATAGTCAGCCTGTCTAAGAAACTCTTCGCGCACCTTAGTGTTACGCGATGACATGCCAATGCTGAAGGCTCCCTCGTCCCGCAAGCCTTCTCCCATCTCGGTAAAACCCGGAAGAGTCAGATCTTCCCCATAGACTTGAACGAGCTTGTCGAAGTTCATAGTCAACATCATGCCTGTCGAGGTTTCTTTCAGCACATTCCACGCTTTGTAGAACTCGGCCAAATCGCTCATCAGCTGTCCCCTCACCTTTAGCCTCCAAGGCTTTGGAGGTAGTTGCGGATTGAACTCGACAATCCTAACCCTCTCTGCAAGGGCCTTGTCGCCTATGTAGGGTCTAAGCGCCTCCGCCGAGGATTCCGAGCTGAAGGTTCCGGTTGAAACGCTGAAACATGCACCGCCCTGGTTGACGAAATTAGCACGGATCACGTTGATCAATAATTTCAGCGACTGCGGAGAAACATTGCTGTCCGTGTCGATCATGAAGAATGAGCCTTTCCGGACGCCGCCTCCAATTAACTGGTCGAGTTCCCTGCTCCCTGTGGAGAAGTGGGTTGCCGTGTGTGGAACTTTCTCTGGACTTCTCACTATGGTAGGCGGGCCGTTTTCGTATTCTTCGTCCAAGAAGGTGAACCTTCCCTTTTCCAGAGAGAATGGGAAGTATTGGCTCTCGACCTTGAATCCTCTTAGCTTGTCTATTCCGAGGGACCTCACTCTCCTCCCATCTAGCTCGTTCTGTTTCAGAGTTACGACTCCGTCGACTAGGTAGCCGAGGTTGTCGGCTCTTTCGGCCTCGCTCACAAGAATCACGCTTACTTTCGTCTGATCTAGTTCGGACATGACGGCTGACTCCAGCATTTTACGTCCCTCCGGGGTCGCGTTTCTCAAAGCTCCTTCCCAGCTGTCTACGACCAAGACCGATTTCTGTCTGGCTTGTTTCAGTCTTACGATCTTCGAGAAGACACTATCGGTATCGGAGCCTCGGAGATCGTGGAATTCGTCATTCCAACTTGCTTTTGAGGATCGTCCGGACATGGAATCGATGACCTCGTCGATCCAGGGAAACTGTATGCGCAGCTTGACCGGCGACACTCTGCTGGACGCGTAGACCCTACGCGAGTCCCCAATAGCATTCAGTATCTCAAACGCGAGAGTTGTCTTCCCGGTGCCAGGTGCTCCCTGGATAAGCAGGACGTTTCCTGGAACCTCGAGAAACTCCAAGAACATGGTCATCATAGGAGATGATGTCGCACGGACTACGGAAGATTCGAGAGCTTGAGGATCGGGTTTCGTCCCCGAGGCTATCAAATTATTATCATGAATTGATGAGGGGCGTGAAAGATTTCAAGAAATTGTCTCCTTCGCGGTCTTTGGGCGGGAACCAATGTGATTGTTATGTCACGTTGACCCTCCACATGGCAGCAACTCTGTAGACCCTAGTCCTCAAAGCCTAGAGAGTGACATGCATGGTGGGTAACGGTGCCAAAACTCAAGTTCAGCAAGGACTACCTCCAGCGTTTGACGAAACCTATTCCTAAGAAAGACCCGAACATGCGAGCGGCAACATCGACCGAGACTCTATCAGAACCGCGGCATCCTACAGGATTTCACCAGTACTGCACGAGTTGCGGGCGGGAACAGCTTTTCAGCGTGGACACATTAGGTTGGAAGACCTGCACTGTATGCCGCCGTACCGCTCCGGACAGAAGTCAGAGTCCAATATGAGAAGTCTTCAAGTACAATTTTTTAAACAGGTTGGGGTAGAAGGCTCTTGACCTTTTCTTGCAGCGAGCCTACGAACGCTTCAGTTCGGATGTTCTAGACGCTGCTTCTGCCCCAGTTCGGCTTCACATTCTCAAGCTGTTAGTCTCCAAAGGTCCCCTCCCGTACACTGAGATAATGTACGAAGCGAAGATGGATCCTGTGCGGGACGCTGGAAAGTTCGTCTATCATCTCAAAACCCTCCGTAAAGCCGGTTTGGTTGCGATCGAAAAAGGCACGAAAAAGTACAGCATAACAGATCTCGGAAAGATGCTCGTCGAGTTCTCGCGCGACCTAGAAGAGTGGGTCGCTGTTAAGCGAGGCCGCCTGTTCGTCCGAACCTCCAAAATGACGATAGAAGAGTTTGACCGGACCCGAATTGCCTCTTCTCTCGTCACCGAGGCCGGGATGCCCCAGAGCCTAGCCGACGAGGTAGCCTCAGAAGCTGAAGAAAGACTTCTACGATTTGGAACAACCTACCTCACTGCACCCTTGGTCCGCGAACTCGTCAACACGATCCTCGTCGAGAGAAAACTCGAAGAATACCGCCACAAGCTAACCCGACTGGGACTCCCCGTCAATGATGTAACAATCCTCCTCAAGGAAGCCGGCCGGAAACACCTCGATTCAGCCTGGGTGCAACAATCTGCAGGGGCTGCTGTCACCGAAGAATATGTCCTGCTGAATAGCCTCCCTCGACCCCTAGTCGATGCCCACTTCACCGGACAGATCCACTTAGAAGATGCGGAGTCTTGGATACTCAAGCCCAGCATATTCTTCCATGACCCACGCCCCTTCCTCCGAAAAGGACTCCCACGGTCCACGCCGCCGGTTTCCTTCGAAACCGCGCTTGGAGCATTGCTCCGGCTAGCTCGGATTACAGAAGGACAGGTAGCAAGTGAGCAAGTCTTCGATCACATTAACGTCCTACTGGCACCGTTCATTAAGGGGGTCCCGACCCAAAGAATCCAAGAAGCAATTAGACTGTTTCTCTCGCAACTCAACTGGGACGGTTTCTCAAACAGAATTCCTTTCCGGACTACCATAGGACTTGACCGAACGATTCCCAGTTCTCTAGAGAGATCAGACGCAGTAGCAGCCAATGGGAAGAAAGAGGGAGTGTACGGCGACTACGCCCACGAGGCTGAAGAATTGTTCCGGACAGTCATCGATGCAAGTATGGAGATTGCAAGGAACAATCTCCTGGTCAACCCTTCAGTCACAGTGAATCTCAACCGAGAAGGGCTCTCTGAGCCTGACAGCCTTCTCTCGACGACATATGAGACGTCCCTGAAATATTCTATCCCAAATTATAGGATTCACGACCCAGAACAGACCGTCACAGTATCCTCCGACGGCAACACCATTGTCACCGATGGCACGAATGATATTGCTAGTGGAGCAATGGTGGGGACTGTCCAAGTCAATCTCCCAAGAATATCCTATGATGCAACGGGAAAAGACGAGCGATTTCTCCAGGGGGTTCAGAACGGGGTTGATGAAGCGGTAAAAGCCCTTGAGATTCGAGGACAAGCCGTACAGGAAAGAATGAGGGAGGGACTTCTGCCCCTATTTTCATGGGAAACAGACGGGAGCAAGTATTATGGTTCCCAACCAATGGCAGAGATAGGCCTCCTCGGGCTAAACGAGGCCGTCAGGCATCACACCAAGAAAGATGTTGACGTCAAAGATTCCCTCGCCTTTCTCAAAAAGATCGTCGAAGCAACACGACGTGCCATATCAGAAAACGACAATCCTAAACTCAGAATCCGCGTCGGGCTTCTCCCCTCTCCGGAAGCGTCCTCAAGGTTCGCGAGCATCGACGCTGAAAAATACGGCTTCTCCACAATAGTCTACCAAGGGTCCAAACGACACCCTTACTACACCGACGTGCCCCTGATTCCGTTGACTCAGAAAATACCGCTATCTTCACGCGCGTTTCTTGAGGGGGAAGCTCAGAAACTCCTCGATGGGGGGACAATCTTGCCGCTTCTCATGGGGGAAAAACCCGAGACTGCGGGGTTGGCGAGAGCATCTCAATTGCTCGCGGATTCAGGTGTCAAACACTTCACCTTTTCCAACGTGCTTTCACGGTGCCAGTTCTGCTACCAAGTCGATACCGGAGTTCATACAAAATGCGCGAATTGCGGTTCAGACAAACTGACAATCGTCGCGAAATACGCAGGGAGACTGATTCCCCTTGACCTATGGTCCGAGTCAAGGCGGAGAGACATAGACAGGATTACAGGCTACGTTTTCTCGTAGACAAACCAAGCCTCTCGCAACTCACCGTTGAGCGATAGGATAGTGCAAGTCGGCCATGCAGGAACTTAATTGGGTTTATCTCATTGACCGTTTGATTAGGAGTTAGGAAACGCCCACTTTGACAGAGATCCGAACTGGTTTGAAGGGGCCCTTTAGAATAGGTCTCCTCACTGGAATTCTCGCCATCATAATCGTTCTCGGAATACAGTTCGCTCTTCTCAGAGAACTTTCCGTCTTCAACACAGGGCTTGGGCTCTGGGTCCTTGCCACAGAGTTCGTTGC
>WNGG01011511.1_pt1 | contig 18409 bp, 17 predicted proteins | sample 5400661 | NCBI WGS metagenome assembly WNGG01 (sample SAMN13153372, study PRJNA577476) | soil metagenome | isolation source: 100 cm soil or saprolite under Garry oak tree replicate 1 | place: USA:California | collected 2016-06-15
CGATCGGCGTCGCGGTCGGCGCTGGAGTGGTGGTGTGGCTGTACACGACGGGTCGCGCCGCAGGGCGCGCGAAATCCTGGCGGCTGGCGGGGCTCGCCGCGACGCCCCTCATCCTGGCTGGGGTCGGGTGGGGCGCGTGGATCCTCACGCATCGCGCGGCGATCGATCCGCTGCTCGGGCCGGACTACGGCTCCTATTTCGAGATCGTGCGGTCGGCCGGCGTGGGTGCGCTCGGCGCTACCGCGACCGACCTCGGTCGCCCGCTCGGCGTCCTCGCCCTCAACTGGACGCGGTCTCGCGCGGTCTATCTCGTGTGCGGCGTGCCGATGCTCGGCGTCTGGGTATACGGGCTGACGCTGCTCGCCCGCCGGTCAGCCGCGGGCCTCGCGCTGATTTTGTACCTCGCCATCCTCGCCTGCTGGCCGGTACCTCCGGACCGCTTCCTCTGGGCGGTCCTCCCGTGGCTGGCCCTCGCCTGGACTTGCGGTGCCGTGGGTCTGTGGCGTCGGGCGCGGCTGCGGGTACCGGTGGCCGTCTTGGCCGTGGCGCTGGTCGTCGGCTATACGCGGTACGAGGTGCGGGGATTCGCCGGGCGCTGGTGGACCCTCGCCGCGCAGCGGATCTCGGACACCTTCGCCGGCATCCTACCCGCCCTCGATTCCCTGCCGCCCGCCGCCGTGGTCGCGACCGACCACGATCCGCTCGTCTGGCTGTACACGCACCGCGCTGCCGTTCCGCTCTACATCTTCGGCTATCGCGGCCACGTGGTCCTCGAGCCACCGGCTGCGGTGCACCGCGCCTATCTCGAGCGACAAGGCGTGACGCACGTGCTCCTCGCCGGACCCGATGCCGACGGTGCGGAGGAGCTGCAGCGCCTGATCGTCGCGTACCCGCGCTGGCTGGTCCCGATCCGGCGCTGGCCCGGCGGTAAAGCCCTGTTCGAGGTGCGGCGTGAACCCTAGGCGCCTGTATGCGGCCGTGGCGATCTGCGCCGCCGTGGTCTATCTCGGCGCGCTGTGGAACCGCTTCGCATGGGACGACACGTTCATCGTCCTCGGCAGCGATCTCGTGAAGTCGTCGAGCGGGTGGTGGCGCGCCTTCGCGAGCCCGTATTGGCCGCCCGGATTGGGTGGCAACCTGTATCGGCCCCTCACGATCGCGACTTACGCGTTGGACTGGCGGCTGGACGGCGCCGCGTGGTTCCATGCGGTGAACGTCCTCTGGCACGCCGCGGCGAGTGTGCTGGTGGCGGTGCTGGCGCGTCGCTGGGTCGGCGACGCGGGCGCACTGGTGGCGGGCGTGGTGTTTGCCGTACATCCGGTGCATGTGGAAGCGGTCGCGAACATCGTCGGACGGGCCGAGCTGATGGCGGCCGCGTTCACGCTGCTCGCCGTCTACGCAGCCGTCGAGCGACAGAGCCCGGGTTGGAGCACGGCGAGCTGGATACTGGGTCTTCTCTGTAAGGAAAGCGCCGCAGTGGCGCCGGCGTTGATCGCGACGGCTTGGGCACTTGGCCTGGGACGCCCGTCGCGCGGCCGCATGCTGGTCTTCGTATGCTGTTGGGTGGCGTCTGGGGCGGCGTACTTCGGCGTGCGGGAGCTTGTGCTTCACCCCTACACTGAGTTCATCGTCATCGCTCCGGTCTTCATGGGGCAGCCGCCGGCGGCGATGCGCCTCACCGCGGTCGCGGCCCTGGCCGACGTCACGCGCCTGCTGCTCGTTCCCCTCACCCTGCGGGCGGACTACTCGCCCAACGAGCGGACCATCGTGTCCACGCCACTCGATTGGCGGTTCGCGGCCGGCGTCGTCTGCATCATCGCGTGGGGCACGCTGCTCGTGCTGGCCTGGCGCTCGGGCCGCAAGGTGGAGGCTCTCGGGCTCGGGTGGATCGCCCTCGCGTTCGCCCCAGTCGCGAACCTGCTGTTCCCGAGCGGCGTCCTGATCGCCGAGCGGACGCTCTACCTGCCGTCCGTGGGCCTGGCGCTGGCGGCGGGGGCGTTGGCTCGAGGTCTTCGCGGCCGCGCGCTCGGCCTGCTCGTCGGTGTGGTGGCGGTGCTGGGAGGGGCGCGCACGGTTGCGCGGATTCCCGCGTGGCGGAGCAACCTGGACGTCACTCTGAGCATCCTCCAAGACTCGCCCCGCTCCTACGTCGGCCCCATGGCCACCGCGGCGATCTACTTCGAGCAGGGACGGGCGGACAAGGCGCTTGAGGCGACTCGGATCGCCGCGTCGATCTTTCCGCTGGATGCGCGGCCATTCCTTATGCAGGCGCATGCGGCGCTCAAGCTGCAGCGCAATGCCGTCGCCGACTCGCTCCTGTCGCGAGCGGATCGCATATGCAGCCCCTGTCAGGGGCTCTATGACGCGGAGGTCGCGATGGCGCGGCGACTGGGGGACACCACCGTGGCCGGCTATCTCGCCGCCCACGCGCTCCAGTTGCAGAGGCCCTGAGTAGGGTGCTCCACAGTTTCACGATGGCACGTCCGCCGGCCCTCGCGACGGGCGGAAAGCCTTGCAGAAACCGAGACCGCCAGCGTGGTGCGGCATCGATGGGGGCACGGGGAATGACAATAAGAGATTGCACCGCAATCACTTAACCAATCACACCGTAATCCGGCATGGCCTTTGCTTTCCCCTGAACCGGCGCGTGTCGCCTCAACCGTATCTCCGGCACAGCACCGTATCGCATAGGGGGCAGTCGGATGAACCGCAAGGGTTTCACTCTAATCGAACTGTTGATCGTGGTCGTGATCATCGGCATCTTGGCCGCGATCGCGATCCCCAAGTTCGCGAACACGAAGGAAAAGGCCTACATCGCCTCGATGAAGTCCGACCTTCGTAACCTGGTGACCGCCGAGGAGGCGTACTTCGCCGACTCGGTGAAGTACAGCACCAACGTCGCGTGCGCCAACCCGCCCACGCCGGGCACGGTGGCCTTCTGCGCCACGACCGGGAACACGCTGGCGGCCCCGTCGGTCGGGACCGGCACGCAGGCGGGGTGGACGGCGAGCATTACGAACCTGAACACCACGAAGAGCTGCGCGATTTACGTCGGGGCGCAGGCGCCAACGGCGCCGGCCACGACCAGCGACCCTGAAGGCGCGCCGGTTTGCCGGTAAGCCTGTGGGGCTGAAGCACCGGAGCTAAGCCGGCCTGGCTGCCAGCCGTCGAATGGGCAGTGAGTCATTTTCCATGGGAGGTTGTCAGATGAACCGCAAGGGTTTCACTCTAATCGAGCTGTTGATCGTGGTCGTGATCATCGGCATCTTGGCCGCGATCGCGATCCCCAAGTTCGCGAACACGAAGGAAAAGGCCTACATCGCCTCGATGAAGTCCGACCTTCGTAACCTGGTGACCGCCGAGGAGGCGTACTTTGCCGACTCGGTGAAGTACAGCACCAACGTCGCGTGCGCCAACCCGCCCACGCCGGGCACGGTGGCCTTCTGCACCACGACCGGCAACAAGCTGGCGGCCCCGTCGGTCGGGACCGGCACGCAGGCGGGGTGGACGGCGAGCATTACGAACCTGAACACCACGAAGAGCTGCGCGATTTACGTGGGTGCGCAGACGCCTGCGGCGCCTGCGACGGCGACCGATCCCGAAGGCGCGCCGGTTTGCCGGTAAGCCTCTGGATCTGAAGCAGTATGGGAGCGGCGGGGCTTTCCCCGCCGCTCTTTTGTTGTAGGTATTGATGCGGTAATGCCATCGAAACCGTCGCTCCGCACGGAGCTGCTCTTCAACCTGGCGTTCCTCGCCGCGGCCGCGCTGCTGCTGGGCGTGGGGACGATCCTCGTGGCGAGCACATTCGCACCGGAGCGGGCCTTTCCCCTGGTCCTCACCATCGTCGCGCTCGATGTGGGAATCTTCATCATATTCGGTCACTACGTCGTGACCCGGCATGTGCTGCGACCGGTGGAGCGCCTCATGGCGGTGGCCGACGCCGTGGCGAGCGGCGACCTCGGCGCTCGAGCCCCGGGAGCCGAGACACGCGATTTCGCCACCCTGGCGGAGCGGCTGAATCGCATGACCGATCACCTGCTCGACGCGCAAAGCCAGCTGGTGCACTCCGAAAAGCTGGCCGGCATCGGGCGGCTCGCCGCCGGGGTCGCGCACGAGGTGGGAAACCCTCTTGGCGCCATCGGGACGTACGTCGAAGTGTTGCGGCGGCGCGGTGCGGATCCCGAGGTGGTGGCGGGGCTGGCGCGCGAGCTCGAGCGCATCGACGCGATCGTCCGCAGTCTGCTCGATTACGCTCGGCCCCGTGAGGAGGCGCTGCAGGCGATCGAGCCGGCGGCGGTGGTGCGCAGCACGTTCGCCTTGCTCGCCGGCCAAGGGGCGCTCAAACAGGTGCGAGCCGAGCTCGACGTGGTGGACGGCGTTCCCCCCATCCTCGGCAGGGCGCACCTGCTCGAGCAGGCGCTCGTGAACCTCGTCCTGAACGCGGTCGATGCGGCGCCGGAAGGGGTGGTGGTGCTCGGGGCGCGCCGCTGGGCGTACGAGCCGGGGCGCGGGGCGCCCCAGCGCGCCAGCGACTCCGGCCGCGCCGCGTTTCCCAGGCCGCCGACGCGCCGCCCCGCCCGGAGCGAGTTCGCGGCCGGCCTCCCGGGCGCGCTCGTCTTCGTCGCGGACTCAGGCGCCGGCGTGCGCCCAGAAGATCGCGAGCGCGTCTTCGACCCCTTCTTCACCACCAAGCCTCCAGGGCAGGGGACCGGCCTTGGGCTCGCCATCGTGGCGCGCGCGGTCCACGACATGGGGGGCGTCGTCTGGGTCGATTCGGCCCGCGAGGGCGGTGCGGCGTTCAAGATGTTCTTTCCTGTTATCCCAAGCGGGCACGTCGTTCCCCCTCTCCGCATTGCGGAGAGGGGGCCAGGGGGTGAGGTATGACCCGCGTCCTCGTAGTCGACGACGAGCCCGGCCTCCGCCAATCGCTCGGCCTGCTGCTCGCCGACGCGGGCTTCGAGGTCGCGGCCGAGAGCGACGGACGCCGCGCCCTGGAGCGGGCCACCGCGGAACGGTTCGACATCATCCTCTGCGATGTGCGGATGCCCGAGCTGGACGGTCTGGCTTTCCTGCGGGCATATCAGAGTCGCGGCGGCGGCGCGCTCGTAGTCATGATGAGCGCCTACGGCGGCGAGCAGGCGGCCCTCGCGGCGATGAAGGAGGGGGCCTACGACTATGTCCCGAAGCCGTTCCGCGCCGATGAGGTCATACTCACCCTGCGCAAGGCCGAGGAACGGGAGCGCCTTAGCTACACCATCGCGACACTAAAGGCACAGCTCGACGCCAGTCCGGAGAGCCGCGCCATTGTCGCGGAAAGTGAGGCGATGAAAGGGGTCCTCGACCTCGTCGGGCGCGTGGCCCTGCACAAAACGACGGTCTTGATCACGGGCGAGAGCGGCACCGGCAAGGAGGTCGTCGCCCAGGCGATCCACCGGGCCAGCCCCCGTGCCGCGCAACCGCTCGTGGCCGTGAACTGCGCCGCGATTCCGGAGTCGCTGCTCGAGTCCGAGTTGTTCGGCCACGTGCGCGGCGCCTTCACCGGCGCAGCCGCCGACAAGGCCGGCCTCTTCGAGCAGGCCGACAAAAGCACCCTCTTCCTGGACGAGATCGGTGAGCTGCCGCTGGGCCTCCAGGCCAAGCTGCTGCGCGTGCTCCAGGAGGGGGAAGTGCGCCGTGTGGGTGACCAGCGGGTGCGGCTAGTGGACGTCCGGCTCCTCGCGGCCACGGCCAAAGACCTCGCGTCGGAGGTGAGCGCGGGCCGGTTCCGGGACGACCTGTTCTACCGCCTCAACGTGGTCAGCGTGCATTTGCCGCCGCTCGCCGCGCGGCGCGCGGATATCGCGCCGCTGGCTCGGCACATCGCCGCCCAGGTCGCCCGCCGGCTGGGGGGGAGGGGGGGGCGTCGGGTGACGCTCAGCGCCGACGCCCTCGAGTGGCTCGAGCAGCAGCCGTGGCCGGGCAACGTGCGCGAACTGCAGCACGCCATCGAGCGGGCGGCGGTGCTATCGGATAAAGAGACTCTGGAGCCGAGTGACCTCAACCAGGTCCCCCCTCTCCGCATTGCGGAGAGGGGGCCAGGTGGTGAGGTCCCACAGTCCGACGTCACTCTGCGCGCCGCCGTGGATGCCGCCGAGCGCGAGGCGATCGCGACGGCGCTCGCCGCGGTGGGTGGCAGCCGCCGGGAGGCGGCACGGCGCCTGGGCGTGAGCCTGCGCACCCTGTTCTACAAGATGGAGCGACATCACCTGGAGTAGTGCAGTTTCTTGCATCCGCGCAGCATTTTGCAGGGGCCAGAGTGTGAGGCGGTTAAGCTAACATATTACAAGTCAGCGAATTATGGCGTGGCACGCATTGTGTACCATGTTCCGCGATGGGGAGGGAATCGTATGCGCCGTACCGGCTTCACAATGCTCGAGCTGATGGTCGTGATCGTGATCGTCGGGGTGCTGGCCCTGATCGGCTTCCCGAAGATCAAGGATGCGATCCAGAAGACATACGTGCGCTCGGCGCGAGTCGCCGCGGGCACGTACGTAGCCACAGCGCGGGCGGCGGCGATCCAGCGCGGCTGCCGCGGCGTTGTGCACTTCTCGCCGTCGGTCGGAAGCGTGTGGGTGACCGTGTGTCCCCGCATGGCACCGGGCGGCGGCACGATCGACACGATCGGCGCGGTCAGCCAGCTCGGGACGCTCTACAAGGTGACGCTGAGCGACACGCAGGATTCGGTGCAATTCGATCCGCGGGGTCTGCGCCTCAACAACAACTCGACCACGGTACGATTCACCGCAAGCTCCGGGGAACAGGATTCGATCGTCATCAACCAGCTGGGTAAGGTGGTGCGCTGATCATGAACACCGAGCGTGGCTTCACCATCGTCGAAGTCATCGTCGCGATCATCGTGCTGACGGTCGGGCTGCTAGGCCTCGTCGCTACGTCCGCGCTGGTGACCCGCATGATCGCCCGCGGGCAGCGGTCCAACAACGCGGCCACGTTCGCGGCCCAGCGGCTCGAGATCCTCCGCGCGACCGGCTGTCGCGCGCGGGCGCCGGGGAACGATACGCTGAGGACGCAGAGCGGCACGGTGCTCGCGACCAACTCCTGGGGGTTCACCGATGGCGGGAACAGCCACTGGACGGTCGTGGACACGGCCCATTATCAGACGGCCCAGGGCAACTGGCGGACCGACATCATGGAGACCGAGGTCTCATGTCTCTTCTAGGACGTCGAGGGTTCACCCTCGTGGAGCTGATGATCGCGATCGTGCTGCTCGGGATTTTCGCCACCGGTGTCTACAAGGTGATGTTGAACAACCAGCGCACCTTTGCGGCGCAGGCGCAGCGGATCGATCTGCAGCAGAACATCCGCGCCGCCGCGACCATCCTGCCTGCGGAGTTTCGCGAGCTGGACGCGGGGGACTCGGACATCGTCGCCATGGACTCTTCCAGCATCACGATCCGGGCGATGCGACAGCTCGCTTTCATCTGCGATGCCCCTGTGCTCGGGGGCGGCCTTGGGCAGGTCAGTTTCACGGTGCGGCAAACTCCGTTCTTCGGCGACCGGCCAAACTTCCAGGGCGGCGATTCGGTAATGGTCTTCGATGAGGGGAACCCCGGGATCCGTAGGGACGACCAGTGGCTGCATGGCGCCGTGACGGGGTCCGGGAACCTCGCCTGCACGGACGGGAGCCCCGGCTTCCAGGTGCAGTTGCAGCCGCAGTGGCTCCAGGGCGGCGTCAACGTCAACGGCGCGATCACGGCGGGCGCACCGGTGCGGGGGTTCGTCTCGCTCACGTACAAGGTGTGGCAGTCGCCGTCGGACAATCAGTACTACCTGGCGCAGCAGGTTGGAATGGCGCCGCCGCAGCCGTTGGTCGGCCCCCTCATGGGAGCGAACGGGCTCGGCTTCACCTACTACGACTCAACTGGGACGAGCACGACCGGCGACCGGGCCCAGGTGGCCCTGATCGGGATCAAGCTGCGCGCCCGTACCTCGCAGGTGATCCGCCAAGCCAACGATCCGGCCCTCGCCTACAAGTACGACAGCGTCAGCGTCCAGGTCGCGCTGCGGAACAACCCGCGCTGCGGAGCCGGATCAATGCCTCCTCGGCCGTGCGGCTGAGGGGAGGCGCACTCATGAACCCGAAGGAGTCGTCCATGAAGCACGTGATGCGGAACGAGCGCGGGATGGCGCTCGCCGTGGCGATTTTCGCACTCGTCATCGTCGGGGCGCTCGTCGCGGGCGCGCTGTTCGCCGGCACCCAGGAGCAGCGGGTAGGGGAGAGCACGCGGCGGCTGGAGCAGGCGTTCGGCGTCGCGGAGCTCGGCGTCTACGACGTCGTGCGCACCTGGGACCCGGTAGCCTACAACCAGCGGGGGGTCTATCCCACTGACTCCATCGACCTTCCCAACAGCTACGCCCGCGGAACCACGCCCTCCAACACGGGCTCGTACGGCGGGTACGTGTATCGGATGAACCAGAACGTGTACCTCATCGATGTCACCGGCCACGACACGGTCAGCGGCACGGCGAGCTTTGGCGGCGGCCGCGCGCGGCAGCGTCTCGGAATGCTCGCTTCGATCCGCACCCTCGAGCTCGACGTTCAAGCCTCACTCACCACCGCGGCCAACGACAGGGTGGGGGGGAACGCGTCGATCGACGGCACCGACCACGTACCCCCTAGCTGGACGGGGTGCGGAGCGTTGAGAGCCCCACTGGCGGGCATTCGGGCGGGCTCGGGTGATACCGTTTCGACGACTGGGAACGGGACTATTGTGGGTCTACCGCCCGTGAAAGTCGACCCCACCCTGACCGACAGCACGTTCAGTAAGTACGGGGACGTCAGCTACACGCAGCTCGCGGCGCGGGCCAGCCTCACGCTGCCGGGGCAGAACTTCTCCAACAGCATCGGGCCGGTCGTGAGCAACGGCCAGTGCGATCTGACGGTGGTCACCAACTGGGGCGACGGCGAGAACCCCACCCAGCCCTGCGGCAGCTACTTCCCCATCGTTCACCTCACGGGGACGTCTACCATCAATGGTGTCCAGGGTCAGGGGATCCTGCTCGTGGATGGCGATCTCAACGTGCAGGGCGGCTTCCAGTGGTTCGGGGTCACCATCATCAAGGGATCCCTGAACACCGCGGGCGGCGGCTCGACCGACGCGCACTTCTGGGGTGCGACGATGGTGCAGGACAGCGTGCATCTCGGGGACAACACGATCACGGGGCGCGCGAACGTCAACTACTCCAGCTGCGCGTTGCTGCGGGCGCTCCAAGCCACGGGCGTGGTCGTGCCGATGCGGTCGCGCGGCTGGGTCCAGTTGTTCTAATCTGGCTAAGTTATTGTGGAGTAGCGTTTTATGAGCAGCGCGGTCAGGGTTGGAGGTCGCTAGAAGTGAGCTAAGTGCTGTCCCCATAGCTACTTGGTGTGCTAGCCTCAAGTAGGTTCGAGGCTTGACAGGATAAGGGGCGGGGCTTACTGTAGTTTGCCCTCGCCCCTTCGTGTCTCTAAACCAGGGGTTGTATGGCCTTATTCGGCCTGTTCGGCGGCAAGAAAACGCGGGCGGGACGTCATCGTCAAGAAGATCCAGATGGACCGCATGAAGGAAGGGGACGCCCGCGAGGTGATCCGCTGGGAAGCCGAGCAGCACGTGCCCTTCGACATGGCCAACGTGGAGCTCGACTTCCAGATCTTGGATCCCGACGCCGAGGGGCTGCAGATGAATGTGCTGCTCGTCGCCGCCAAGCGGGAGCTGGTGGAGAACCGGGTCGGGCTCCTGGGAGAGGCTGGCCTGGCGCCGGCGATCATCGACGTGGACGCCTTCGCCATCCACAACGCCTTCGAGCTGAACCATCCCGACGCCATGCAGGGAGTCGTGGGCCTCGTCAACATCGGGCACGAGGTAACCAATGTGAACATCCTCGAGGATGCGGTTCCTTCCGCGAGGACCTGCAGCGCGAGAAAGGGCTCTCGGCCGAGGACTCGGAGAAGGTGGTGCAAGGGGTCACGCAGAGCGCCGATCTCGAGGGCTACGTCGAGGCGCGGGGAGAGGAGATCGCGGTGGGGGTGGAGCGCGCTGCGGCCTTCCTCGCGACGGCGTCGCGGGGGGCCGGGGGTCTGAGCCACGTGTTCACGAGCGGGGGTGGGGCCCGCATCCCCGGTCTGAACGAGGCGTTGGCGGCGCGGCTCAAGGTGCCGGTGGAGCTGGCGAACCCGCTGCAGCGGCTAAAGGTGCGCGACGCGGTCTTCGAAGCGGTGTCGGTGGATGAGGTCGCGCCGCTCCTGATGCTGTCGGTTGGCCTCGCGCTGAGGCGTGCCGCATGATCGAAATCAACCTGCTCCCCGGGAAGAAGAAGGCGGCGCCGGCGGGGGCTGGCTTCAAGCTCGGCCTGAAGCTTCCCGACTTCCGTGCCATCATCGCGAACATCACGAACCCCTGGCTGCTCGCGGCGAGCGGCGCCTGGGTGATCGTGCTGGGCGGCAGCCTCGCGCTGTTCGTCACCACTCGCACGCGGCTCGCCGTCCTGAACTCGCGCCTGGAAGAGGTACGCGCCGAGAAGCGGCGGTTCGATGCCGTGATCGCCCAGAAGCGGCAGTCGGAGAAGATCCGTGACTCCCTCATCGCCGAGATCACCGTGATTCGGCAGATCGACGCCGACCGCTATGTGTGGCCACACATCCTCGACCAGGTGACGAAGGCGCTGCCTCCCTACACCTGGCTCGCGAGCATCACGGCGCAGGCGACCACGTCCGGTACGGCGCCCGCGGCGCCTCCCCCGCCCCCCCCGTCGGCGGGCGGCGGGGGCGGGGCGCCGGTGCCCGTGGCCCCCACGGTGACGTTCCAGATCCAAGGCATCACCGTGGACATTCAGGCGTACACGACGTTCTTGCGGCAGCTCGCCGCGTCACCGTGGCTCACGGACGTCATGGCGGCCAGCTCGCAGACGGTCGTCGAGCAGGACCGCCCCGTCACGGCGTTCGCGGTGACGGCGCGCTACCGCGTAGCGGACTCCGTGTACATCCACACGGTGCCGCTCACCCAGTCGCTGAGGTAAGCGCCATGGCCCTGCTGCCCACCGATCAGCGCAGCCAGGTCATGCTGATCCTCACCCTCCTGGCGGGGGCGGGCGGTTGGGGCTTCTGGAAGTACTACTACGCCCCCGCGAGCGAGCAGATCGACGCCGCCAAGGCCGAGATCGATAGCCTCCAGATCATCATCGAGAAGGCGAAGCAGGATCTCGCCCAGGGCACGATGGAGGACCTGCGGCGCAAGGTGGACGAGTACCGCGCGATGGTGGGGCTGATGCGCCGGCTGGTGCCGGAGCAGAACGAAGTACCCGCGCTGATCGACGACATCTCCACCAAGGCGAAGGTGCGGGGCGTGACGATCGGCAAGATCGATCCGCTCCCGGTGGACCCCGGGCCGCCCTTCGACACGTACCGCTATCGGCTGGAGCTACTCGGTCATTACGACCAGCTGGGCGAGTACCTGTCGGACATCGCCAGCCTGCCGCGCATCGTCGTGCCGCAAGACATCGTCCTCAAGCCGGCGTCGCAGGCCGCGCAGCGCCTGCTCACCGACACGGTCGGCGCGCTGCTCGAAGCGGACCTGTCGATCCGGACCTTCGTCAAGTCGTCGGCGCCGAAGCCGCCGGCCAAGCCCGGCGCCAAAGCAGGGGGCGGGGGGTGAGGGGAGGCGACGACGTGGCGATCGCGACGACGCTCATCGGGCTCTTGGCCGGAGCGCTGGCGGCGCAGACCAAGCCCGAGAGCGCCCGGCGCGACTCGACCCCCGCGGTCGCCATGGTGCGCGAGAAGTTCGCGTACGAGGGCGGCGGGCGCGATCCCTTCGTGTCGCTCCTCAAGTCGGGCGACATCCGGCCGCTGCTCTCCGACCTGAAGCTGGTGGGCATCTACTACGACCAGCGGTACCCGGTGCGGAGCGTCGCGGTGCTGCGCGACGTCACCAATGGGAAGCGGTATCGCGCCAAGGCCGGTGACGTCCTGGGGCGCCTCAAGGTGACGCAGATCCGGCCGCGGGAAATCGTGTTTACGGTGCAGGAATTCGGCTTCGAGCGGCAGGAGAGCCTGCAGCTCGCCAAGCAGGAGGGGACGCCATGAAGTACCTCGCGGCTCTCGCCGCTCTGTGCGCCGTCGCCGCGGCGCCCCACCCGCGGGACGGTGCAGTCCATGCCGTCAGCGTGCTCCCGGGTGTCGGGAAGGTGGCGGTCGTGATCGATCTCGAGGGCGCGGTCCAGGTGCAGGACTTCACCTTGCGCAGCCCCGCGCGCCTGGTGGTGGACCTGGTGGGCGCCCGTCTCGCGGCGCCCGCGACGCTGTACGACGGCCAGAACCGCGGCGGCGTGCGCAACATCCGCTACGCCCAGTTCCGGCCGGACGTGGTGCGGGTCGTGATCGACCTCGACCTCCTCAAAGACTATCAGATCAAGCGCAGCGACAAGCAGGTGCGGGTCGAGATCGGCGCCGCTCGCACGGCCTTCGCGGCTTGGTCGAGTCAGGGCGCTGCCCGTGCCGTCGCAGCGGCGCCTCCCCCTCCGCCCCCCACGTCGCGGCCGCTCCCGCCCCCGGCCCCGTCGCCCGCCCCGAGCGGGCTCGAAGCCGCGCCGGTCACGCTCAGCATTCCGTCGGACCCGGTGAGCATCGATCGCTATCTCGCGGCGCACGCCGGCGAGAGCGCGCAGTCGCAGGCGTCCCGGATCACCGTGCGCTGGGACGACGCGGACATCCAGGACGTGGTTACCGGCTTCGCCGCCTTTAGCGGACGCACCATCGTCGTGGCGGCGGGCGTGAAGGGGAAAGTGACGGCCGAGATCAAGAACCAGCCGTGGGACCTGGCGTTCGCCGCGGTGCTCGAGTCGCAGGGGCTCACCTATCAAGTGCTCGAGGGCGGCATCATCAACGTCCTCAACAAGGCCGACTTCGCGCGCGCGGATTCCACCGTGCCGGTGGAGACCCGCCTCGTGCGGGTGAACTACGCCAAGGCGACGTCCCTCGTGCCGGCGGTGCAGTCGATCGTCTCGAAGGGTCGCGGTGCCGTGGTCGCCGACACGACCAACAACGCCCTCGTGATCACGGACACGCGCAACCGCATCAACGACGTCGAGCAGTTCGTCAGGGGCCTCGACATCCGCACGCCGCAGGTGTCGATCCAGGCGAAGATCATCTTCGTGGACCGGACCGACATCGAGAACCTGGGGTTGAAGTACGACCTCGGCTCGCAGACGCAGTTCTTCAACCGGCTCGTGTCGCGGCCGATCCCCTCGAGCGCGCAGCCCGGGGGCAACAACATCAACGGCGTGCCCACCGGGACGGTCCCGACGCAGTTCTTCACGCCCGACCAGACCATCATCGACCTCGGCGGCAACTCGCTCGCGGCCCTGGGCAACGCCAGCCAGGCGGTGATCAACCCGGCCCTCGACCTCATTTTTTCGACGGCGATCGGGAACTTCGACCTGACGGCGTTCCTGCAGGCGCTGCAGACGCTGTCGCTCGACGACATCCAGGCCGAGCCCACGATCACGACGCTCGACAACCGGGCCGCGGAGATCCTCGTGGGCGACAAGGTGCCGATCCGGGTCATCGACGTGAGCGCGACCGCGGCCGGCGGCGCGACGCCCCCCCGCGCCACGGTGAGCTTCCAGCAGACCGGCATCAACCTGAGGGTGACGCCACACGTCACGGCCAATCGTCAGGTCCTGATGGAGGTGCACGCCGAGCGCTCGAACGTGGTCCCCTCGTCGGTGGACATCGGGTTCACGTTCCAGACGCAGCAGGCGGACAACCAGATCCTCGTGTCGGACGGTGAAACGGCCGTCATCGGCGGCCTCACGGTGACCGAGGTCACGGTATCCAAGACCGGAATTCCCCTTCTTGTAGACTTGCCGATTCTCGGCAAGCTGTTCGGGTTTACGAACGAGCAGGAAAACCGGCGCGATCTCCTGATCCTGATCACGCCACACATCATCGATGACCTGGTGTCGCCCAGCACCGGGAAGTAAGCCGGGAGTCTCTATGCAGCGGGGACAAGCGGGAGCGACACTCTGGGGGTTGTGCGTCCTGGCGCTGGCCGGCTGGGCGTGCGAATCCGCGCGCAATCCGGGCGGCTTCACGCCGGACCTGATCAAGCCTACGATCACGCTCACCGCGACCAGCGGCAAGGGCGCGACGGCCGCCACCGCCGACACGCAGCAGATCGCGAGCGGGCTGACGTTCAGCGCGGGGGCTACCGACAACCTGGCGCTCAACGACATCCGCCTGATCTACGCGGGCGGGCTCATCGACACGACCGACACGATCTTCGCGAACCAGGCGCTCAAGAGCGCGACGCTCTCCGAGCACCTGTCGTTTCCCTCGGGCTCGGGCGCGGGGGGGCTAATCCAGATCATCGGCCGCGCCACCGACGGCGCCGGCAACGTCGCGGAAGACACGCTGTTCATCTTTCTCGTGAACCTGAACGCGCTGAACGTGACGCTCGTGTCGCCCGCTACGGGGGCCCTGGCGTCGCAAGGCAAGTACGTCCCGATCGAAGTCGTCGCGAACCAGTCATCCGGGATCCGGCGGGTCGGGTGGACGATCACCCCCCCCACGGGCCAGACCGCCGTGCGCGCCGACTCCGTTGTGAGCGGAGCAATCCTCCCGACATCGGTCGACTTCATCGACTCGGTACTGGTGACGGGCACGACCGGCACCTTCACGGTCCAGGGCTTTGCCGTGGACTCGGCGAACCGACGGGGGTCCAGCGCGATCGTCGTCGTGACGATTCAGTCGGTTGCGAACGACCTGACGCCGCCCCGCGTCGAGCAAACCGTCGCCCTGCGAGCTGAGGTTGGGGACACCATCCTCGTGCACGCCACCGATCCAAGCGGTATCACCCGGATCGGGTTTACCGTCGCCGACACGACGGGGGCGATCATCGGCGGGGACTCGCTCAACTTCAGCGGTACCTCGACCGATGTCACGAAGAAGTTCTCGCTCAAGCTGGCCGGGATCACCACGTTCCCCACCCGGGTCGTCGTGCAGGCGTTCGCGATCGACGGTGCCACCGCGTTGAACCGCGGCGTCACCGGCGCCACGTTCACAGTGCCGAGCCCGACCGGCCCGGCGCGGGTGGACACCGTCACGCTGGTGGCGGGCGTCACGCGGGCGCTGCCGTTGGGCAGCCGCATCGCCGACGCGATCTTCAACGCGAACGGGAACGGCGGCACGGGCGAGCTGTACCTCACCAACACCCCGCTCGGGCGCGTGGAGATCTTCCAGGTGGCCAACACGTCGTTCGTCGCCGGGGGCATCGGCACTGCCGGACCGCAACCTTGGGGCATCGCGCTGTGGCCGCACGACACGCTCGGGGGCTACGGTGACACGGTCGTCGTGGCCGACGCGGGGGGGACGGAGATGTCCGTCATGGACGTCGTCGCGCGCCGCCTGCGGTGGCGCCAGGACCTGCCCAACTACCAGGTCATCAAGTACAACGTGGTCAACGTGGGCGGGTTCTACGAGTCGCGGGAGACCATCTACGATCTGTCCGACCGGCCGCAGTACATCGCTACTGTGTGCCGCGGCAACTGCGACCAGACCGACTCGGTCTTCGTCCTGTACTCGACCACGCCGACCGCGAGCTCCAGCTCGCCGTTCAGCGGCAAGGCGACGTTGCGCATGGAGAAGTTGCGGAACGACCCGACCTTCGATCCGACGGTGTTGTTCGGGCATTTCTTCTGGGAGATCGGCAACGTCAACGGCAGTGACGTCTCGGACACGCTGAAGATCGTGCTGCGGCGGGGCCGGCCGTACAACTCCACCGAGGTGATCTTGTCGCCGTGCCTCGGCGTGACGATCAACTTCGAGACGTTCGGCCTCGGCGACTCGACCTTCGCGCGCAACTCGGGCAACTTCACCCACGGCTTCTTCGGCGAGGGCGGCAACGCGTCCGCGACCTACCGCCGCGTCATGAGCTACACCAGCCGTGGCACCTTGAGCCACGGCCCGAGCACGTTCCTGTCGTGTCAAACGTCGCCGCCCACGTCGAACTTCGTGGGCGACGCCGGCAACAACGACGAGGATCTCGGCATGTCGCCGGCCGTCGACGTGAGCGACTTCATCTCGAACACGGGCGTCAAGGTCGCGTCAATCGCCACGAACTTCAACGGCGGCACAAACCTGGTCCGCGCCGACTCGATCTACGTCCTCGACGAAGGCCTGCGCCTCAAGGGCACGTTTGCGGCCCCCGTGGGCGCCTTCGGGATGGATATGAACTACTTCCACGACTTCCAGGCGGGGCAGGGCGGCAGCACGGGTCTGGGTGGAACCCGAGATTCCACCCTCCGCGTGGCGTTCGCGGCCGATCCGAGTGGTAACGTTCTCGTGTTCGACACGTTCTTCTATAACGTGATCGGCTCGATTCCGGTGCGGGATCCGATCGTCGGGCCGCTGCGGGTGGCGAAGGACGCGTCGGGCAACCAGCTGCTCTTCGGTGTGACGGCTCGGGGGCTGGTGATGGTCAAGCTGCCCCTCATCCCGAACCCGAACCCCGCGCCGCGGCGGTGATCCTCACCCCCTGGCCCCCTCTCCGCGTGGCGGAGAGGGGGAACGAGCAGGTGACGTTCCGTGAGCCCGACGCTAGGTCGGGCTCGCGTGTTATTATCGATGCCGCAGGGAGACAAGGGGTGAGGATCGGATGACATTCCGCTTCACGACGGCAGGCGAATCGCACGGCCGCGGGCTCGTGGCGGTGCTGGAGGGCATTCCCGCCGGCCTCCCGGTCACGGCCGAACCCATCAACACCGAGCTGAAGCGCCGCATGGGCGGCTACGGCCGCGGCGCGCGCATGAAGATCGAGGCCGACCAGATCGAATGGCTCGCCGGCGTGCGCGCGGGGGAGACGCTCGGCTCGCCGATCGCGATGCTCGTGTGGAACCGAGACTGGGAGCATTGGCAGGACGTCATGGCCCCCGAGGCGGACGCCCCCGGGGCGGAGCGGCGCCGTCAGGTGACGCGGCCGCGACCGGGGCACGCCGATCTCGCCGGCGTGCTCAAGTACGATCGCCGCGACGCGCGCGACATCCTGGAGCGCGCGAGCGCCCGGGAGACCGTGGCGCGGGTGGCCTGCGGCGCGGTGTGCAAGCTGCTGCTCCAGCAGTTCGGCATCGAGGTCGCGAGCCACGTCGTGGAGCTGGGAGGCGTCACGGCACGAGACCCCTCTCCCTTCCCGCCTCGCCTCAACGAGACCGCCGACCAGAGTCCCGTGCGCTGCCTCGATCGCGAGGCCGAGCAGCAGATGATCGCGCGGATCGACGCGGCCAAGGCGGCGGGCGACACCCTCGGCGGCGTGGTGGAAGTCGTGGCGCTCGGCGTCCCGGTGGGACTCGGCTCCCATGTCTCGTGGGATCGCAAGCTCGACGGTCGGCTGGCGCGGGCCCTGATGTCCATTCCTGCCGTCAAGGGCGTGGAGCTCGGCCTCGGCTTCGAGGCGGCCCGCCGCAAGGGATCCGAGGTGCACGACGAGATCCTCCCGGGCTTGAGCCGCGCGACCAACCGCGCCGGCGGCACCGAAGGGGGCATGACCACGGGCGAGCCCGTCGTGGCGCGGGTGGCGATGAAGCCCATTTCCACGCTGATGTCGCCGCTGCGCACGGTGGATTTGCAGACCGGGGGACCGGCGCAGGCCCAGTCGGAGCGCTCCGATGTGACCGCCGTGCCCGCCATGGGGGTCATCGCCGAGGCGATGGTGGCGCTCGTGCTCGCGGAAGCGATGCTCGAGAAGTTCGGCGGCGACGCCTTGAGCGAGATGCAGCGCAACGTCGCGGGGTATCAGGCGCAGCTCGGGGGTCGCCAGTCCAAGGGCGCCGCATCGTGAAGCGGCACGTCGTGCTGATCGGGTTGCCGGGCGCGGGGAAGACCACCGTGGGCCGGCTCGTGGCCGAAAAGCTCCACGCCGGCTTCGTGGACATCGACACAGTGGTGGAGCGGCGTGAGGGAAAGCCGGTGACGATGATCTTCGCGGAGCGGGGGGAGACGGCGTTCCGCGAGCTCGAGCGCAAGGAGATGGAAACGGCGCTCGGTCACGAGCCCGCGATCATCGCGCCGGGCGGTGGCTGGGCGTCCCAGCCGGGCGCCCTCGATGGCGCGAAGCCGCGGGCGTTCGTGATCTATCTCCGCACGCGAGCCGACACGGCGCTGCAGCGCGCGGCGCCCGCGGGAACCCGCCCGTTGTTAATAGGGGGCGACCCGGTCGAGGGGATGCGCCAGCTGCTGAAGGAGCGGGAGGCGCTGTATCTGGAGGCGGACGCGAAGGTGGATACGGACCGCCAGACGGCGGCGGAGGTCGCGACGGAGGTCGTGAGACTTGCGCAAAGCGCAGCCGGATGGTAAAGATGCCCGTTCTGTCGTCGTTGACGAGAG